>Ga0172375_10004096_pt1 | contig 21791 bp, 25 predicted proteins | sample LakKiv1m_FD_114537 | JGI IMG/M metagenome (GOLD analysis project Ga0172375, IMG submission 114537) | Freshwater microbial communities from Kabuno Bay, South-Kivu, Congo - kab_092012_11.1m | ecosystem: Environmental > Aquatic > Freshwater > Lake | place: Democratic Republic of the Congo...
ACCAGTAAATCTGCGAGATCTAATTTGTAACGCTTAATCAGCGCTTTTACAGCCACACCCGAAAGATTCATGAAAGTAAGCGGCTTAGCCAGCACTATATCATTACCTTCAATTTTACCTTTAGCTACCAGCGAATATAAACCTGCTTCGCCTTTTAGCTTTATTCCATATTCTTTTGAAAGAACATCTATAACAGTAAACCCGATATTATGACGCGTATCTATGTATTCTTTACCAGGATTACCTAAGCCGACGATTAGCTTCATCTGAAATTACAATATACAATACACAAATTACAAACAAATCACAATATCAAAATTCCAATTGCCAAAACATTATTTTGTGATTTGGTTTTTTGGTATTTGATATTGTTTGTGATTTGGAATTTGTAATTTGTCATTTGTTATTAAGAATTACTTTTTGCCTTCTTTAGCTTCTTTTCCTTCTTTAGGTTCTTCGCCTTCACCAGGAACTTCTTTCTTTTCCTTGATTACTTCCGGCTCTTTCTTCTCTTCTCCTTCTAAGCCTTCAGCCGGGACTTCTTCCTTCATCGGAGCAACTACATGAATTACAACAGAATCAGGATCAGTAAGAATCTTAACGTTTTCTGGAACCTTTATATCTCTGACATGGATACCATCGCCAATTTTCAAAGCACTGACATCGACGGTAATCTCTTCGGGTATATTAACAGCTAAACATTCAACTTCGATTTCCCAAAGCACATTCTCCAAGCTCCCACCTTCCTGTTTAACACCGACTGCCTCACCATTGGCAACAACAGGAACATTAACTTTAATAGCCTTAGTTAAGGAGATCTCATTAAAATCAACGTGAACAACCTGACCATGAACCGGATCATGCTGAATTTCTTTAACCAGGCATTTCTTACCTTTGGCATCCCCTTTAATTCTTACGGTGACAATTGCACTTTCAAGCCTATGTTGATGCATTAACCTTAAGAATTCACCGGTTAAAACTTGCACAGCACTTGCCTCTTTGCCATCTTTATAAATTACAGCGGGAGTAAAACCCTTTTCCCGCAGGTCTTTTACTTTAGCCCTTCCAACACCTTCTCTTAACTCTGCATTTAAAATTAACTCTTCCATTTCTTCATCCTTTCACAACACATATTTTAATCGAATAAACAACTCACCGACTGTTCCCAATGAATTCTCTTAATTGCTTCAGCCAAAAGCTCAGCTACAGATAAAACTTTGATTCTGGGATGTTTTTTGTCATCAGACAAAGGGATACTATTAGTAATAACAAGCTCTTCCAAATCTTTGCATTTTTCAATGCGTTCAATTGCCGGGCCAGAGAGAACACCGTGGCTAATCGCAGCCCGAATAGATTTGCATTTTGCTTTCTTTAATGCCCCAACACCCTCAATCAAGGAACTTCCAGTAGCAATCAAATCATCCACCATAACAGCATTTTTTCCTTCAACTTCACCTAAAATATGCAGAGCCTCGGTTTTTTCCGGAGACTCGCGCCTTTTATCTATAATTGCAAGAGGAACACCCAATCTTTTAGCATAGCTTCTGGCCATTTTGATACTGCCGACGTCCGGAGAAACCATAATTAGGTCCTTAAGCTTCAAGCTTTTTATATAATCAATAAAAACATTCACAGCAAATAAATGATCTACGGGAATATCAAAAAATCCCTGGATCTGGCCGGCATGCAAATCCATAGTCAAAACCCTGTTTGCGCCTGATATAGTCAAAAGATTGGCCACTAATTTTGCAGTAATAGGAACACGAGGCTGATCTTTCCTGTCCTGCCTGGCATAACCAAAATAAGGGACGACTGCAGTAATGCGCTGGGCTGAAGCCCTTTTAAGGGCATCAATCATAATCAAAAGTTCCATCAAATTATCGTTTGTCGGAGGGCATGTAGGTTGAATAATAAAAACATCTTTACCGCGGACATTATCGTCAATCTTTACCCTGATTCCACCTTCGCTAAATCTATCAACTAACGCATCTGAAAGCTTAACTTTTAAGCATTTGGAAATATCTTTTGCTAATTCCGGATTTGCATTTCCGCTAAAAACCAATAATTTATCCATTGAACGCCTCTTGTAATTATGTTATTGCTTATTTTTAAGTGGTTTTGCAGGCACCCCTGCCACAACCTGGCCGTCTTTGACAACACTATTCTTGACCAAAATAGATCCCGCTCCAGTTTTTGCACCTTTACCAATTTTTACAGGCGCAACTAAAACTGAATCCGAACCAATAAAAGCATTATCTTCTATAACTGTAGTATTTTTATTTTTACCGTCAAAATTAGCTGTAACTGTACCAGCGCCAATATTGACTGCGCGGCCAATCAAAGTATCGCCAATATAAGAAAAATGCTTAGCGATAGTCTTAGCACCTAATTTTGAACGGGCAACTTCTAGGAAATTACCTACGGTTACATCATTATCTAGGCTGGTACCTTCTCTTAAATGGATGAAAGGGCCAACGCTGCAACGTTTACCAATTTTAACATTTTTATCTATAACTGTAAAGGGATAAATCACAGTATCTTGCCCAATCTTTGTCCCGTAATTTATAAATGCGGAATCCGGATCTATTAAAGTTACTCCATTCTCCATAAGCTTTTCATTAATTCTTCTCTGGATTATAGAAGTAGATTTAGCCAGATCTACTTTAGAGTTAACTCCTAACGCTTCATTAATATCCTCCAGCACCACTGTGCCGATTAAATTATTATTTTTATATAAAATACCGATGCAATCAGTTAAATAATATTCTTTTTTACGGTTATTAGGCTTTACTTGCCTTAACGCAGCCGATAATTTATCTTTATCGAAACAGACAATACCAGTATTAATCTCTTTGATATCTAATTCAAATTCATCGCCGTCTTTTTCTTCCACAATTTTTGACAAAACGCCATATTTATCCCTGATCACCCTGCCATACCCCTTAGGTTTATCAAGATTAGCAGTTAAAAGGGTCAGCGCAAAATCATTTTTCTGATGATGTTCTAAAAGCTTTTTTATGGTTTCTTTCTTTAAAAGAGGAGTATCACCATAAAGCACTAAAACTGTACCTTTAAAACCAGTCAACAGAGGCATCGCCTGCCTGACAGCTCCGGCAGTGCCGTTAATTTCTTTTTGAACCACTACCCCGGTATTACCTTTCAAAACCTTCCTTACCTCTTCATGTTTATATCCTAAAACAGCGATAACTTTGTCAGCTTTAAACCCCTCTACCAGATCCAATACATACTCCAGCATTGGACGGCCACAAATAGTATGCAAAACCTTAGGCGTCTGCGATTTCATGCGGGTACCTTTGCCAGCTGCCAATATTATCACTGCTAATTTTTTATTCATGGATTTTTTGTCCTGCATCGCGCTTTATTAATATATAGATGGTAGCGCTACGCAGAGACAGTTTTGCTTTTATTAAATAAATCTTCGTTTTAAAAATGAAAATCCCGAACCTGACTTAAGATATTTTTCAAACTGTTTCGCGCGAATTTTATTTTTAAAAGTAATATAGACCTGTAATTGCAAGGCATGTAACGTTTTGAATACACTGAATCTCCGTTATTATGCTCCTTAATTCTGCGTTCTAAATCATTAGTTAAGCCTATATAACATCTATCAGGAAATTTCTTACTTATTAAAACATATACTATATTCATAAAATTGTCAGTTCCTGCGGAGCTCTTCTTCTACGCTCTTTGATATTTAATAGATGGTAGAGCTTCGAAGAAAGTTATCGAAAATTTATTTCTGTGCTGCTCTTCTTCTACGCTCTTTGATATTTAATAGATGGTAAAGCTTCGAAGAAGATTGTTAAGAATTTATTTCTGCGTAGCCCTACCAGCTATTGGTTATTGAAGGGCGAAGCAGAACTGGGACGTATGGATTCGAACCATAATAGCGGGATCCAAATTCCCGAGTCCTACCATTGGACGACGTCCCAATACTTTGTTAGTCTTTATATTTAGAAAGAAGTCGTCTTGATATTGTCTATAAAGGACTGTTCACAGAAATATTCGATTTTTCCTGTGCAAAAGCATCCAAAACTCTCTTCTGCAAATACTCCCTGAAAGACTGAGTTATGGGATGAGCAATATCTTTATGCTCGCTTTGAGAGCTATTTGCAATTTCCTCAGCAACAAATGCTTTGGAAATCTGCGGCAAAGCTGCTGCGCATTGATTACAAAATTTGGAACGAATCTCATTCTTAAAATTACACTTAGGGCAAGGCTGCTTTATCTTCCTGGAAGGCATAGCAATAAATAAACCGCCCGTCCCCTCAATTACTTTAATATTCCTTACAACAAAAGCGTTGTCAAAAGTCACAGTAGCATAAGCACGGAGCTTTTTGTCTGGGGAATCTTTCAAGAAAATTTTTACCTCCGTAATTTCCATTGAATCCTCCCTGTATTACCTGGCACTGCATTGTACCAGCCCCCTAAAACTACGCTTAGCGTGTCCGGGTTAAAAAAACTTGGGTCAAACGATTGTTTTTAAGCTGCTTATATAACCTAATCCCCTCCTTTCTTGAAGAAATTAAACAAAACACTGTTGAGCCACTCCCAGACATTAAAACTGTCTCTTGACCCATTTGCACAAGTTTATCCTTCACCCGGTTGACCTCTGGATACTCTAAAAAAGTGACTTGTTCCAAGCTATTATGTATATTTTTGCTTATCAAAGAAAAATTTCTGGCTTTTAATGCCGAAACTAATATTTTAGCACTGGCTTTTGGGGTTGTCAACCCTTTCGACTCGCTCGCTTCGTTCGCTTGCTCAGGGTTGACACTGAGCGGCATACGCCTACAACAAGATTTAATAGCCGTCGAAGGTGTCAACCTTTCCTTTGGCGTAAGCTTAGCTTCATCCCATTTTCTGTAAATCAATGGTGTAGCAATCTTTACGCGCGGAATTACCAAAAGATGCCAAAATTTTTTGCTTTTCAGCTCTTTCAAAGGATAAATTATATCTCCCCTGCCCTTAACCAGGGCAAAAGCTGTATCATAAACAAAAAAAGGCACATCAGAGCCAATTTTAGCAGCATACAAGGCTAGTTGTCTTTTATTTAACTTAAGGCCCCAAAGCCTATTTAACCCCAGTAAAACCGTTGCAGCATTGCTTGAACCTCCACCCATACCGCTACCAATAGGAATACGTTTAACGATATGAATATCAACACCTTGATTTACCTTATATTTTTTCTGCAGCAATTCGGCAGCTTTATAAGCAAGATTGGAACTGTCTTGAGGCACTTCTTTGGAGGTGCAGGAAATGGTGATTAACTTGTCGTCGCGGTTCTGAAGGACGATTTTATCTGAGAGTTTTATTCTTTCAAAAAGCGATTCTAAATTATGGTAATTATCTTTACGTTTATTAATAACTACCAAATAAAGATTTAATTTGGCCCAAGAATCAAGGATTACTTTTTTCACCCTATGCAATGGCTGCTAAAGCTGTTTCCTCTATGCCGCTGGCTGTAAGATTGTATTCTTTTAAAAGGTCTGCGGGTTCTCCGGACTGGCCATATCTATTCTTAACACCTAAACTTAATATTTTTGTAGGGCAATTCTCTGCAACTACTTCATCAACACTTGAAGCTAAACCGCCGACAACTGAATGCTCTTCACAGACAACAATTCCTTTAGTTGTCTTAGCAGCATCGATGATTACTTCCCGGTCTATAGGCTTAATGGTATGAATATTGATTACCCTAGCCTTTATTCCTTTATTAAGCAAATTTTTAGCAGCAGCCAAAGCTTCAGCGACCATATACCCGCAGGAAATTATTGCCACATCATTACCCTGGGTTAAAACCTGCGCTTTCCCCAGTTTAAACTCGCCTTTATTTTCGATAGTTAAAAATTTAGGCCGGCCTAACCGGATATAATAAGGCCCCTTTACCTGAGCAACAGCCCTGATAGCATCCGCAGTCTGCGGACCATCACAAGGAACAATTATATTCATATTAGGAATGACTCGCATAAGCGCAATATCTTCAAGAGCCTGATGGCTAGCACCATCTGGACCCACAGTCAAACCAGCATGAGTAGCAACTATTTTAACATCAAAATTATTATAACTTATAGTATTCCTGACCTGATCCCAGGCTCTGCCAGAGGCAAATATAGCGAAAGTAGAAACAAAAACAGTCTTTCCGCAGGAAGCTATGCCAGAAGCAACCGTCATTAAATTCTGTTCGGCTACACCCATATTAAAAAATCTATTCGGAAAAGCTTTGGCAAAAATATTAGTCCTGGTCGATCCTGATAAATCCGCATCCAGAACAACAATATCTTTATTCTCATTGCCCAATTCGGCAAGGGTTTTTCCATAAACATCACGTTGATACAATTGCTCTGCCATTTTATTCAAGCTCTCCTAAAGCAATATCTGTTTCTTCCCGAGTAGGTGCACGGCCATGAAATTCAACTACGTTCTCCATAAAAGATACACCCTTACCTTTGACCGTATGAGCAATAATTATCGAGGGTTTAGTTTTTATAGTTTTAGCCTCATCATAAGCATTTAAAATCTGTTTCATATCATGTCCGTTGATTTCAATAACATGCCAGCCAAATGCCCTCCACTTATCAGTCAAAGGCTCTAGCCCCATAATATCCTTAACTTTTCCGTCTATCTGAAAACCGTTATAATCCAATACTGCACATAAATTATCGCATTTATAGTGAGAGGCCGCCATAGCAGCTTCCCAAATGTTACCCTCCTGAATTTCTCCATCACCCATTAAACAATAGACACGATAATCCTTATTATCTATATTTGCAGCCAAACTCATTCCTAAAGCAACCGATAACCCCTGGCCCAAAGAACCTGAAGCAGCCTCAACTCCCGGAGTACGTCTATCCGGATGCCCCTGTAAAGTCGATCCCAACTGCCTTAAAGTCATAAGTTTTTCTTTGGGGAAAAACCCTGCCTCAGCAAGAACTGCATACCATAGCGGACAACAGTGACCCTTGGACATATGAAACCTATCTCTATCCGGCCATTTAGGATCCGATGCATTGAAACGCATCACTTTAAAATATAAAGCAGTAACCAAATCCGTAGCCGAAAGGCTTCCGCCGGGATGGCCCGATCCTGCCTTAGAAATCATCTGAATGATAAATCTACGGATCTGCTTGGCTTTTACTTCTAAATTTTTTAAGTCTTGTTCTGTATAGCTCATTTATTTTTAGTTTTATCTAAATTCTCTATTTTTTCCTTAACTTTAAGTTGCTGACTGTCAAGTTTTAACGAATCCTGCCAGTAAATTTTAGCTTTATCAGCTTCACCTAACTTAAAATAAAGATCACCTAAATGATCATAGATAACAGGATCTTTAACTAAATCAATTGCCTGTATCAATAATTTTTTGGCCTGGGTAAAATTACCTTTTTTAAAATAAAGCCAGCCTAAACTATCAATATAAGCGCCGTTTTCCGGGCTTAACTCCAGGGCTTTTTTAATTAATTTTTCAGCCTGGGCAATATTATAATTGCGCTCAACATAAAAATATCCCAGATAATTAAGTGCTTCATGATAATCTGGTTTTATCTTGATGCACTTTTTTAATTCCTCTTCAGCCTTTTTCTTATCACCTAAAGACTCATAAATATTTGCCAGATAATAATGCGCACCAGCATCATCAGCAGAAAAATCAAGCACTATCTTATACATACCCTCTGCGGCTTTCAACTTATTCTGCTGCAGATACAACTCCCCTAAGTTCCTGTATATTTCAATATTCTTAGGGTTTATTTTTGAAGCATTTTTCAGCGCAAGTTCATATTCCTGGTTCGATTCTTCTGTTTTATTTTGCAAAGAATATAAGAGGGCCAATATTGCGTGAGGCTCAACAGCTTCAGTATCAAGCTTAATTGCAATGTTGAGTTCTTCTGAGGCTTTATCTAATTGATTACTTTTTATGTAAGATACGGATAAATTTAGATGAATAACCGCATTCTCGTAATCAGTCCTCAGAGCTTCTTTGTATTCCTGAATAGCCTTTTCTGCCTGGCCTAAATCATCATATATTACAGCCATGATATAGTGGCTCAATGTCGCGGACGCTTTCTTTTCCAAAGCATACCCTTTTGAAACCACTATCAACAGAAAGGCTAAAAAACACAGAATCAGCCTTAAAGTCAATCTTTTAATACGAAAAGTCATTCTATACTTTTATCAAAAGATTAAACACTATTTTCCAAGAGAAACAAACCACTGCCCATGAAAATTGTTTTACAATTTTCTTTTGGTATAGGAAATTAATATCTTTTCCTATACCATTAAAAAGCCTTTAAATTACGCCCAGGCTCTTTTCTTCACATGACGAAGACGACGGCGCAGTTTTTTTCTCTTGTGGGTTTTAATCTTTTGTTTTTTTCTTTTTTTACCACAAGGCATGAGCTGCCTCCTTTAATATTAATAAATAACTTTGTTAAGCGGATATTCAATTATCCCTTCAGCTCCCGCATTTTTAAGCTGAGGAATCAAAACTCTCACAATTTTTTCATCAATTATTGTTTCAACCGCTACCCAATCACTTTCGGAAAGCCCGGAAATTGTCGGCTTCTTGAGCGCAGGTAAAGCCGCAATAACCTTATTAAGATCGGCTTTCTTAACATTCATTTTAAGGCCAACTTTAGCCTCAGCAGCAATAGCCCCCTGCAACAGTAAAGCAATCTGCTGCATCTTATCGCGTTTCCAGCTATCTTTAAAAGCTTTTTTATTGGCAATAAACTGGGTGGTTGATTCGCAAAGCGTATCGATAATCGCCAGCTTATTCGCCCTCAGACTCCTGCCAGTCTCGGTCAATTCCACTATTGCGTCCACTAACCCTGAATTTACTTTGACTTCTGTCGCACCCCAGCTGAATTCAACCTCAACTTTAGTATTATGTTTACGGAAATACTCGGTTGTAACATTTACCAATTCAGTGGCAATACGCTTGCCTTTTAATTGTTTGGCAGATTTAATCCCGCTGGCTTCAGGAACAGCCAAAACCCAACGCACTTTACTTAAGCTTTGCTTAGCATATGTCAAATCCGAAACCCTGACTACATCGGACTTATTCTCTAAAACCCAGTCATTCCCGGTAATCCCGCAATCCAAAGCCCCATCTTCAACATATCTTGACATTTCCTGCGCACGCAAAAGTACAGCCTCTATATCAGGATCATCGACAGACGGAAAATATGAACGGTCTGAAGACAAAGTTACATTAAAGCCTGCTTTTTTGAACATTTTAAAAGTTGATTCCTGCAAGCTACCTTTAGGTAATCCTAATTTTAATACCTTATCTCTCATTTTTGTATTCCTTATTATCTATTTTTAAATAATTGCCTTCTCTGTGAGAAAGCTCTAATACGGGAACCCATTATACAGATTTAAGCATAACTTGTAAAGAAGAAAATCTTTTCTTGGTTTTCAGCTGTCAGGCTTAAGCTAACAACTTAAAGCTTTTGCTAAAAGCTGATAGCTGAAATTAGGTTGAATTGTTCCAACTTTTTGACTATAATATTCAACATGTAAATATTTAACCAAATTAAACGAGGTGAATCATGCTTAAGATACTGCGTAATAAAAAAACTGCACGTAAAATATGGATAATTCTGGCCGTTATCATCCTGCCAGCTTTTGTACTTTGGGGTTCAGGAAGCGTAACTAAAGACAAGACAAAAGGAGATACTGATATCATAGGTAAAGTGCGCGGAAGAAAAATCAACTTAGCTCAATACAGAGATTCAGTCAACGCAGTCCGTAACCAGGCTATTATTCAATTTGGGGATAAATTTACGGAAGTACAAAAATATATGAATTTTGATACTCAAGCCTGGGAAAGGATTATCCTTTTGGAAGAAGCAAGATCGAAAAGAATCACCGTCAGCGATAACGAATTAATGGAAACTCTGGCAAGCTATCCATTCTTCCAGAATAAAGGTAAATTTGACTTTAAGGTTTATTCCGATATGCTTAAATATGTTTTTCATACCCAGGAACGTGTTTTTGAAGAAGAAACACGCGGCAATATTAAATTAGCCAAATTATTCAGACAAAACACTGATAACATGAAAATTGATGACGAGTTAATCAGGAAAGAATATGAAAAAGTAAACCAACAGTTAAGTTTATATTATATAGTTGCATCCTTTGCAGATTCCAACCCCAAAGACAGGGATATCAAAGAGGAAAATTTAAAAGAATATTATGAAAAGAATAAACTTGAATTCAAACAGCCCCTTTCTTTCAATCTTGAGTACCTATCCAGCGATTCAGAAGATAAAATCAGCAAACTTCTGCCTCATGCCAATAAAAATGAATATTTACAGAAATTAGCAAAAGATGCAGGGCTGACATTCAAGGAAACCGGGCTTTTTGCTGAAAATAATGCTATACCGGGAATCGGCTGGTCCCCCCAGATACTTTCTCTTATTGCTAAATTGCAGATCGGCCAATACCTGCCTCCGATACAAATTGATAAGACTTTTTATCTCTTAAGGCTGAAAGAGAAAAAGGAGCCTTATATCCCAAGCTATGATGAAATTAAAAATAAGGTAAAAGAAACTTTTATAAAACATGCTGCGGAGGCAATAGCCAAAACAAAAATTGAAGACTGCCTGGCTAAATTAAAACAGGAAAGCGTTAATCAGAAAACTGCTGATTTTGAAAAAGCAGCAAAATTATCAGGCCTAAAAACCGGAGCAACCGAGCTTTTTAAATACGGCAGTTATATTGAAGGAATTGGGGCATCTGACATCTTCTGGATTGTTGCTAAAGACCTAAAACCAAATGAATTCAGCGAACCTATCCTTTTACCGTCAGGTTATTATATTGTTAAATTAAAATCTAAGACAAATATCGATGAAAAGAAATTTGCAGAGGAGAAAATAACTTTTGCCTCTAAACTACTCTTCCAGAAAAAACAGGATAGCTTCTCTAATTACATCAATGAATTAAAAAATTCCGCCCAGCGTTATCAATAAGCCGAATAAAAGCCGAATAAAAAAGGGACGATTCTTAAAAATTTAAGAACCGTCCCTTTTTTTATTACTATATTAACTTACTTTGATTGCACTAACCGGGCACATCTCAGCTACTTCGCTTAAGTTGTGGGTCGCACAGCTTTGAGCTTTTACATGTGCAATGCCATCGCCCTCAACCTTGAAAACTTCCGGGCAAGACTGTTCACACAAACCGCATCCTACACATGTTGCTGCATCCACTGTTACCTTTGCCATCTTAATTCTCCTCTCGCAGAAAGCGAGACACCGGCCGATTCCGATTAGACCGGGTGTCTTAATTTTGTTTAACGTTCCATCAAATTTTCAAACATCTCTTCATGCTCAACTTCTTCGGACAAAATATGTGTAACCAATGTATAAGTAAGATTGTCCTTGCCTAAAGTCTTTTTGGCAATCTTATTGTAAACATCAATTGCCCCTGCTTCTGCCTCAGTAACAATACGAATGATCCTGTTGACATCTGCTGTATTTTTTGGCGGCATCATATAAGGAGCATTGGCATTTTTCTCAAGCTCCATAGGATTAGCAACCGGAAGACCACCAAGCTTGATAATTAAATCTGCAACTTCCTGAGCATGCTCTAACTCATCTTTAGCTACTTTCATAAGCATCTCGCTTACATCTTCATAAGCTTTACCAGAAACTGTCTGAGCCATATACCAATAAAGATAAAATGCTAACCATTCGTCTGCATATGCTTTATTCAAATCCTTGACTAAATCTTTTAAACTTACTTCGGAAATTGCCCTTGCTTGTTTTCCCATAACTTACCTCCCTTTAATTGCCTTTGGCTTTTATTAGCTCTTTTAATTTTAAGAGCTAGCCTTAAGGCCATATTTCTCTATGTTATTATCCGCTATGGCCTGAATTTTTTTGATTTCTTCTGGCTTATCAAGCAAATGCTTAAATCTCCCCTGTGCCTTGAGGTATTCCTCAACAGGCTTAGGCTGAATTTGACGCACTGCTGTTAATTTGCCATTTTCAAATTCAATTAGCGGATATAATCCTGTATCAATAGCAAGTTTTGCAACCTGGAAAGACGCTTCTGAAGCATGGCGCCATCCCAATGGGCAAGGTGCATGAATCTGTATATATTTCGGGCCCTTAATACTCATGGCCTTTTTAACTTTGCGCTGTAAATCCGGTATTAAAGCTACCGAAGCAGTAGCTACATAAGCCACACCATGAGCATTAGCAATCTCAGGCATAGGTTTTTTAGGCCTGAGGTTACCGGCAGCATTCTGAACCGCGGGGCTTGTCGTAGTATTAGTATTAAAAGGAGTTAAACCGCTTCTTTGTACTCCGGTATTCATATAAGCTTCATTATCATAACAAACATATAAAATATCATGCCCTCTTTCAAGCATGCCTGAAAGGGCCTGCAAACCAATATCAGCAGTACTGCCATCTCCACCCTGGGCGATAACATTAGTACTTTCTTTTTTGCCCAGATATTTTAAGGCAGCTTCAACACCAGAAGCTACAGCTGCGGAATTCTCAAACAAAGAATGTATCCAGGGAACTCCCCAGGCAGTTTCAGGGTATTTGGTGGAAAAAACTTCAAGACATCCGGTATTATTAACCACAACGGTATTTGATCCGGAAGCTTCAATAACTAAACGCGCGGCCAACGACTGTCCGCAACCAGCGCAAGCTGTATGTCCGGGGGAAAATAATTGGTTACTCATCCCTCGACTCCTTTCGGAGCTCGGGATGACACTGAGGAATCGAATGTGTCATAACTCTCCTTTAACAGTTCAGGTTTTAAATCAATAAACTCACCCGTAACCTCTTTAGTGGTGAGTAATCTTAATACTTCTCTAATTGAATCTTTGGTAATATCGCGTCCGCCCATGCCAACCACAAAACTACTGATAACCTCTGGCTTTTTCTTTTTGCTGCAGAAAACAGCTTTGATTTCAGAAGACAACGGACAAAATGAACCAAGTGATAAGGCTCTATCTAAAACTGCAACTTTAGAAACATTCTTTAAAGAATTATAAATCGCCTCAACTGGAAAAGGACGATAGGAAGTAATTTTTAAAAGGCCGACTTTCTTACCTTTTGCGCGCATCTCGTCAACAACTTCCTTGGCGGTACCACAAACCGAACCCATGGCCACAATTACTTTCTCTGCATCTTTAACCAAGTATTCCTCAACCAAGCCGTTATAATTCCTGCCAAAAACCTTGCCAAAGTCAGCGGTAATTTTAGGAATTAAATCCAAGGTCTCTTCAAGAGTCTTGTGAACGGCATAGCGTGCTTCAGTATAATAATCCGGATCTCCCAACAAACCCATAGAAATCGGATTAGCTGTATCTAATTTGTAAAGCGCATTATAGGCAGGTAAAAATTTATCCACTTGTTCCTGAGTAGGCATATCTACAGTTTCAATACCATGGGTAAGGATAAAACCATCCATACAAACCATTACCGGCAGCATCACATTTTTATCTTCTGCAAGTTTGTAGGCGATTAAATGCAGATCAACTGCTTCCTGGATATCCTCTGCAAATAATTGAACCCAGCCAGAATCACGTAAAGATATCGAATCCTGCTGATCATTCCAAATGTTAATAGGAGCGGAAATTGCTCTGTTAGCACAAGTCATGACAACCGGCAGCCTCATACCGGCGATATTAAAAACTACTTCCATCATATAAAAAAGCCCTTGTGAACTAGTTGCGGTATAAGCTCTGACTCCGGTTGCCACTGCCCCCAAAACTACTGAAGCGGCAGAATGCTCTGACTCAACATTAACAAACTGAGAATTAAGCCTGCCTTCAGAAACCATGAGTGCCAATTCTTCAACGATATGTGTCTGAGGAGTTATAGGATAAGCCGAAACAACTCCGGGTTTGCATAACTTAACTACCTCTGCAACAGCTAATGAACCTTCAATAAACTCTTTCACCCCCACACCTTCTTTCTATTTTTTCATCTCCCCCCACCTTAAAAGAAGGTGTGGGGGTTCATTTTTATTAACTTACCTTGATATTGATTATTCTTTAGAATCTTCTTTAATCATGGTTACGTCCTTCTTAGGACACACCATTGCACAAAGGCCGCAGCCTTTGCAATAAACATAATCGCATTTATAAGTATTTTTTTCCGTACCTGTAATACAGCTTTCCGGGCAGACTGAGAGGCAAATCTTGCAGGCTATACAATTCTGCTGCAAAAACTTAGGCTTGGATTCCATACGCCATGAACCTGTCTTATTATTTTTACTTGTTGCCGGTTTAGAAGTAAGTGGACCGAACATTTTATTATCCTTTTTTCATGAGATTTTTTACAAATTCAAAACCCTGTTTTGCTGATTCAATATTGCCTGCTTGAGCTTTTCCGGCAAATCTTTTCTTAATTGCTTCACTCAAAAAATCAAGGCTGATTTCGCCGGTAGCCGCACAAAAAGCACCCAACAGCGCGGTGTTACCTAAAGGCCTACCTATAGTTTTTAAGGCAATATCATTAGCTGGAACCACATAAATCTTCTGCTTAGCCTTAACCTTAGGTATTTCAACCCCCACCCTCTCGTTAATAATAGCAATGCCATTTTCCTTTAAGCCGGAAAAACAGTTAAAACCACGCATAAGGGTAGGATCCATAATAATTAAATAGTCCGGTTCATAAATCTGGCTTCTTAAACGCACAGGTTTTGAGTCTACCCTGACAAAAGCATTCATAGGTGCACCCATTCTTGCTGCTCCAAAACTTGGAAAAGCATAAGGATACATCCCTTTTTCAAAATAAGCATAACCTAAAAGGGTAGCAGTTGTAATAGCTCCCTGCCCGGCACGGGCGTGAATTCGAATCTCTTTCATTTTCTTAGCTCCTAGAATTAATTTATTTAGCGAACTGCCAAGTGTGTATACACGGGGCCTAAACAAAATTAGAGCTACATAATACGACTTTTAGGAGATTTTGTCAAATAATTTTTAATGAGCAGACAATTTACGCCTTTTGGCGTAAATTGTAGGCCTAAAAAACTATTTTTTAGGCCGTCTGCGAATTAATCCCGCAGCAGCGAGAAAATTTGCTTAAAATTTTCGAGCGCATTGCTGCGGGAGTACCTTAGCACTAAAAAACTAGTTGAAATAACCTGCCGGCTCTGATATTATGCTTCTATTATGGAAAAAATCAGAGTTGGAGTTATAGGCGTCGGGCATTTAGGCAGTATTCACGCCAAAATCTACAAGGAAACCCCAGGTTGCCAGTTAGTAGCGGTTTGCGATAGCAACAAAACCCGTCTGGATGAAATTTCTAAAACCCTAGGAATTACAGGGTTTACAGATTATAAAAGCCTGTATGGTAAAGTCGATGCTGTAAGTATTGCCACACCGACCAAGTCCCATTTCGAAGTTGCTGCTGAATTTTTAAAACAAAAAATCCACACTTTAGTTGAAAAACCTTTTACTCCAACCCTCAAAGAAGCTGACGCTTTAATCGAAATTGCCAAAACAAATGACCTTATTCTTCAGGTAGGCCATATAGAAAGGTTTAATTCTGCCTTTGGAGCAACTTTAAAACTGATCAAGGAACCGAAATTTATCGAATGCCATAGGTTAAGCCCATTTCCCAATCGCTCGCTTGACGTTGGAGCAGTATTAGATATCATGATCCATGATATTGACATAGTTTTAGGGTTAGTAAACTCAGAAATCAAGCAAATTGAATCCGTAGGAGTAAATGTGCTAACCAAATTTGAAGATATTGCCAATGTTCGTATAACTTTTAAAAACGGTTGCGTGGCAAATTTAACAGCTTCCCGGGTTTCTGATGAAGTGATGCGTAAAATCCGCATATTCCAGGAAGATACCTATATATCACTTGATTACAAAGATGCCAAAGCCTCTGTTTACAAAAAAGATGGGCTTACTATCACTAAAACCGATTTACCTATAGAAAAAGAACAACCGCTACAAAAAGAACTCCAGGCTTTCATTGATTGTGTATTAAACCATAAAGAGCCCCTGGTTTCCGGTAAAGTCGCCAGACAGGCTTTAGCAGTAGCTTTAGAAATTCAAGACCAAATATGGAAAAAAAACGCATCTTAATTGTCTGCGGAGAACCCTCAGGCGATTTAAATGCCTCAAATCTTGCCAAAGAGATTCTAGCCCTTAATCCTGGAATCGAAATTTCAGCTGTCGGAGGAGAATTACTGCAAAAAGCCGGGGCTAAAATAATCTACAATATCAAAGACCTGGCAGTAATGGGTTTTTTTGATGTATTAAAAAAGCTTCCCCTCTTTTTTAATCTAAAAGATCATATTTTAAAAACAATTAAGCAGGAAAATTTCAACGCTGTTATTTTAGTCGATTTTTCTGGATTTAACCTGCGTTTAGCCAAAGCAATTAATAATTCTCTGCCTGTATTTTACTACATCAGCCCGCAGGTTTGGGCATCCAGAGAAAAACGAATTAAAACTATCAGAAAATATATCAAGAAAATGATTGTAATTTTTAATTTTGAAGAAGAATTTTATAAAAAATTTGGCATCGATGCCAGTTTTGTAGGCCATCCACTTTTAGATATTGTCAGGCCGACAGTTGAAAAAAACGAGTTTTTAAATAATTTCGGTTTGGAAGAATCAAAAAAAATTATCGCTCTTTTGCCAGGCTCAAGAAAATCTGAAATTGAACATATCCTGCCAATAATGCTTAAATCTGCAGAATTGATAAGCCAGCAGATTAAAGGTTTACAGTTTATCCTAGCCAAAACTCCCAACGTTGACTTAAGTATTTACCTGAAGTATGTAAAAAATGTTACCTTTAATCTAAAAATTGCCGAAGGCAAAGCTTACGATTGCATGAATGTCGCCGACTTCTGTCTTATCGCTTCCGGCACCGCAACTTTGGAAACTGCAATCATGCAGAAACCTTTTTTTGTAATCTATAAAATGAATATTTTGAATTACCTGCTTTACCGCCCACAGGTCAAAATTTCCCATATCAGCCTTGTAAATATCCTTGCAGGGAAAGAAATTGTTCCGGAATTTATTCAGTTTAAAGCTACTCCCAAAACAATTGCTTCTAAAGCTATTGCGTTTCTTGCAAGCGGGCTTCAGGTAAATCTAATGAAAACAGAGCTTACTCAAATCAAATCCCTGCTTGGCGAAAGCGGAGCAAGCAAGCGCGCAGCTCAAATTATTTTAGATACAATTTAAAATGAAAATGGACGGTTCTTGTTTTAACTGAGATGAGATTTGGCCATCTCGATACGCTCATCAGTCGGCGGATGGTCAAAAAAGAAGAATTTAATTATGGGGTGAGGCTTTCTATCGGAGAGATTCTGGTCAGAAAGCTTATTCATCATAGAAACAAAAGCTTCCCTAGAACCTGTTATTTCCAAAGCGTGCCTATCGGCATCCTTTTCAAAACTACGGCTTAAAAAATTCTCCAGCGGCTGAATAATGATCCCTAATAAAGTCATATACAAAATAATTATAGGAAAAGCAGCCAGATCCTCTAATGTTGATAAATTAAATTTATGCAAAACAAAACTGCTAGTTTTAAAGATTAGGAAAAACATAAAAATTGTGCTTAAGGCATTTATTAGAATCAATTTTATTAAATGCTTTAACTTATAATGCGCAAATTCATGCGCTAAAATTACTTCAATCTCATCATGGCTATATTTATCTTTTAAAGTATCGGCCAATATCACTCTTCTGGTTTTACCCCAGCCCACAAACGCGGCATTGGCCTTTAATGTCTTCTTGCTGAAATCAATTTCAAAAACATCCAAAATCTGAACCTGCATTTTTTTAGCCAGGCCGACAATCCTCTCCTTTAAAACACTGTCAGCCAGAGGCTTATATTTAAAAAACAGCGGCACAATCACTACAGGCAGAATGCGGGCAATGACCACACTAAAAAATAACCAAACTAAAGCTGTAATCAGCCACCAGTACAAAGGACTAGTTTTAAGGATAAAATAAAACGTTCCAAAAAGAATTAAGCTTAAAATATAGGTCAGTATAAAACCTTTCAACTGATCCGAGAGCCAATCAGCGAATTTCTGCTTAGTAAGATTGAATTTATGCTCTAAAATAAAAGATCTGTAGATATTAAAAGGGAGATTAAGAAGATAATAAAAACCGAATATTGCTAAAAGATAGACTGGAAAAACCAGTAAAGTTAAGTTAATTCCTGAAGAAACCAGCTGACTCAAGTCTTTTGCCAGCCCCAAAGCCTCAAATAAAAGAATAAGCACTAGCAGGTAAACTGTGTCAAAAATAGCCATCGCATATTTAATATGCGAATACTTTTTTGCCCTGACTAGTGCTTCTTCTGGAATCAAATTAACTCTTTTGCATTATCCCGGAATTTAACAAATTCCGGGATTACTGCGCTTAAACAAAAAATCTTGTTAGATTTTTTAAGCGCCCCTTCGGGCAAATTTTGCCTACGCTTTAGATGCGCGGGCAGAATTTGAGCTAGGTTCAATATTAACGAATGTTCTTACTTTGCCGTGTGGTGTTTTTTTCTTGGTAAAATAAATTGTGCCCGGGCAAACTGCATATAATGTGCCTGAACCCTTAACATTTACCCCAGCTTTGTAAGTATTAACCCCTCTGACTACGATCTCACCTGTCTTTACAGGTTGTCCGCCAGATACTTTTAGGGCCTCGTCTTTCTTGGGTGTGGAAAATCCGCCGATCATGATAAGCTCCTTAATTAAAAAATTTAGCGAAATCCCCAGCCTACTTTAAAAATTAAATAAATTTTTAAAGCACCTAGGCTTGGGAGTGCCTTATTGTACAATTCGTGTAATTCTACACTTAAAGTCGCTTTTGGTCAATAGTTTTATTGGGGTCAGACCCCAGGTAAGCTTATTGGGGTCAGACCCCAATTATTTACTCCAGCTCAATCTCCTCATCCTTATACGGCATTTGAACATTTAGCCCAGCCTGAGACAAGGTATCCAAGAGTACATTAGCCTGATCCTCATCGCCATGCACCAGGAATATTTTCTTAAGCGGCAGGCAACCAGAGACAAAATTCACCAAATCATCCTTATCCGCATGCCCAGATAATGAGTTCATAACAATAACCTCGGCATTAAGTTCGCATTCAACGCCAAATATATGTACAATCTTCTCTTTTTCAACAATTTTTTTGCCTAAAGTATTTCTAGCCATATATCCTACCACCAGCACAGTATTACGGGAATCCTCAATATTATTTTTTAGGTGGTGTAAAATTCTGCCAGACTCACACATACCGCTGCCCGCAATAATAATCATCGGCCTTTTGTCAATATTCAAAGATTTAGACTCTTTCTGGTCTTTAACAAATCTTAAATTAATAAACTCAAACGGGCTTTCCCCCTGGGAAATAGCCTGAGAAGTACGCGTATTCATATAATTGGTATGAAAAGTAAACAAATCGGTAATCTCGGTGGCTAAGGGGCTATCTACATATATAGGAATTGGCGGAATAGATTTTTCTTTGCATAATTCATTTAATAAATAAATGACCTCCTGAGTACGTTCCAAACTAAATGCCGGGATAAGAATCTTGCCTCCGCGGGAAATCGTATGATTAACTACCTCTTTGAGCTTAAATTTAGCTTCTTCTATCGGAGCATGGATCCTGTTGCCATACGTACTCTCGAGAATAAGATAATCCAGCCCCTTAGGCACCTGAGGATTATCCAGCATTGGCAAATTCTCCCTGCCTAAATCCACAGCATAACCAATGCGGACATTAGAATCGCCCTCTTCAATATCCAGCACAATAATACTTGAACCTAAAATATGCCCCGCATTATAAAGTGTGGCAAAAACATTCCGGGTGATCAAAGTCTTTTTACCATAAGGCAAAGGATGCATCCTTTTGGCGGCATTGGCAACATCTTTGGAAGTATAAAGTACTTTGCGCGTAGGCAAACCCAGTCGCTTATTAATTTTATTAACATAACGGATATCTTCTTCCTGGATTTTTGCCGAATCTTCCAGCATCAGCCGGCACAAATCTTTGGTGGCATGAGTGGTATAAATTTTACAACGTAACCCCTCTTTGATTAAACTGGGGATATTGCCGCAGTGATCAACATGGGCATGTGATAAAACCAAAGCATTAACCTTGCGGGGATTAAAGGTAAAATTTGTGTTAATATCATAAAACTCTTCACGGCGGCCCTGAAACAAACCGGCATCGAGCAGAACTTCTGACTTTTCGCTGGTAATCAAATGACTGGAACCCGTAACTGTCCTGACCCCGCCTAAAAATTTTATTTTAACCGGCATCAATTATCCTTTCTCATCTTAAAAGCAACAATTATTACCAAAATAAGATATATTAAACTATAGATAAAAACCGACTTATTAGCTAGCAAATAATTCGGAAGGGCTTCTGGGTGGGTAAAAATATTTTTTCCTAATCCTGCAAGAATATACTGTAACCAGAAAATCCTCAAAGGTGATCCGATAAACACAATCAATAAATACCTTCTTAATGAAATTGAAGTCAACCCACAAGCCAAATCCAAAAATCTGAAAGGAATAAGCGGGGTGACCCTGAATAACACCAGCCAGAAAAAATTTACCCCCTCCACCCTCTTTTCCACCCAGTGGAATTTACTGCCGATATCCTGCTTAACAAAATCGCGGCCCAAACCTCTGCTTAATCCGAATAAAATAATGGCATTAATGAACTCAGCAATAAAAATCAGCGCTGTGCTAATATAAGCGCCGAACAAAATCGCACTGGCAAACCTAAAAACATCCTTAGAAAACCAGAGAAAAAAGGTAAAAATCACATAGGACAAAATAAAGATAACCGCGCTTAAATAAAAAGGGAAACTGGAAAGATATCGCTCTAAAACATCCGATTTTATATTAAATTTAGCCCCAAAAATAAAAATCAGGGCAACTAAAATAATTAAAACCAGGAATTTTATTTTATTCTTTTTTTGGAGGGTATCCATTAATACAATTTTAACACACAATCTAAGCACTTGCAACTAAGAGGAAAAATATATCAGCCTTGATTATCGTAAGTGGAATAATAATAGGGGGTGAAAGCCTTAAACTCTGCAGCACAGGTATCTACTAATTTAAAAACGGGGGTAATGTTAAGTTTTTTACGCAAAGCATAAACATCTTCTTCTTTTTTATTCAACAACACAGCTAATTGTTTATCGGAGAAACCGTATTCTTTAGCTTTTAATAAAAGCTCGGCGTCAATATTGTCTTTTTTAATAGCAATTTCCTTTTCCAACTCGATAATCTCTTTAATGTTATATAAAAACCAGGGATCAACTTTAGTGATCTCGTAAATTTCATCAATAGACATCCCGGCCCTTAAGGCGTCACCTAGATAAAATATCCTCTCAGCATGAGGTAAGCGTATTTTCTGGATTATATTATCTTTAACTCCATTATCAGTATGAATATCTAAAATATCTTTAAATAGAATACTTTCCAGGCCATATTTTTTAATTTCCAAGGAACGCAAACCTTTCTGCAACGCTTCTTTAAAAGTCCTGCCTATCGACATTGCCTCGCCGACGGATTTCATAGAAACACCGAGCGTGGAATTCGCTGAAGGGAATTTCTCAAAAGTAAAACGGGGAATCTTTACCACGCAATAATCTATTGCCGGCTCAAAACATGCCGGTGTTTCTTTGGTAATATCATTGGATATCTCATCTAAAGTGTAACCCACTGCAAGCTTAGCTGCAATTTTTGCAATCGGAATCCTGTTGCCTTGGAAGCTAAAGCCGAGCTGCGTGAAACCCGCGGATTCATCTCAA
>Ga0172375_10004098_pt1 | contig 21782 bp, 9 predicted proteins | sample LakKiv1m_FD_114537 | JGI IMG/M metagenome (GOLD analysis project Ga0172375, IMG submission 114537) | Freshwater microbial communities from Kabuno Bay, South-Kivu, Congo - kab_092012_11.1m | ecosystem: Environmental > Aquatic > Freshwater > Lake | place: Democratic Republic of the Congo...
AGCCGAACTGAGTTTTCCGGGGTCATTCTCGCAAAGCCTCAGATTCATTCGGATCCGCGAGGTTATTTTTATGAATCCTATCGCAAGGATCTCTTCGTAAAAAACGGCATCGATTGCGAATTTGTGCAGGACAACCAGAGTTTGTCCAAACGCGGCACGTTGCGGGGGCTTCATTATCAAATTCCGCCGATGGCCCAAGCCAAGCTCGTGCGGGTACTTAAAGGCGAAATTTTTGACGCGATCGTCGATCTGAGGAAAAAAGAGCCGACTTACGGACGCGTCTACACGTGTCGTCTGAGTGCCGAAGACCCGACGATGCTGTTCGTACCGGAAGGGTTTGCACACGGCTTTTGCGCGCTTGCCGATGATACGGAAGTTCTCTACAAAGTCAACCGGCCCTATTCAAAAAAACACGAATGCGGGATCCATTGCCAGGACCCAAAACTGAACATCTCTTGGCCTTCCCTGAAAGATGGCTACTGCCTTTCCTCCAAAGACGCCGAATATCCGCCGTTTTCGAAGGCGGTGCTTCCTTGGTGATTTCGTGAGACTCATCGAGACGGCTGCGCAACTGGCCGAAGCCGTGGAGGCCGTCAGCCGGGACAAATGGGTCGGCGTCGACACCGAAGCCGATAGCCTTCACCATTATGTCGAAAAGCTTTGTTTGGTGCAGGTTACGGGTGAGTCGGGAGACTGGGTTTTTGACCCGCTCGCGCCGCTGGACTTGACGCCGCTGGTCCGGGTCCTCGAGAAAAAATCTCTGATTTTTCACGGAGCCGATTTCGATATCCGGATTTTAAAAAAGTTCTACGGTTTTTCGCCTTTACAGATGTTCGATACGATGATCGCTGCGCAAATTCTCGGTTATCAAAAGCAAGGCCTGGCCGATTTGACGGAGAGGCATTGCGGCATCCGTCTTTCGAAGTCGGAACAAAAAGCGGATTGGTCCATCCGCCCGCTGACAAAGAAGATGCTGGATTACGCCAGCAACGACACGCATTTCCTGAATACGGTACGACTCGAGCTTCAAAAGGAACTGGCGGCGAAAGGCCGAACGGTTTGGCATGAGGAGACTTGCTCGAAGCTGATCCAGACGGCGACTGCGGAGAGGGAGCCCGTTCCGGTCAATGCCGCTCCATGGCAAATCAAAGGCGCCAGCGATCTGGCGCCCAAAGCGCTGACGATGCTGAGGCAGCTATGGCTCTGGCGCGAAGAAGAGGCTCGCCGCCGCGACTGGCCCAGCTTTAAGGTTCTGGGATCCGATTATCTCATCGAAATCGCTCGTTGGGCCGATTCCCATGCCGGGGAAGACATCGCGAGCTGGCCCGAAGCGCCTCGAAACGTTCGCGGCCGCGACCATGATGCGATTCAAACGGTTTTAAAAGAGGCCTCGCTGATGCCAGCCTCCGTTTACAAGCGCAAGCCCAAGCCCAAGCTCCAAAGCCCGAAACGGTGGGGGAATCAGGAAAAAAAGATATTCGAGGCGTTAAAGGCCGAAAGAAACGCGCTGGCATCTGAAAACGGCATACACCCAAGCTTGCTGGCCACGAACGCAGTTTTGGAAATTCTCACCCTCGAAAAACCAAAAACCCGAGAGGCGATCATCGCACTCGAATGCCTGCTGTCTTGGCAAATCGACCTCGGCGGGGATCGCTTTTTGAAGGCGATGCGTTCGTAAAGACGATTTATTTAAAAAAGCTTTTGGACTCGGCCTGCCTCTGATTTTCGGAATTCTTCGCAAGGGCATAGCCTCCGACGGCGCCGCCCGCAAGCCATGCCGCGGCGCATCCCGAAAGAAAAACGGTGAATAGAATGAGAATGACCGCTTTGTAAAATAGTTTCATAATCCCTCCCCAGCCAAAGACTAGCAAAAAAAAGACCCCCAAATCAAGTCTCGTGCTCGGAATTGACTTTCCATTCCGAATCCCCTATACTTCAATTATATAATTAAGACTCAGTCTTAATAAGAAATATGAACCCAGAGCTGCGATTTCGAGAATTTCTCAAGAAGAAAGAACTCCGCTGGACGTGCGAGCGCCTGGCTTTGTTTCGTGCCCTGCGCTCCATCAAGGGACATTTCACTTCAGACGCGCTGGTCTACCGGTTGCAGAAAAAACCGTACAAGGTCTCCCGCGACACGGTTTTTCGGAATATTCCCGTATTGGTGCAGTCCGGCCTGATACGGCAGATCTACCGGAAGGGGCGCGACACGACTTATGAAGTGGGCGGACGGCATCACGATCACTTAATGTGTACTCGTTGCGGATCCATCACGGAATTTTCAGATGCGACAATCGAGCGCGCCCAGGAAGAAGTTGCCAAGCGTTTAGGGTTTAATCTGGAAAGCCATTGTCATGAGCTTTTCGGAGTTTGCGCCAAGTGCCGAAGTCTGAGCGAGAGAAAGGTGCCCGATGAAAAGTGAGAGCGCATCCGAAGAGCTGTGTTTGGATCGTTTGAGGCCCTCCGAATTGGCCGTGATCGTCAGGTATCTCGACCGTCAGGACATCCACCACCGCTTGAAAGAGTTGGGCATGGTTCCCGGTACGAAGATTCGCATGATGCGTTATGCGCCTCTAGGTGATCCTATGGAATTGGAACTGCGAGGGTATCGACTTTCGATCCGCCGGGAAGACGCGGAGAAAATTTGGGTCAGAAAAATAAAGATATCCCCATTATGAATGCACAAGTCAAAACTCATCAAACGATCGAGGGAGCCGCAGGGGCCGAGAAAGAAATTGCGCTAGTCGGAAACCCGAATTGCGGAAAAACAACGATTTTCAATGCCCTCACGGGATTGCGGCACGTTACGGCGAATTACCCCGGCGTTACGGTCGAGAAAAAGACCGGCATGATGAAATTGAATCGCCAAGACCGGCAGGCCGTGGTCATCGATTTGCCGGGAACGTACAGCCTTTTGCCTCATTCGCCCGACGAAGACGTCGTCCATGACGTGCTCATCGGTCTTCAGGCGGGAAGCCGGGCTCCCGATTTGATTGTTCTCATCATCGACGCGATGGCCTTGGAGCGCAATCTTTTTCTGGCTTTGCAAGTCCTCGAAACGGGCATCCCTGTCGTTTTAGCTTTGAATATGTGGGATGCCGTCGAACAAAACGGCTATTCGATCGACGCGGACCGCCTGTCGGCTATTTTGGGCGTTCGGTGCGTCAAAACCGTAGGAAATCGCCGAAAGGGGATTGCGGAGCTGCGGCGCGCGATCGAATCGGAGCTTGATCTGCCCTCGGTGGGCCGATTTCGGACGTGCTTTGATGCGAAGATCGAAGCGGAGATCGAGTCGATTCGTCGTGTGATTGAGCCCTTCTTCCACGATGCGGATATTTCGCGCGGCGAAGCGATTCGTATTCTCTCCGACAGCGCGTGTCGTAATCCTCTGCTTTCCCGGAACGGCCATTCCGCTCTCATAAACCAAGCGATCTCGCAGTCCCGGACAAAACTCGAAGAACAGGGAATTGATTGGACCTCATTCGAACCCGTTCGTCGGTACGAACAGATCGAGCGGATTTGCGGGCAAGTGGTCCGGAAAATTTCAAACGCGAAGACCCTTACGGAAAGACTGGATCAAATCCTGACTCATCCTATCCTTGGTTTTCTCGTCTTTTTTTCGCTCATCACCCTCGTATTTCAGGCCATTTTTACCTGGGCAGAGACTCCCAAAGCATGGATCGACGCGGCATTCAGGTTTCTCGAAAAGCTCATTTCATCCCATCTTCCCGAGGGGGCTCTGAGGAGCCTTCTAACGGACGGGGTTTTGGCCGGCGTGGGGAACGTCGTCTCGTTTTTGCCCCAAATTTTTTTCCTTTTCTTCTTTATCGCGATGTTTGAAGACTCGGGGTACATGGCGCGCGCGGCTTTCGTACTGGATCGTTTGATGAAGAAAGTCGGATTGAACGGACGCTCCTTTTTGCCGCTTCTCAGTTCGTTTGCGTGCGCCGTTCCCGGAATTCTATCTACGCGTACGATCCAGGATCGAAACGACCGTTTAGCGACGATTCTCGTGGCGCCGCTGATGAGCTGCAGCGCGCGTCTTCCCGTGTATACGCTTTTGATAGGAGCTTTTATTCCGGCGACGCAGGTCTTGGGATTCGTGAGCTTGAAGGGGCTGACGCTCTTTGTCATGTATGTTCTCGGTTTGCTCGTTGGACTTGTGGCGGCCTATTTATTTAGGAAAACGCTGTTAAGGGGCCGTCGCGCGCCGTTCGTATTTGAATTGCCGCCATACCGTGTGCCCCACTGGCGGACGGTTTTGACCGTGACGTGGGAAAGAGGAAAAGAATTTCTTTATCGAGCGGGAGGCGTGATCTTTGCCGCGGCAATCGTACTGTGGTTTTTGGCCTCTTATCCCAAGAGCGCGTCATTGGATCAAGCGTATGAGGCCAAGCGCATCCAGGTCCAAGCCGCGCTGTCGGGACAAGTGCTGCAGGATCGGTTAAAAGAGCTCCATGCGCACGGAGCCGCGGAAGCCGTGGCATCGAGTTATGCGGGACGGATTGGGCGCGCCATTGAACCGTTTATTCGGCCGTTGGGCTTCGATTGGAAGATCGGCGTTGGGCTGGTCTCTTCGTTGGCTGCCCGCGAAGTGATCGTGAGTACGTTGGCCATTGTACACGACGTTGGCACGGATGAAGACTCGCCAGCGAATCTTGCCGAAGCCCTTCGTTCGGAGGTGTCTTCGGAAACCGGATTGCCCGTCTACACACCGCTGGTCGCGTTATCGCTTATGATTTTCTTCGTGTTTGCCTGCCAATGCCTATCGACCGTTGCCGTCGTACGACGCGAAATGGGAAGTTGGCTTTGGCCGGGTTTTATGATCGCCTACATGACGGTCTTGGCATGGGGCGCCTCATTCATCGTGTTCCAGGGCGGAAAGGCGCTAGGGTTTCGTTGATGGATGACACCGAATGGATTGCCATCGTCATTGTCGGATTGGCGGCCGCTTACCTCGTCCTTTCTTTTATTTGCCGAAAAAAAGGGGGCGACTGTTGTTCGGGCGGATGCCCCATCGATCCTCGTCATAAGAAAAAGTAGCGTCTGCGTCGGCGTTCAAAAACTCTTGAAGCGCGGACTCCTTCGGCTCGATGAAAGAGTCCTCATGTTTGCTTTTTAGGGTTCCTTCCTCTAGAATAACCGCAGTCGTTATGATAACTCTCTCACAAAAACGGATTCTATTGACCGGCGGTTCCGGTTTCCTCGGGCAGTTTGTGGCCCGTAAGTTGAAGGAAAGGGGATGCCGGGATATTTTCATTCCGCGAAGTGCCCAATACGATCTTGTCGACCAAGCGGCCGTCAAGCAGGTTTTTCAAGATGCCCGCCCGAATGTCGTGATTCATTTGGCCGCCCGTGTAGGCGGGATCGGCGCCAACCAAAAGCAACCCGGCCGATTTTTTTACGAAAATCTCATGATGGGCGTTCAGCTCATGGAAGAGGCGCGCAAAGTAGGCGTCGAAAAATTCGTCGCGCTCGGGACGATCTGCGCGTATCCCAAGATGACGCCCGTTCCGTTCAAAGAGGACGATCTTTGGAACGGCTACCCCGAGGAAACGAACGCCCCTTACGGCCTGGCGAAGAAAATGCTTCTCGTACAGTCCCAGAGTTACCGGGCCCAGTACGGTTTTAATTCCATTTTCCTCATGCCGGTCAATCTCTACGGCCCCGGTGACAATTTTGATCCCGAAAGCTCGCATGTGATCCCCGCCTTAATTCGCAAGTGCTTCGAGGCTATCGACTCTCATGCCGAAGAAATCGTGATTTGGGGAACCGGTCGCGCGACGCGTGAATTTCTCTACGTCGAAGACTGTGCCGAAGCGATCGTTTTGGCGGCGGAGCGCTACGACAAACCTGCCCCGGTCAACATCGGCTCGGGTTTCGAGATCTCCATCAAAGATCTGGTTCCCTTGATTACGCGGGAGACGGGTTTTAAGGGCCGCGTGATCTGGGATGATTCGAAGCCGGACGGCCAACCTCAACGTCGACTGGACGTCGATCGGGCAAAAAAGGAGTTCGGTTTCACGGCCAAGACCGATTTCGCGCAAGGTCTCAAGCTTGTGGTCGAGTGGTATAGGCCGGCACGTTCGAATTCACGATAAAGCAAGGAGGCGGTATGGCTCAGGCCCAGGCAGCGGCATGGTTCAAAAATAACTGGAATCTCGTGCATATCGTTCTTTTCCTGTGGGCCGTGGGAACGGGGCTTTTCGTACTCATTTTCTTCACCAAACGCATGAAACCCGCCGGGCTGGTCTATGAAGAAAGGGGACGCAGCAGCCTCTTTTACAACGATGAATTCGAGGAAGTGGGCAACGCCCGAGTCGATTTTCTTTTCTTCGAAGGGCGGTTTGTCGTGCGTTCCGGCTCCAACATCCCTTCCACGCAAACGCGCCGACTTTTCGTGTCCTTCGACGACGTCGTCGATTCGGGGACCGAAGAGATCAACGGGTTGAATCTTTTTGTGATCCGCCTTCGTTCCGCCGAAGGGATCGCCAAGATTGCCTTTGCCGCGGCCGACCCTGAGCGCATCGCCGCTTTCTTTGGTGGCCTGACCGCATGATCCGGCGCTGCGCCGGTTCCGATTTTTCCTCCATCGTTCGCATCGTCAATCAAGCTGGGCAGAAATACAAAGGCGTCATCCCCGGCGATCGTTGGCACGAACCTTATATGCCCGCGGAAGAGCTTCGAAACGAAATCGAGAACGGGGTCGAGTTTTGGGGGATCGACAAAAACGGCGTGTTGGCGGCGGTGATGGGACTTCAGAAAAAAGGGGAGGTCACGCTGATTCGTCACGCGTACACTGACCCCGATTTTCAGCGCCAGGGGTTGGGCTCCGAACTCTTGGATCGGCTGGCATCTAAGGCGTCCGGTCGACTTCTCGTGGGGACGTGGGCTGCCGCCGTTTGGGCCGTCCAATTTTACGAGAAGCACGGTTTTCGGTTGGTTACGCCCTCCGAAAAAGATATCCTCCTTAAAAAATACTGGTCCATTCCCGCCCGGCAAGTCGAAACATCCGTTGTTTTAGAGCGAAGAGCCTAGAGCAAAAAAATTTGAATTTCCGCGATTTTCAGTATATATTTTAACTCGCATTATCATGTCTTAACAAAGACATATTTTTTTATGTAAGTTTATTAAAATCTTTCAAAAGGGGTCGGTCATGAGAAGGCTAGCGCTCAGAGGTATCTCGGTGGTGCTCTGTGCCGCCTTTTTTTCATCGGAAATCGCGTGGGCTGAGCCTTCAGTTCAGGCTCAGGCCGCGCCGTTTGCTCAGCTGGCATCCAATCCCGCATCGTTTCGACCTCCGCTCGATTTCTGCGAAGTCAAAGAGATTCACAAGGGAACGGGCGAGGTCTTCATCATTCACATCCAGGACGCCCACAGCAATCTTTCCGGACAGCAAAATCTAGCTTTGGCGCTCGATGAGATCATGAAAAAGTACGGTGTCAGGCTGGTCCTCTCCGAGGGCGGGCAGGGTGACTGCTCCTTGACGCCGCTTAAGAAAATCGCTCCGGCAAAGGTGTGGCGCACGATCGCAAAGAACAGACTCGTTCAGGGGAAGATCGCCGGGGAGGAGTATCTGAATCTCGTCTCGGATCACCCCATGAAGATCATTGGCATCGAGAATCTTCTGCTGTATGCCCGGAGTGTCATGCGTTATGGGGAGCTGGCCGGACAGAGGGAAAGAATTCTCGAATATCTCAAAAAAATAAGGGGCTCTGCGGATAAGCTCAAAACAAATCTCTACCCCCAAGAGCTGCTTGATTATGAAAAGACATTTGCCGGAGACGAACAAAGATCGGAAGACCGTTATAAACAACTGGTCCGACTTTGCGAAAAGAAGGGCCTGGAGCTGAACGGCTATCCGAATCTAAAAAAACTCGCCGAGCTCACGAAAGACGAGGAAAAAATCGACTTTGATGCGGCCAATCTTGAGCAGGCGGCTCTGATCGAAGAAATCGAAAAAAGAGGCCTTTCTGACGATATAAAGGAAGGTTTAAAGAGCCTTTCGAAGTCCAGAAACCAAAAGAATGCGTCCTATCTCTTTTTCCGCGCACTCCTAGAAGCTGCTCGGGAGAAAGGGATAGAGATTCGAAAATATCCCGTTTTTGAGGCGTATTACCTCTATCTCGAAAATTTCTCACAAATAGATTTGGATGAGCTTTTACTTGAAATTGAAAAAGCCGAGGACGCGCTTTACGTGCAGATCCTGTCCTCGTCTTCCGATGCCCGAACCCTTCGCGCGATCGATCGCTTCACAAACCTTCTTCTGACGGCTTACAGCATCCAAATGTGTACGAAAGAGTTTCGTGAGTTCCAGACCAACGAGCCCGATTTCGGCACGGTTCCGTTTTTGGCGTATTTAAACCGCCAACTGGCCGAAAAAGGGCTGTTGGAAGAAATGGTGTCTTACGATCCCGCGCTCGAAGAGGGAAAAACCGCACTCTTGTCGTTTTATGATTCGGTCTCCCAAAGAGACGAGGCGTTCATCGCCAATGCCGAGAAAGCCATCGGCGACGAAAAGGAAAAAGTGGCCGTTCTCATTTCCGGGGGATATCACACCCAAAATTTAAAACGCCTTTTCAAGGAAAGAGGCTTTTCCTACGCAATCCTGACCCCGGTGGTGACGGCCGCAACCAATCAGAAGCATTACGAAAAAAGGCTTTTGGGGCCGATGGATCTACTGACTAAGACTGTGGATGCCAAACAAATCCGGAGCGCTCCGGAGAAAAATCCATCCAAGCTGGACGAAGAGATCGCGCGGGCAAAGAAAAAATCCGGAGTTCGCGGCGCGCTCATTGCGGCGCTCAAGGCGGATTCGGCGAAGGAGTATCAGGCGGAATTCGATAATCTGCAAAAAGTTTTTCGGTTTAACGAAGAAGAGCTTCGTTCGCTTCTCGACGAAGCCGCGCACGATGCGGGTCTTGCAAAAGACGACGATAAAGTCAAAGTCGCTTGGGAAGAGCTCATCAGGCCGTCGCTCGGGTCGAGACTGGCGACTTTAAAAATTACTAAACGGGGAGATGCAACCCAAAAGCTGGATCCAAAGAAAGCAATTCCGAATGAGCTCGAAATACAAAGAGATATTCGACTGGGCTGGCTTTTTCGAGATGCGCGAGGAAATTTGACCGTGCGCGATGCGAGAGAAATAGCAGTTGAGGATTATCAAGAATATGTGGAAAAAATGCGCGTTGACGCCTTAAACGCCTTGCGCGCGCGTTTGCGTGGGGCAGAAAACGTTCCTCAATCGACATTGCGCTTTTCTGACGTTGTGGACGGAGTGATGAAGGGAGTTTTGTACTTGGACCCGTCGGGCAGACCCCAGTTTGTTGATCGGGGTACTTATGAGCTTTGGCTCAAAGAAATTCGAGGGGGACGGTTAGCAACGCGCCGTCAATTTATAAAGACGGCGTCAACCGCGGTATTGACCGGTTTGGCTGCCCCTGGAGCTGTTTTTGCCGATCGGGTGAGGTATTCGATTTCGGATCTCGACGGGGCTTATGCGACCTTTATCGAGCTTTTGCGAAAGCCCGAGGTTCGGATCGAATTGAAATTATCGGCCGTAGAAGCTTTTCGTGAAACCAATCCCGTTTTGTTCAATCAGGTGATACGTCGGTTCGTGGACCGGCGCGGGGACGGTGTATACGATATATGGAGAAGCCTGGTCCGGAGCGCTTGGGATTTGGCGTCGAACGAGTTGCCCGAGACACCCGGATGGATCAGAGTCACCGATTTGCCGCAGCCGTCGGAGGCGGTTTCGTTTTTGGCTGAAGTGGCAAAGCTGGATCCTACGCATTTTCAATCTCTGCTAGAAGAAATTCTTCCCTCGGGATTTACCGAAAAGGCGGCGAGCATGGCCGTCCCCGAAGGGATCGGGGAAAATTGGCAGGCTGTCCGCAGGCTCGTCGACCAGACCAACCCCAATAAACAAATGAGAGAGGCCCTCAAAAAATTAGAAGTGGCGGGTATATTGACCGATCGAAACAAAGCGGTACTGAAATTGGTCATTGCGGTTTCGAGGCTGAGAGAAAACTCGAATGATCCGTGGGCGCTTAGCCAGGCGGCCAAGTCGTTGACCGAGCTGGGCGTCCAAAACGTGAAAATGGTACAGGTTGTGCTGCCGGTCCTTATGGATTTTCTGGAAGGACGCGATATCCGGGAGAATTCCGTCCGCGCGCTGGTGCGCGTGGCGGTTTACTCGGCGATCTCTTCTTGCGGAAACCCGGTGGCGTATCCGCTTGCCAGCGTTCTTCTGAGTACGCCGGCCGGAAAGGCAACCGAAGATTTTGTAGTGCAGCTTCTCTTGGACGCGGCTCAAGGCAGTCAGGAGGTTTACCTCGGGGCGATCGAAGACGTCCGGGAAAGTTGGGACGAATCCGTGCGAAAGACTCGGGAGGATATCCGCGCGCTTGAACAAAAAATAGCCCAACTTAAAAGCCGATGGGACGCTCGCAGAGCCCGGGTTAGGAGAAATTTATCGCCTTTGCTGCAAATCGTAGGGGGGAGACTTGCGACTCAAGCCCCTACTGCGACGGAGCTTTTTAACGCCTATCAAACGACCGTCAAGCGGACGGAGAAGACGCCGGACTACTTCGAGAGGCTGTTGAACGCGTATCGCCAGACTGCGCTTAAAGGTCTGTCGATTGATGCGGCAATCCAAATCGAGTTCGCCCCGAAAGCCCGAATTGGCATCGCGAGCCACCGAAATCTGATGAAAAAAGCCCTTAACGCACTCGCTTTACCGAATATTCGCTCGGAAGAAGATTTAGTTAGTGCCCTAAAGACTGGAATCAATTCTGAGGAGAATCAAGGTTGGGCGGAGAAGGACGCTATTGATCGTTATTTACAGATTACCAAGGATTTGGTGGATTTATACCCACAGGATCCGCGGCTATTTCGACCTCTTTTGGAGCAAAGTTTAAACAGCGTGATGGCCCAGATGGATGCTATGGTTGATTCCAATGAAGACACGGCTGAAAATTTATTGGAAGTGATCAAGCAAGTCGCTCCCATTTATACGACGGAACCCGAGGTTTTTCGACCCATTCTCAATCAGGCTCTTGAGCGAGTCACGGCGCTGATCAATTTCCGTTTTGGGATTTCATTCAATTCGGATGAAGATGGAAATAAAGCTCTTCCCAAGGAAGGAATGGAGTGTTGGGTATGCTCGAACATCACAAAAATGGTTCTCTCGCGCTTAGGCGAGGTCAGACGAGTCGAGTCCGATGAAGCGAGAGGTTTAATTGAGAATGTGTGTAAACGCGCTCAGGCCATTCAATCTGAATTGGAACGGTTTTTGGATGAGCAGAAAAAAACGCAAAAGGAAGAAGGTGAGGGCCGGCAAGTCAAGATTGACGAACTTGCACAGAAAATAAATGCGACGATCCTTACGATACGGGGGAACGGAAATCGCGTCCTGATTGCAAGCGAAACTCCAAATGGGACTAGACCTCTTTTGACTTTACAGGACGCGCTGAGCTCCGACGCGTATAAAAAGGCCATACAGAAAGCGGATCTAAAGGCATATAAAGATACGGATGGACACAAAGGAAAGGGTTCCGAAGGGGCTCCCGGTTTTCGTGCGAGGAAAGATTTTGAGAGACTTGGGGGAATAGTCGCTGCAATCGTCATGCTCGATCCCATTTTGCGCGAAGAACTTTGTGAGTTGTTCGACGGAGAAAGAGAGAAGATCAAACCCCGCGAGGGCGGTTTAAAACGTCTCGGTCTCATTCGCGGTCGGGAAGCCTTGCTAAGTCGGGTCGGCGCGCGTCTGGCCAGTTCGAAAATCGAAAGGGTAGTTTCGGCCGCAGAAAAATCGTTGGATAGACAAGCCGCTAATCTGGTTAGTGACGCGGAGTTGCTGAGCGCATTGCAAGCCATGTCGATCGGCGTTCTGGTCACCCAAGATCCCAATCTCTTTGTGGTTCGTGAATTGTCGAGACGTATCAATGCGGCATCGGATACAGATTTGGTGGAACGGCTGTCCGGAATTGTAAATCAAACTTCGGGAATGCCTCAAATCATGGCCGCTTGGGCTCTGATTCACGCTCAAGAAAATCCGGCAACGACATCGTTTCGGCAAACAAGTATCGCGGATCGTTACGTCGATTTTTCGGCTCTCGCAGGAAAAAAGATAACCACTTCCCAGGGCGAATGGACGCTTCGCGTCAAATACAGCGCGTATCCCTTCGAGTGCACCGTCACAGCCGAAAGTTCGGAGCCAGTCGGACGGCAAAACTGGTTCCTTGGCCGGACACCGGCTGATGCGACTAAACAAGGAAAGATTGTCGCGACCGACCGCACGGTGGGGTTTGTCTCATTTATTTATTCATTAAACGACATCCCGACAACCCGGTTGACACCGGGCCAGCTCGGCAACGTTTTTTCGAGGATGCATCTGGTTGCCAGCGAAGTTTTGGAAAGCCAAAAAGATTCGGGCGTCCAAAACGCCCTTCTGTCGGCGGTGGCATCGATTTTTCCGGAAAACGGGCAAGTCATTCTCGGGCCCGCATTTCGGTCGGCTCCGGTTGATTTTACGGCAAAAGATCTTGAAAACATAAAAAGCGGCAACGTATCTCACCCGTCTGTCCTGCCGTTTATCAATGCGGGATTCCAAGTGGCTCAGGCGGGTCCGGTCTACACCGAGTTGACGCGAACCGCCGGCGCCCGGATGGCGGTCAAAAGCCGGACTTTTTCGCCTTATGAACGGAAACGGTTGATTGCGGCGCTGCATCTTGCGCATACGATTGCTTATCATTTGAGTCATCCGAATGAAATTTTAAAGACCGGAGAAAATGCGAATGCCTTTGCCATACCGGCGAAATCGAAATGGCCTAGTATCCAGCTTTCGGCGAATAGTTTTAATCAAGCGAGAAAGAATCTCTTAGAAGTCGATTATGATTATTATGCCGCGCTTCTTCCGTTTGAGTTGTCAGCCAATCCGATACAAGTTAATTCAGCCGTTCAAACGTTCAATTCGCTAAGAGGGTGCGTGCGAAAGTTTGCCGGCGCCCGGCTGGCCGAGAAGTCACTGAATGAGCGACTTATGGATGAATTGGAAAAGCTTTCGCTCGGCCCCACGGAGATTCTGGAAAGATTGAATCAAATCAAGTCGATGCGTGATTTGGAAAAACTTTCCAAAGACCCCTCGAATCCGCTCAAAGACTTCGCGGAAACGATGACGGCGGCCTATAACGTACGGCTGTATGATTACCGGGCTCAACTATCATATCTCAAGAATCGCTTCGATCTTTTTCGGGTCCGTTGTCCCGGTGGTGTGGATTGGGCCAAGCTCTCAAAACCGGAAGCACCTTATCTGTCGATGAAAGCAAGCGGACTTCTGGAAGATGTTTCCAAATTGATTCCACGGGAGGAGTTTGAGCAATTTGAGAAAGGGCTTCAACCGCCCGGATTGGACCGGCCGGAGCGCGTCTTTGACCCGCTTGGCGCGATGGACCGGGTTATCGCTCGGCTCGAATCGCAGTATTTCTCTATACCGGATTCGAGGCTTAATGGCGTTTTAATCAGCCTTTATACCGATCGGAACCAGCTTGTCCTGATGGGTACGTCGGATGCGGACAAAATAAAGTCGAAAACCCAGCCGGTCGTTCCGGATGGTCTTCCGCCCATCGGGGATTTCCCCAAAGACGCTCAAAGAGAATTTCTCGACGATGCGGTTCGAGTCTTGGCGACGGTTTCAGCCCATTTACGGATTGCCGCTTTGGAGGAACTGCAAAGAGCCCTGTCCGGCGGGTCGCTCGGTAGGGGCGTTAAGTTGGTGCGTCCGGAATCGCCATTCCGCTCTCTTCTGCAAGAATGGGCGAATACAAAATTAGACATGTTTTTTTATTTAAGCCCACGAGAAATACAAGTTCTCCAAAATCGGTTGACGCTTTTATCTTTGCGGCTAAGCGACTCCAAGAGCGTTGCCTGGAATGAGGAGCGTGGCTTGCCGCAGGTCGAAAGGACGCTCGAAAGCGAATTCTGGAAGCAACTGAGGAAAGATGCCACGAAGCTCGGTATTGTCCGGGCGGAGCAAGAGGTGGAGGATTTAGAAAGAAACCTAAAAAAAGATCCTTTGGATACGCTGGATCGTCTGTTTGGTCAAATCGAGACGATGTATCACGCCGAAAAAAGAAAACCGGCCGGAGACAAAGACGAGGATCGCATTAACGACCTAAGCTGGTTTTTGACGAGGGGAAATACCCAGCGAAATGATTTTATCCAGACGATGATTTCCTGGGGCGGTGCCCGGTTGGCGCTTGACACATCCGACAAAATGAAGCTGATCACCGAGCCCAAAGCTGCGAAGATGCCCGTGTCCGCCGAACAGAGACTGATTCGTCTGGCCGACAAAGTCTATGATGCGTGGACCGATCTGAAGGTGTCAGACCGGACCAAGAATCTCCTCAAAAACGATAGCATTCCAAAGAGATTATTTTATGAACTCACCACGAGGCGGAATGGCGCAAAAACAACCGCGGCTGATTTTATTGCGGCGCGTTCCGGGGCGGCCGCGAGGGATCTTATTTTTCGAGAGGACACCTCGCGTGAGTTTCCTGATGCGGTCTACAAGTTGGCCGAAGAGCTCATCGCGCAATTTGGAAGGGGCGCGTCAGCGGACCCGACCGGTAAATTTTATACGAACGATAAGCACAAAGCGCTTGTTGATGCGACGCTGGCATATCTCAAGAGACGCTTTGACGGAAGCCCTTCCGAAGCCGTTCCGGACCAGGCAATCACCGTCACACCCGCTTTCACTGAGCGGTGGAATACACGGATTCTCGCACAAATAGCCCTTACCGAGACAAGCCCCGAGAAAAAAGCCGAGCTCAAAAAGTCGATCCTTGATCTTCAAGGGCAGGAAGCTCTCTACCCGACCTCGAGCGACATCCGCGGCGAGGTTCCGGCCATCGTTCTGGCAGACACGCTAGGTGCGACTTTCCAAGGGAGAACTGATGATCCGGTTTATGATCTTGCCGGTCACATTCTCGAGAAATATCTCGCGACCTCCAAGGGGGAAGCGGTGGCTTTTGTAGAAAACGGAAAATCACGATCACGAAGAGTGCCGCCCTTTGCGCAAATGCACGAGCTAATTCGGCTTGGTGGCCAAAAATGGGTCACACCCCAGAGTAAAGCCGACGTCATGGCTGCGTTGGATGATGTTTTGGCGGGTTCATTTTTCGAAGCATCGGGCAAGGAAGATTGGCTCGAACCGAATAAGCCGTTCATTTCTCAGCCGCGTCAGAGCCTCGGAATGACAGGAAGTTTTGGCGCACGGCTTGCGATTAACGAGGAACAGGAGCAGGGCCTCGTTCAAAACACGGCCAATCGATTTATTCAGCGAAATTCGGCGAAGAGCGGCATCGATCAGATAGGAATGTTCATACGTACCGGTAAAGTCATTTCGGATGAGCTGGATTACGCGATCCAGCGGGGCAATGGGGTCAGGGTCGCATTATCCAGCGAATTAATCAGCCAACGGGAAAAGGAAAAGATCAGAGCGCTGCTCGATTCCGCGGATTTGACTTCGGTGTTGCTAGGCTTAACGGATGAGACCCGATTGAACTTTCCTAAAAACGATATCACGTCGATCACCTCGCTCGTTAAGTTTGCAAACGAAATAAATTTCCGCGAAGGAACGGGGCTTGAAATAGAAACGACAACTTCAGGTTCGTCGGTTGAGGTTCGTGTCAGAAATCGGCCGTCGTCTGTTATCCGGTTACCGTCAACCCTTGATCTCCAGCAAAGCCAAGTTGATTCACGAAACTCACTAGGCTCTTGGTTGGCACGGGAAAGTCTGAAAGGACCCTCTTTAAAGCAGTGCGATGTGGGGATCACGGATTTAGGCGTTATTACTCACAAAGCGCCCAATGTGCTAAGGGGCACGTTGCTTAGGTATATCGAAAATTTGAAAGACTTTGGCCACACAGATGTTCAAATTTCAGTTTTTGACGATACGAAAGAAGATGACCCGGATGCGCAAGCAAATGAGGCGATTGTCCGAGAGCTTGGGAAGATCGCCGAGCAGAATGGTCTTCCTTTAATTCGATATGTCGGGGTCAAAGCCAAGAAAGCATATAAAAATGCGATCGCGGAAAATTTAAGGCTGACGGGCAAAGACCCGGATATCTCTAAAGCTCAAATTGAAGCTGCCTTTAGACCCAGCGCGGCCGGTAATCGGAATTTTGCCATGGCCTATCTTGCCGGAAAGAAGATTTGCTTGGTCGATCACGACAGCTCGCCTGGAGCGACGGTGGTCCGGGATGCTTTATTGCTGCAGAAACCCGGCTTTACCTCGCCGGAGCAAATTTTCTTTGACCACGACATATCAAAAGCAATGACACGATCCGCTTTATCGCCTGTAGTGGAGCTGTCGGCAGATATGATTGGAGGGATGAACCGGCTTTTGGGCAAGAAGCCTGCAAGTCTGGGAGAGCTCGGGGTTCTTGCAAGGACGCACGATGGGCTTAATTACCGATGCGAAGGCATCCTGGCCCAGCGCAATCCCAAGGCGACGGTCAAGATCGTCAAAGGCATTATGACAGGAGACTACGACATTGCAAGCTTGTGGAATGTTAAAACAAAAAGACCCGGTGTCATAGCCACTTTATTTTTGTATGGGAAGGGGAAGGTTCGCGAGATGGCCGAAAGAGATTTGGCCGGAGCTCTTTCGGGCGAACTGCCAAACATAAGCGCGATGGTTTCGCCGGTACAGCACCCCATTTTTACGGAGGGCGGCCGCAGCGAAGGAAATCAAGTCGCGATCGATTTAACGAGTCCCATTCTACCCGGCGATTCCACAACTCTAGCCCACCAGGACTATATGCTTGCATTTAACGCCGAAGCATTCAATCCGGGCGAGTGGTTGATGGCAACCTCAAGCGTCGCCGGGTCACACCATCGAAGCGACGGAGATGCGCGGCGGGAACTGGTCTTCAGTGCTTACAGGCAATGCCTGACAGCGGGCATTTACTACCCGATTCAAGATTCGATCAATTCCCTTTTTCTCAATTCTTCGGCAACGACGGCGGAGCGTCTCAAAAGCATCGATTTTGCTCCGTATCGGGAGCTTTTAAGAAAACGTTTTGAAATGAAAGAGTTAGCGACCCAAGACGACGTGAATGGGTTGCTGACGATTTTGGCCGATGAATATACAAAAGTCGATTCGAATGGAATTCTGCCGGCAGAACATGCCGAGGAATATGTCGCTGTTCTCGTTGCCACAATGAAGGCGGCTCAGGAGTTGCGAGACGAGTTTGAGGCCAATCCCAGTGATAGAGGAAAAGCAAAAGTATTGGATCAGCTTCTCGATGATGTTCGGGATATCTTTGGCATCGATATGGAGAAGGCCCATTTCCAATTTGACGCGAATGGATCCACCGGGACGGAACTCCTCGACATCGTTCGTCCGGAGGTCCGTGGTACGCCATGGGTTGAAAATTTGAGGCAAAAAGCTGCGGAAACGGTGGGCAAAGAGATGGGAAATATCGAACGTTCATTCCGGGGGTGGGGAGACATATTGTCCGCGATGCGCGAAATTCATGGTTCAGAGGGCGGAGAGTTGACAGCGGGAAATGCTCAATCGGTCGGGGCTCGGATGGCCGAAATGAATGTCATCCCGAGCGCACAGCGCGAGGGATCAAGCGACCTGATTCCTCGTCCGCTTCGCGGCCTCGGAATGACAGGGGATTTGGGTGCCCGGCTGGCGAATCAAAGGACCATGCGATTGGCGCAAACTTGGGAAACGCAGAAAATCTTCAATAGCCTTTTGCAGCGGAAATTCCGTAATGTTGACGAGAGCGCAAAAAGAAGTTTGCAAGAAATGAGTCTATATCTAGCCGATGCGATTGACCGACTAGACAACGTCTACCCATTTTCGATGTTAAGCACTGCTATTGGTCCGATTGAGCTCGCGGGGGATGATGGGGAGCAGCTTCAACTGCTTCAAGAACTAGCGGTTCATTTCAATGAATACTATCTAAAGCCCAAGAAGTTTGGAGTTTCCGGTGATGTTCAATTAGTGAGCAAAGTATGCGGGCATTATTTCGGCCCGAACTTAATTATGGACCCTGATAGGGTTGACTCGGCGCGTGAAGCCGTGAGGCTCTTTTTAAAGGATCTTAAGGGTGTTCTGGATAAAAAGCGGTCCGGCGCCCGACTGGCGCAGGTTTATGCCGAAGACAACCCGCTTTCCGGCCCCGATGGAAAGGCGATAGACTCATTTGAAGACTTTCTGAAAGCACTGGATTTGCGAGCTGAAGATTTCAAAGGCTGCTATGTGCCCTCGGTGAAGATTCCCGGAAAAATGACGATCAAGAACCGTCATGCATTACTTAAGGTTAAACTTCCTCCGTCCATTGGCGGCGAAACCACTCTGACGTTCGAAGAAGTTGTGATGCGCCTTAGAGAACGCGACCGTTTCTTAAAAACCATAATGCAAGAAGAGGTCGCCTTTTATGAAAATCTGTCTTTGCCGGGACATTTATTGGCCAGCGAAGGGTACCGGACGCGAGTGACGGACAATTTATTTCGCGCCAGCCGGAAAATGACGGATTTTGCAACGTACTTCTTTTGGGACTATTTATCAAATATAGAATCTCTTTGCAGGAATTCGATTGCCGCGATACGGATAAAACCCAGTCGTATCACGCAGGAGTACCCGGATCATATCGCACTCGGCAGCATTGTGACGTATTCCGATCAAACGTTACGAATATCTGAAGCAAATTACTTTTTTATTGTGACCGAGGATGTGTTTCAAAAAATAAGACAGACGCTCTCAAAATACAGCGGACTTTTCTTCGATGCGGTCGATCGCATGGAGGACGAAAGAGTCAAAGAGCCTACCGGCTCAAGATGCCGGTTTTTTTCGAGAAACCCTTCCGGAGTGCAGATTGGCGTGTACAAAACAGATAGCGCAATGGATCTGAGAGTTGTCGGGCGCCAGTCCGATGGTCGTTGGTCGAAAGACCAGGGTGAAGGGTTTTTAATAGATGTCATTGAAAACCCTTTCGAAACCTTCAAAAGTATTACAGCCGGCGCCCGGATGGCGCAGGCGGATTACAAAACGAAAACATTGCTTGGTGAGCAGTGGAATGCCGTTCACGAAGAATCAATGGAGCTCTTGAAACTCGCAGTGCGTCTGGCGTTTCGTCAAAATCCGGATTTGAACGTCGAATCGGATCAAGCCGTTCGACAGGCGATTAAAAAGCTGTTTGAGCGCAGAGACTTGGACATTGATGCGGACGCGATCCGGGCCGTGGGTCTGGACCCGAACGTTTTAACGGCTCCGGTATTTGTGGTTAAGCCCGAAATGCGCAAAGAACAGGTTGTGACAAGCTTATTGGATGATGCGAAGGTATTTCTCTCGCGGTTAAAGGCGGAGAGCGAACGTTATTCCCAGGCCGAAGAGGTGCTGGCGCGATACGGTGAGGCCTTTGAGGATAATAAAGCGATTTGGGTTGAGCGACTAAAGGCGGTCGCGAGAGTCGAATTGCAAAAAACTCCGGATGCCGATTTGGAAAATAATGAGGTTATCGTGAGGGCGATTAATTTTGCCGTTGATCGGTTTGGATTGGCGTCGGGAACGAATCAAATGGTTGTGAAAACTGCGCTCTTTTGCGATCTGCAGGATCTTGTCGATCGATTCAAGCAGGACAAAGCCGTCTATTCCCAGTATGGCGACTTGGTGCTCCGTTATGGCGAAACAATCAGGCCTGGAGCTCCATTCGGAGGGTTGAAAAAAATCGTTGAGAAGGAGATTTCTTTAGTCGACAACCCCGATGACTTCAATATAAGAACATACGAACCTCTAAAACCCTTTGTCGAAGTGGTCGTCGATCTTTATCCCGAAACTCTGCGTCCGATGATCCGGGAATCTTTGTATTGTGATCTTGAAGTCCTTGTCGAAGCCTTAAAGGCACGCCGTTTAGCTACAGATATTCTCGGGCAGCTCAGTCTTCAATCCCAACAGCGCCGAGGCGCCCGCCAGGCGGAGATCAGACGACAGGAAACAGACCGGCTTATGACCGAATTACTAAAGACCGAACTTCCGGCGATGGCCCCTGCTTTAAACGAAAGGGCCAAAAACGCGGAGCGGGGACTGCGTGAAAGCCGTCTTGGGCCTCTAGCCGTTTTTCGCGAGGTCTTCGTTCCGATCCAGCCGGCTTCGTGTAAAGAGCTCGCCGCTCATTTCAATAGCGCTTATTTGGAATCGGGCGAAGACGCGCAAAAAGCCGCTGAGAATTTTTTAAAAGACGTTAGGGACGCATTGAGGCGTCCGGTCACGCGGGCGATTTTTGAGGAAATGCTCTCGGGCGCGGCGAAAAACGATCCGGAATTTTACCCGGAATATCTAAAAGACCGGCTGGGGAGTATTCTCTCTGATTTGGGCGAATGGAAGAAATATGCCGCCGGAAAGCCCGTGACCGAAGGGGCCAGGCCCCAGGACCCGGTCACAGCCTATTCATCCGCGGTCATGGACATCGATTCCTTTGGCATGGGCGAGAAACAAAGGTTCGATCCCGACCAACGAAAAAAACTGGCGCTTCATTTTGCCGAAGCGTACTTGCGGGCGGGCGAGTTGGGCATCGACGCGGAACGCCATTACGGCGACCGGACGCATATGTCGAATATCCTCGAACCGTTCACCGGCCGGAAACTGACCGACCTTGAAATGGCGAAATGGAATATCGCCACGGAGTCATTTTTGAATGATCTGAGCGACGCTCTCGGCGCCCGGATGGCGGGGGCGATTGAAATGAATATCGCGCAGGGTCGGGACCTCGTCGAATCAGCCCTTCGTCAGAATCAAGTTGTTCTCATGGGTGATATACATTCTGCGACTGCAGAGCATCTTTTGTTTGCGAACTATATGCAAGAAGCGGCAAAAAAGGGAATACGTTTCCGTGTTGCTTTAGAATTAACGAAAGAGGCTGAGTTGATGATCAATGACCCCAACGTTTCTCTAAAGGAGATAACAGATGTTTTAAATGCCAACAGCCAGCGCACTTACGGCTCTGCCAAAAGTATGCATTCGTTGACCCTAATGTTCCTCCTGCCAATTATCAGGCAATATAAACTGCAAGTGGTTTGCATTCAACGAGCGGGAGGTCTGAACGAAGTAAACGATTGGATGGCGTCTCAAATAAGTGAAGGCCGGGCCGGGGGCGCAATGTTGGTGATGGTTGGCCATACACACGTTGCACTCTCATCGATCCCAGCTCGACTCAAAGAGTGTGTATCGATAAAAATGCTTTCGGTTGTTAGCAGACCTTCTTTAAATGAATACATAAAAAACTTTAGCTATGTAATTGACATTCCCGACATTCCGATCGACTACAATCTAATCAATACGGACCCAGCTTTGGAAGTTTCCAAATATTCGGGTATCGGCGCCCGGCTGGCGGTGATCCAGGTTGCTTCTGGAGCAACTCAAGATTTGCCCATCCCTCAGCCTGTTACCGGGAAGGAGAAGCCCGGTACGCAACCAGAAGCCGCATTCTTAAGATTCGGACAATCGAACGTCGGCATTCTTGTACGATCAGGATCTGACAGTATCGGTTATCAGCTTGTATTGGAAGTCACCGACAAACGATATCCGGAAGGCGAACCCTATTATCATCATCTGTATTTCTCGGGAACCCAACCCAATAGGAATACCCAAGAACGAACCACTGTGGTCATCGATTTTGGCTCCTCAGGCGCCCAACCCCGCATCCACATCGAAGAGAATCGTTATGAGAATATTCCGCTGTCCGTCGAAGGCTTCGATTCAGGTAGCT
>Ga0172375_10004101_pt1 | contig 21765 bp, 21 predicted proteins | sample LakKiv1m_FD_114537 | JGI IMG/M metagenome (GOLD analysis project Ga0172375, IMG submission 114537) | Freshwater microbial communities from Kabuno Bay, South-Kivu, Congo - kab_092012_11.1m | ecosystem: Environmental > Aquatic > Freshwater > Lake | place: Democratic Republic of the Congo...
AACATTAATCGCTTCTAAGGCGCACGCCAAATTCCCCTTGCAATCTGTGGCGCCTAAACCATAAATCCGGTTACCGGTAATCTTCGCCTTTAAAGCGGGGGTTTTCCAGCTGGCTCCGGCGGGAACCGTATCCAGATGCGGAGTAAGCAGGAGTGACTTTAAGTGTTTTTCTCCGGGCCATGTCGCAATAATATTAACTCTTTTATGGCTGAAAGTATAAGTTTTAATCTTTAATCCTAAATTCTTCAAATATTTTCTGACAAACTCCGCGATCTTACGCTCATCTCCGGGAGGATTTTGAGAATCCAAAGAAATTAATGTTTGAAGGGTTTTTATCAGACGTTTTTTATTGACCATAGCGGACAAATCTCACATTTAGGATTCTGTTTACGGCAATAATCCTTACCGAGTTTTACCAGTAACGCATGGTATTCATTAAATAGCTGCGCATCATGCTTAAGATGGCGCATAAAAATATCCTGACACTGAGAATAATCCGTTTCTGCCTTAATTAATCCGTGCCGGGACAATATCTTTTTAGTATATGTATCAACCACAAATACGGGCTTGCGCAAAGCATAAAGCAGTATGGAATCGGCGGTCTCCGGGCCAATACCTTTAACCGTTAACAGCTGCCGGCGCAAGATTTCCCGGTCTTGCGCGGCCAAGCGCTTAATCTTTGCCGCATAGCGCTTAAAGAAAAACTTAAGAAAACTTTTAAGCCGGGCAGCCTTAATATTATAATATCCGGAACTTTTAATCAAGCCCGCTAATTGCTTTTGCGGCAGCCGGTAAAGTTTAGACGCCGTTAAAAGTTTTTTATCCTTAAGCGCTAAGATTGCCTTTTGGACATTGCTCCAATTAGTGTTTTGAGTAAGAATCGCCCCCACCATAATCTCAAAAACACTATCTGCCGGCCACCAATGCTGCGCTCCAAACTCAGAATAAAGCCGCTTAAAGATATCTTCTAGCTTACGCTTCATTCTTTAAGCTCTAAAGGATTAAAACCATAATAGGCAAAAATGGCATACGCCGTAGCCGACACCGAGCCGGTGTGGCTGCCTTTAGGAGTCAACCAGCCATGTCCGGTATCAACCTGATCCTGGGTAGCATAGGGAAGACACCCCTCGCCCTGACCGGAAGCAGAAGGACTAGAGATAATCATTTTGCTTAACTCGCTCAAGTACATCTGCGCTTTAGCTCCATAATTAGCCGCTTTAATTTTATTACCTTTTTTCAAATAAAATTCTTTCATAATTTCATACGCTACCACCACCTGCGCTGTCCACTCCGAAGAAACTACGCCACCTCGGGAGATATGCCGCTGCGGAGCAAAATCAAATCCTTTTATTTTTACACTCTGCGCATTGGCGCGCACAAAATTAACTTCCACACTGCAATTTTCCTCGACAAACTCCAGGATCTTATCCGGATCCATGCCCAAAGCGAGTAATTTTTGCGGCCTGATTGCCGCGATACTCCAGGCATAAGTATCCGTGGCAATCGTCGCATCCCCTTTACCGCGTTTAATCGGTAAGTCCTTGCGGTCATACGCATTATTCACCAACCAATTACTCACCCTGGCTGCCGCTTGAACATAAATTGTTTTCCCGGTAGCTTTAGCTAACATATTAAAAAATGCGTAAGCATCAAGATTATGCTCTGTAGAATACCATTCGACAGCCGGGCCGCCGCGGATACCGCCGCCGGCGTCTTTATCCTGCAAATCCATAATTGTTGCGGCGATGTTTTCCGCTAAAGCCAGATAACTTTTATCCTTAGCCCTTTGCATATACTGCATAATCGACAACCCCACCCAGATGTTCGGCCCGCTATGCATCACAAACTCCGCCGGAGCGCCATCATCAGAATAATAAGCGTTAAGAAACCAGCCATTTTTTCTTTGCGCATCCTGCGCAAAAAAATCCAGAATCCGCTTGGCGCGATTAAAATCTGAAAAATATGAATACGCCTGAATAAGTAAAGCTAAATCATAAGTAAACGACCAGTTGGCAATCTCTTTATCTCCCTCAAAACTAGACACTAACCCGGTACGGCTGTTTTGATGCAGCTTAAGCCATTGATACATTTTGTCAAAATTCGCCTTTTGCAACTGCGCCTTCTGCTGGTCCAGTTGAAGTAATTCTTTACCCACGGCATCTTCCTGGCGGGCAACCATCGCTAATTTCGCCTCTAAAGTAAACTTTTCCTTAGCCAAGCCGGAAATTAAAGCATTAAGCTTTGAGATCTTTTCTAAATTGTCAGCTTTTATATTTACATTTTGAGATTCAACTTTCGCCTTCGCCGCGGCCACAGATTGAATTTCTCCCTCTAAAGCTTCCAGCTGCAACAAGAGATTCCGACGCTGAACGATCCCCTCTTTTATTTTCTCCCTAGCCAAGCTGGAATCTTTTAATACCAGCGCCAATTTTTCAATCAGCTGTTTATTGCCTTGGGTTAATTTAAAATTTAAATAGCTGTTTGCGCCTAAGCCCGCCGCCAAAATAACCACTAGCGCCAAGGACGCCGGGACAAATAGTTTTTTTAACCACCCGTAACGCATGAAATTATTATTTTGCGCCGCGCAAATATGATCGTATTTTATGCCAACCAGATATTGATGTTTATCTTTCGAAATTTCTCTAACCCAAATTATGCTGGAGCGCGCGCAAATAGGTTTGCGGCTAATCGGAGTGTCAATCTCTAATGATATTTTAACCTTCTTTTGCTTGAGTAACTCCATCAACTGCGGATCAAGATTATTGATCGCCAGACAGATTCCACCCCGGCTGATATTATTGGTAAATCCCTGCACCCAGCTAGAAAGATAAACCTCGCCTTCCGGCTCTTCCAGGCGAAACTGTACCGGAAACACCGTATCCAAACGCAGATATTTCCGATGTTCCATGGGGATTAATTTTTTACTAATCAGTGACATTTTTTAAGTAGTTAAAATATTTACAAGCTATATTCTATAATAAATACTAACTAATGCAATGCGAATTACATACACCGCTCCCCGCCACAAATCCTACGCGATTAAGGCGAATCTGTGTTAGATGTTACTTATAATTCTTGGTTTAAAAGCGAAAAGGTTGGAGAAATCGGTAAGGCTGGTTATGCCTTTTTGTTGGCCGATAACTTTCAACTTATTAAAAACTTCCCAAGTCATTTCTACATCGGCAAAAGCCCGGTGTTTTTGCGTTAATTTTACTTCCAGCTTTTGCGCCACAAACCAAAGTGGATAACGCGTCAAACCAGGCAAGAGGCTTCTGGCCATGGTCAACACATCCAAAACCATAAAATTAGTAATCGCCGGATAACCCAATAACTTAAGCTCGTTATTTAAAAAACCTAAATCAAATTCCGCATTATAGGAACAAAGGCAGCTGCCTTGAATAAATTCTAAAAACTTCGGCATCACTTTTTCCATACTTAAAGCATCTTGAAGCATTTCCGGAGTAATTTTATTTACCGCGAATGCTCCCGGAGAAATTTCCCGCCCCGGATTAACCAGCGCATCAAACTGCATTAATCTTTGTCCGCCCTTGACTTTTAAAGCCGCTAATTCTACCACACGATCACCGTTGAACGGATTAAGCCCGGTGGTCTCCGTATCAAATATAGTGAATTCTATCGCCTCAATATTTTCTGGCATCGCAAGTTACAATATAAGCGTTAATTAACCGCACCGGCTTATAAGCAAGTTTGGTTTTACGCAAATTCTCCAGGCCTGAATCATCCATAATATTAATATATTTATAATCCTTTAATTCCTGGCTCAGCTGGCGAAAAATAAACTGCGCCAGCCCTTTAACCGCCAGATCGGTTATCTCATAGAGTATGCAAAAAGTATTGCAATTTAATCGATAACCAAAACTAAAGGCCTTAATTTCTTTACTCACCATGACGACGATGCCTTCTAAATTTAACTGCTTATAATTAACGAGCGCTTCCTTAATTACTTTACGGTTATCCTCAAGCATCCCGCAATAAACCTCATCGGCGCAATGAGTTTTACGCATGCCAACCCAGGAGTTAAATAGATTCAAACAATCCGCCCGGTCAGTTAAGCGAAGCTTGCGCCAGTTGTAATCATAATGCTTAATAAAATAATTATAAGCGGCGCGTTGAGATTTAAATTTATTCCCCGTAAGATGCGCCAGCTCGCTGCGTAAACAAAGATAGTCCGGATATTTTTCATGACGCAGATACCCTAAAGAACGATAATAATCTAAATCCTCTTGCGGAATATTCTCAATTCGCGAAATATCTTTATTCTTATTAATTTTATCCATGATGACAAAAGCCTGCCGGAGCACCTCCGGGCCAGGCTGCCCGTCGGACAAAGGAGGTAAATACATAAAACAACCCACGGTATCACGAAAAAATATGCATAGGCAGTTCTCAATCACCGTCCAATTAATAGTATAAAGCGTTCGCCAAATAAAGATATTGGCAAATGAAAATGCGGCTAATTCACGGGGGGAAAGATCAAAATACCGGTTAAATAACTTTTGATCTTTTAAAGATAATTTATTTAATTTCATGGGGAAGATTCAATTCGGCAACCTCTCTTACTTCTTCATAGGCCTGGATAATCTGCGGATTATCTTTAAGCAGGGAAAGCAAGGACGCGGAATTAAGATATCCGGCCAGATAAATAATATAATCCTTAGCCTCTTGACTATTTATCTGTGCATAAGCATAAGGGCAATTTAAATCCACCGTCAGTAGAACTTTATCTTTGCGTAAATTAATTAAAAAAGGATAGAGCTGGCATTCAAACGGCCGCAGACTGTAAATTTTACATTTATTATCCGGAGTTCCCAGAAACGGACAAAGAAAATCTGCCCCAGCGGGATTAGCGACTGGCTGTATCCGGCGATCAATCGAGATCGAGGCCGCCGGAATGCCCGACTTATCCAATAATTCTTGAATCTCTTCATCCAAAAGACAGGGGCTCCACACCGAGTTAGCTTCCTTAAAACGGCAGCAACCCTGGCATTTAAGACAAAACTCACTCGGAACAAATTGTTTAATCACTTTACAATACTCCCAAGTTTCAATTTTTTATCCGGGCTAACCACGGCCAGAATGTTTTCATCTGAACCCGCCAAAATCATCCCTTGACTTTCTACTCCGCGTAAAATTACGGGATCCAAATTATCCACTAAAACCACCTGCTTACCGATCAGCTCTTCTTTAGTATAAAAATTTTTAATTCCTGCCACCACTTGCTTTTGCCGATCACCTAAATCCAAGGTTAAAACTAACAACTTATCCGCATTCGGGTGGTCATTAACTTCTTTAATCTGAGCAATTCTTAGTTCCAACTTTCTAAAATCATCAATGGTCGCCATATTTTCCTTTCCTCTAGATTTAAAACTTTAACTCGACATAAAATTCAAGCTGATAAGCATTATTCACGTGGCCATCTCCGCGCACGTAAGGGCTAAACAAACTCCCATCTAAATCATCACGCTCTTGTTTATAATACTCACCCGGAATAAAGTATCCTCCTAAAAAACCAATAGTCATTTGCGGATGAACTTTATAATCAACAAATAAATCCGCTTCCATCCCTAAGTCTTGAGAAAGATATTTACCTTCTCCGTTTAAAGTTCCCACCGGACGGTTAAAAGCCCTTAAATAGTAACCATATAAACTTACACAAAGTTTATCGCTAAAATTATAATCAAAACCAAGCGAAGGCATAATCAAATCTTCAAAATCCCCGGAAGCAAATGTACCCGGCCGCGGTACGCCATAATTTAAACCGTATCCTCCGCCCATCGCCACAATCGGAAGCATATCAACGTTGCTGCTACTCACCGCATCGCTTAAAAATCGATTCGTGGGTGAAGAGTAGCTAAAAGCGCGGTTCTTCCCGGAAACATAAAGAGCATCCGGATCTCCCGCCATATCCAAAGTCGTTTTATTCCCGGAACAAAATAAAAATTGCAATTCCGGAACAAATTTTCCTAAAACATAATTCAATCCGGAATAAAACATGTAGCCGGTATGCTGAATATCTTTATACTCGCTCTCCTGGCTTTGCGCATACCCGAAATTACGCGCCGCCTCTAGTTTTAGGGTAAAATCATCCGCCGCATACTCCCAAGCCGCTCCAAAAGTACCCAGCAGGTCTCTTTTTACCGGAGCGGCAAAAAGATTATCTCTTTTACCGCTGGAGGTATAATCTGCCAGCATACCAACATAGGGCCAAAACGTTTGCTTACCGGCGGTAATTTTAATATCTGTCGCAAAAAAATTAGCCGCATTCGGTTCATACTCCTGGCCCTGAACCTTTTCTTGCGGAACCTGCGGACCCAAAACATTTTTATAAACTAAATCCGGGCGGCAATAATACAGGCGCCAAAAGATATCTTGATTCTGGTAATATAGCGTAGCTCCGTAATTTTCATAACCGCCATTCAGGCTGAAACCATTACCTACTTCATAAATAAACATCCCCGCCTTTAAACCAAAATTACCGGTAAACTTGGTGTCCAGCCAAAACTCTTCCACCTGCGGCAGCAGCTCGGCGTTGCGATACTTCTTTACTCTTCCGCCGGAATTAATCAACGTGTTGTGGATAAAAAGCGGAGCGTCGTAATCATAAGGCCCATTACGCTCAAGTTTAAGGTAAAAATTGCTTCCTGAATCCTTGAACTCGCCACTAAGAGCAAAGCTATAATCAATACCTAAATAAGTAGTCTGGTCATCATGATTATGGCTATCTAAATCCACAACATTCTTAAAATTTACTAAATCCGTGCGCAGATAAGTATCCAACCCTAATGCCAATTGCTCAGTATTTAGTAATTCATAACCATGAGCGAAGGAAATAAAGACTAGGGCCAGAATTTGAAAAAAACAAAATCTTTTGAACATTTCTTCAGCTTAATAAAATAGTTTTTAAGAGGAACTTAAAGCCATGATAACACTCGAGAAAGGAAAGTTCAAGGTAAATCAAAAAACATGTTCATTTATCTAAGCCAGAATATAAATAAAACGCCATAAGTAATTTATGGCGTTTTATTTATTGGCGGGGCCGACGAGATTCGGACTCGCGATCTCCTCCGTGACAGGGAGGCGCTTTAAGCCAGGCTAAGCTACGACCCCAATAATCGATTACAGTCTACAGTTGTTAATTCTCAGTTGAGAAATCCGGAACTATTATTCTATTCGAATTTTTAATTATTACAACAATTTATTCTAATAACAAATATGGTGGGCGATAGAGGACTTGAACCCCTGACCCTCTGCGTGTAAAGCAGATGCTCTAACCAACTGAGCTAATCGCCCGAATCTTATACCCCAGAGAATTTTCCCAGAATGATTAAAGTAAAAACCATCACAAAAAGCGCGACTGTTTCGGTGATACCCAAAACCGCTAAATAATTTCCAAACCCCTTGCCGGTTTCACCCATCGCATCGCAGGCGCAAGCAGCACATTTTCCCTGCCAATATGCCGACAAACCTATTGCCGCGCCGCTAAACGCTCCGATCCCCCAAAGATAATGCCCCTTGCTGGCCAACTCAAACATTTTTGTCATCACAATATTGCCATAAATAGTCTGCGTCAATGGCGCGCCCACCAAAGCCACTAGCAAAAAAGAAGCGCCTTTGTTTTGGGAAAAATTTTTTTTCCAGGCGCCAATCGCCGCCATCCCGGCTACTCCTGCTCCGGCCGCCGAACCACAGGCCGACAAAGCTAAAACTAAAATCAACCCTAAATCTTTAAACTGAGGCACAATTCCCGTATCCATATTAATTACTCCTTTCGTCCAAAAGGTTTATAAGCAAAACCATTCCAGGTCACGCCCGCGTGGCCGCAAAACTCTAAAACATTAAGCCTCACCCCGTGCACTAAAACCGACATCGGCCCTAAAATAATATTCAGCGCATGTCCCAGCACAATCACCAACACCGCGGCAATCATGGTTAAAAAATCACCTTTTTTAATTATTCCCAAGGCCATGGCATTAAAAGCGTCGGCAATCGCTACCCCCGCTAATCCCACGGCAAAAAGGCGGATATAAGAAACTACGTCGGTAAAATTATTAACCAAACCTAAAGCAATTGTCCCTAGGCCCTCACCGATTGTTTTAAAGATATTCTTTTGCGGGCTGGTAAAAAATAAAACCAAAATTAAACCGGCGATAATTAACCAATTACCGTATGCCGGAAAAATATCTCCCAGGATTAAATTCTTCGCCAGAAAAAATACTGCCCAAATAATACAAACCCAGCCGAGGTCCGCTAAAGCAATTAAAGCCGGAGCTTTCAGCGCCGCTTTCCAGCCATGCGCTAAAGATAAATGCACCGCCCCGATAAAAAAACAAAGCGCTTGGATAAAAGAAGTGCTGCCTAAAGCGGGAATTAACGGTTTTATCCCCAGGCTTAACAACCATCCCTGTCCAAAAAAGGTCGCCGTCAAAAACCCCCATATAATAGCGCAAAAACTTAAGATGTAAAAGAGAAAAAACGCGCTCTGATCTTTAGTTTTTCGCCCGAATTTCTTCTGTAACCAAAAATTAAGCAAAAGATAAACCAACCCATAACCGGCATCCCCAATAAGCATGCCGAAAAAAAGACTAAAGAAAATAATAAACAGCGGACTGATATCCAGCTCGCGGTATCCCGGGATAAGTTCCAAAAGTTTTAGCAGCGGCTTAATAAATGAAATCCAGGCAGGATTGCGCAGTAACGTGGGAACCTGCTCATCCTCTTGCGGAATCGCCGTAAAAATCCCCCAGCCATTTTCCTTCGCTTCCTTAATCAGTATTTTTTCCGCATCCACGGGGACATATCCTTTCAGATAAACCAGTTGATCGGCCTGCCCCATGCCTTTGAGAACTTCATAAAAATTTCTTTTATCCACTAACGCGTTCTTCTGCGCGAAAAGATCATCCCGATAGCCAAGCTGCTGATTAAGCTGTTCATTTAAATCTAAGATTATCTTGGCATCTTCAGATAATCTGCTCTGCATAGCAAACAAAGACATCTTTGGCAATTCTAATTCCCTAAAAGGCAAATGTATATCGCCATAGCCAAAGACGGCGCAATTTTGCAGCGCGCCTTCTGAAAATATCTTTGTTACGATAATGCCGTCGGGCAGATTTTTTAGCTGTTCTTTGGGTATCTGATAAAGCTTTAGATAAATATTATTTTGCGCAATCTGTTTTATCTTTTGCAAATCAAAATCTCCCCAAGGCTGCCACTGGCTAATTAAGTTATTTAAAGTAACCGCATATTCCTTTAAATGATCCAGCCGCTTCTGCAAGTCAACAATATGGCGCCCGATAGAAAGCGGATCATTGGTTTTTTGATAAATTAACCGCTGATTTTTGTCTGGGGTAACCGCGGACAAAATTAAAAGCGCTTGTTCTGCAATATTAAGCTGATCGTTAATCTCATTAAGCTCCAGGCCGGCCGGAGGATTTTGATGTTCTACGTGCATCACCCCCAAAGCAGCCAGCTGATCCAAATCCGCCGGAGCGTGTTCTTTTTGCAGCAGCAAAAAAACTGTTTTCATCCCCACAATCATGCTAAAGCCTCTTCCAAAATTAATGCTTCGATCTTTCTTTTAGCGATCTTGCTGCGGCCTACGGCATTGGCCATTTGATCGCCGATATAAATCTTAATCAAGCGGATATTTTCTTCGGCTAAAGGAATCTTTACTTTTTCAAAAAGATTCACTCTTTGCGTAGTAATCCGCAATTCTTGCCGCAAGATAACCACGCCTTCCTGGCGAATTAAAATTTCTTTATCCAAAATAATCATTTCCCGGAAAGCCGCAATCGCCAAATCTAGCCATAAAGGCATCGCAAACAAATCATAATCAATTCGCCCAAATTCCAGCGCATCGAACACCGGAATATCTACTCCGGCGATATTCTTCAGGTGTGTTAATATTTTTTCGGGTTTTAAAAAAAGATTAACCTTAACGCGAGGATCGGTGAGCAGGCCAATCCAAAGATCGATTGCCTGCCTTTTTTTAGCCTGCAGCTCCTTTTTCTCCCGGAGAGCTAAATTCTGCTGCAGAATTTCTAACTGTAACTGCTGTTTTTTTAACTGCAAGGTGGGCAAATAGCGCTGAAACTGCTTTAAGGCATCACGCTGTCTTTTTAATTCACCCTTGGTAAGCTTAATCTTCATCTATTGCTTTTTTGGCCAATACTCTTGGATCATTGATTGTTTTATTCCGGTTTCCTCAGGCGCAAAACAATCCGCTAAAATTTGCCAGCCTAAATCCAGGGCTTTTTCCAGGGAAATGTTTACTTTAAGCGACATCATATTTTTTTCAAAAAGCAAACCGTATTTAAGCAACTTTGCGTCCCAAGCGCTCATTTGAAAACCCATCGATTGTTTCTCCAGGGTCTCCCGGTAATTGGCAAAAAGTTGAATCATCGTATCCATAATGGTGCGGTGGTCAGAGCGGGTTTTTGCGTTTACCTGCTGCTTTAAACGGCTTAAGGATCCAAAAGGTTCAATCACCCCGGCTTTTAAATAAAACTGCCCTTCCGTAATATACCCGGTGTTGTCCGGAACCGGATGCGTCACATCATCACCCGGCATGGTTGTCGCAGCCAGAATCGTAATCGAGCCTGCTCCTTGAAAATCCACGGCTTTTTCATAGCGCGCCGCCAACTGGCTATAAAGATCTCCCGGATAACCACGGTTAGAAGGAACCTGTTCCATGGTAATCGAAATTTCTTTTAAGGAATCGGCAAAATTGGTCATGTCCGTTAATAAAACCAGAGCTTTTTTGCCTTTTAAAGCAAAATCTTCGGCCACGGCTAAACTAATATCCGGAACCAGCAAACATTCCACCGTAGGGTCACTGGCCGTATGGATAAAGAATATACAGCGGGAAAGCGCCCCCTGCGCATTTAATGTTTCGCGAAAGAAAAGATAATCGTCATATTTTAAGCCCATTCCACCCAGAATAATAATATCTACCTGGGCTTGGATGGCAATGCGCGCCAAAAGTTCATTGTAAGGCTCCCCGGCAATTGAAAAAATAGGCAGCTTCTGCGATTCGACCAAAGAATTAAATACGTCAATCATCGGAATACCAGTGCGGATAATCTTATTGGGGATCACCCTCTTTACCGGATTCACCGAAGGGGCGCCGATCTCTGCCAGATTTTCAGAAAGAACCGGCCCGTGATCCAGGGGAATTCCGCTGCCGTTAAATATCCGGCCCAATAAATTATCTCCGGTAGCCACGCGCATCGGATGCCCGAGAAATCTTACCTTATCTTGCGTAGATATGCCGCGGCTGCCGGCAAAAACCTGCAAAGATATTTTTTCCTGATCAATGCGGATAACCTGGGCCAAAGACACCCCCCGGAGCGTAGTAACTTGGGCGATATCCAGATAACCCACTCCTTGAGCTTCAACCGTAATCACATCTCCGGCAATCTGAATAATATTCGTATAGGCTTTTTGCATTTTTAGGATTCTTTCTCTGGTTTATTTTTTTCTAAAAATATCGCGATCTGTTCTTGGATCTTACGGAACTCCGCGCTATCATATTCCGCGCTATTCCAAGTACGCAAAAGCTGCCGCAGCTGTTGGAAAAAATGCAAAGCCGCGGCTTTATCCGGTAATTTATATTTAGAATTTAAGATCTCGCAAATAAATCCAAAAACATAAATTTGCCTTTCCTGGGAAGTGGCTTCATCCACCGGATCAAAGGCATTCTGCTGCAGATAAATAAAATCGAAAAATTCTCCTTTTAAATATTCGATATAATCATTTAAGGACGTCCCTTCTTCACCGATCACCTTCATCATCTGCGCAATTTCATTGCTGCGGCGCAAAATAGAATGGCCCATCTCTTTATGTTCAGGCTTAATAAAACTGTCGTATTTACTCCAGCTAATTAACGGATCAATCGCCGGATATTTTCGGGCATCAGAACGCTCGCGCGAAAGGCCGTGAAAAGCCCCGACTACTTTTAAGGTAGCCTGAGTAACCGGTTCCTCAAAGTTTCCCCCGGCCGGACTCACTGTGCCCCCAATGGTTACCGAACCTTTTAGGCCTCCCTGAAGCCTGACGACTCCGGCGCGTTCATAAAAAGAAGCGATACGGGATTCAAGATATGCCGGAAATGCTTCTTCCCCGGGAATTTCTTCCAGGCGGCCGCTCATTTCGCGCATCGCCTGCGCCCAGCGGGAAGTTGAATCTGCCAGCAACAAAACATTTAAACCCATTTGCCGGTAATATTCCGCGATCGTTACAGCCGTATAAACGCTGGATTCACGCGCCGCCACCGGCATCGAGCTGGTATTACAGATAATTACCGTTCGATCCATAAGCGGCTTATTGGTACGCGGGTCAATTAACTCCGGAAATGTTTTTAATGTTTCCACAACTTCCCCGGCCCGCTCACCGCAAGCAGCAATAATAACGATATCTATTTCAGCATGCCGGCTGGTTAACTGCTGTAAAACAGTTTTACCTGCGCCAAATGGCCCGGGAATACAATAAGTGCCGCCGCGGTTAACCGGAAAAAGCGAATCAATCAAGCGCAGTTTGGTTACTAGCGGCTCAAGCGGCCTTAATTTTTCCGCATAAGCTTTAATCGGAATTTTCACCGGCCAAATTTGCTGTAAAAAAACATTATGGATTGTTCCTAACACATCTTTAAGCTGCGCAATAACCTGTCTTAAGCTGTATTTTCCCTGGGCCGCAACGCTGATTACCTCAAGCGAGCCTCCCAGATCAAAAGGAGCCATAATATAATGTTTAAAGATTTTTTCCGGGACAAATCCTAGCCAGCTGCCGGCTAAAACTTTATCGCCGGTTTTTACTAAAGGAGTAAACTCCCATTGTGTTTGATCTGCCAGCGCTTCAAGATAAACACCCCGCTTAAGGAAAAACCCGCATTGTTTAGCTAGGGCCGGAAGGGGATTTTGTAAACCATCGAAAATCTGGCCTAATAATCCGGGGCCAAGTTCTACCGAAAGAAGTTCATTGCTGAATTCCACAACATCTCCCACCTTTAAGCCTTGGGTACTTTCATAAACCTGCATTTCTGCCTGCTTGCCGCGCACGCGGATAACCTCTGCTTTTAAGCGCTCTTGGCCGTGAAGGATATAAGCAACTTCATTTTGGATGATGTTACCCTCCACCGCCGCCGTAACCATGTTGGCATTAACCTTAACTACGCGTCCGTTTCTGGCTTTTTCCATAGTCGATTTAATTTAAAGTTGCTTGATTAAATAAAGCCGGCTTATCGGCTTTTAGTATTGCTTCCCAACGCTCTAAAATTTTAAGTTTTAATGCATAAATTAATAAAGCGTCAAAATCAAAATAGTGGCCCAAGTTTAAAGATTCTAAAAAATTCCATCTTTCCTGATCCAAGATTTTTTCTGCTTCCAATATCGAAGTGCAGCGATAAGCCGCTAAAGCGGCATGCGTAATCTGCGTTTGGGGAAAATCCGGAAGACGAATAAATTTGAGAGGGTCAACCTTGCGGCGGCCGGCGCGGGCACGCACCAGTTCGTTTCTTAAGGCGACTTCAAAATTAACCCACTGCTTGAGCGTATCAACCGAAACACCGTCTAAAGAATATGTTTCATCGCCGCAAATACCGCGTAAAAGTTTAATTTCCGGTTCAGGAATTAAGTCTTGGCATTTCTTAAAAAATTCTTCTAACCCGAACGGCAGTTTATTAGAAAGGCCAAGCGCCGGGAGGCTAGAGATTAAATATATATAATAAGCAGACATTTATTTGAGGTTTAAAATTTTACCCAATTCCGGATTTAAAAAACCGGAAATATATTCCGTCAGGGCAGTATCCGAAAAATCAAAAATAGATTTATCGCCGTCAAAACTAATAATAAACCCGCTTTCTATCCCATCAACAGATTTTAAAGTTATCTGTTTTTTTACTTTTTCCGCTAATTGTTTAAAAAACTCTTTCTCTAATTTTTCTTGATCTTGCGGATTCAGCGAAACAATAATTTCCGAGCCTAGAGAAAGCGGAGCATTTTTAATTAACCCTTCGATAATCTTGAGCAATTCATTTGCCGTTAATGCCTGCTGCGACTTAACCTTAATCAAATTCGCCAGCATAGAATTAATCTCTTTTCTTAAACTGATCAGCAAATCCCGGCCGGCCTGCTTTAAAGAAGCCTCGGTAGAATCATGTAGTCTCTTTGATTCAATATTTGCCTGCTCAATAATTTTTTTAGCTTCCTGTTTTGCCTGTGAAACTATCTTGGCTCCATCAGCATCCGCCTGAACTTTAATCCGCGCCGCCTGATCCTGGGCTGCCTTAACGCCTTCTTGCTGGATCTTTTCAATTAAATCTTTAATTTCTTGCGCCATATGGAACACCCCCAATATACTTATTTAGTGACATCCCGCAAAGCGGGATAAGTCTCCTAAAAGTTCTTCTGTTTTTTTAATTGGATTATCGGCTTTTAAAATCGGCCGGCCAATGACTAAGAAATTACTCCCGGCCTTAATTGCCTGATCTGCTGTCGCGGTTCTTTTCTGATCATCCTTACTCAAATTATCCAGCCGGATTCCCGGAGTAACCATAATAAAACTCTTTTTTATCTTCCGCCGCAACACGCCGGCTTCCTGCACGGAACAAACCACGCCATCTAACCCGCTGGCGACCGCCTGTTTCGCTAAAGCCAGCACCTCCCCAGGCTTAGCCGGTTGACTGGTTAAAACCGTGACCCCGATCAACATCGGTCTAGCGATTTTAAGCGCTTTAGCTTGGCGCTTAGCCGACGCCACTGCCGCCTGGAGCATCTCTTGACCGCCGCAAATATGTAAAGTAATCATTTTTACCTTCAGCCTTACCGCCGCGGCGACCGCTCCGCTTACTGTATTAGGAATATCAAAATATTTAAGATCCAAAAAAATTTCGGCGCCTTTTTTATGCAACATCTCGATAATCTTAGGCCCGTAGGCAGTAAAAAGATAACTGCCTACTTTAAAAATTTTAATTTTAGGATAAAGCTTATCCACAAAATCTCTGGCCTCTTTCAGCGTATCCACATCTAAAGCCAGGATGATCTGGGCTTTGTTTAACTTCTGCATACCCTTAATCTTCCGGTAAGCTGACTTAAATTCTGCATATTATTTTTTAACATATACTGTTTTAAACCCGCAATTATCTCTAAGCTGACTTGAGGATTAACAAAATTCGCCGTTCCCACGCTCACCGCGGCAGCTCCGGCAATAAATAATTCTAAGGCACTTTCCGTATCTATTATACCACCCATGCCAATAATGGGAATCTTAATTTTATTATACGCCTCCCAAACCATCTTCACCGCTACCGGCCTGATGGCCGGGCCGCTTAAACCTCCTACCCAGGCTCCTAACTTAGGAGTGCGCTTATGCACATCAATGCTCATACCGCCCAGCGTATTAATTAAAGCCAAAGCATCCGTCCCCGCGCTCTGGGCCGCCAGGGCAATCTGTGTAATCGAAGTTACATTCGGCGACAATTTAGTAATTAAACATTTTGCGGTGAGTTTGCGCACTGCGCTGACTAATTCAAAAGTGTCTTTTACATCCTGAGAGATTAATTTATTCTTTTGTAGATTGGGACAAGAGATGTTTAGCTCAATTGCCGATACTGCGGGGAGCTGGTCCAGCCTTTTAACTAAAATAGCAAATTCCTGCGGAGTTTCTTCAGCCGCAATACTGACAATCACCGGAATGCCCAATTTCTGCAGAAAAGGAAGCTTTTCCTGGATAAATTCATCTATCCCGGGATTTTCCAGGCCGATAGAATTAAGCATACCCGCCGGAGTTTCGCAGGTGCGCGGAGCAGGATTTCCTTGACGCGCCTTAAGCGTAATGGTTTTAGTAACCATTGCTCCCAGCTTTTTTAAATCTATAAAGTTCTCAAACTCCCGCGCGTAACCAAAGGTTCCGGAGGCAACCATGACCGGATTTTTTAAATTTAGGTTTCCGATCTTGACGTTTAAATTTGGTTGTGTTTGTTTTACCATACCAACTCCTCGCTAAAAAAAACCGGGCCATCCTTACAAACAGTCTTATAACCGGACTTGGTCTCAACCACGCAGCCTAAACAAGCCCCGATCCCGCAAGCCATATGCTCCTCTAAAGAAAGCTGAGCATTAATTCTATTTTCTCCGGCAATCTGGGCCACTGCCTTTAGCATTAGGTACGGTCCGCAGGAAAATATCCTCGCGGGCTTAGTCTGCTCTAAAACAATTTTTAATAAATCCGTAACCCGGCCCTTAAATCCCAATGCGCCGTCATCGGTAGCTAATTTTAGCCCGCAGCCCAAAGCCTTAAATTCCGGCAGACAAATAATCTGTTTCTTGGTTTGAGCTCCGATTAAAACTAACGGCTTGCTAAGTTTTAATTTTTCCGCCAAAAAAACTAAGGGGGCAACCCCGATACCTCCGGCAACCAAAATATTTTTGCCGCCCCGGGATTCAACCGGACGCGCGCAGTCAAAGCCATTGCCCAACGGACCAAGAATATCCAAAAATTCACCGGGTTTTTTTGTCGATAAAATACCCGTGCCTTCCCCAACAACCTCATAGATAATTTTGACTTTCAAGGCTCCCGCGGCGTGAATGCTTAACGGTCTTCTTAATAATGGTGTTGCGCCATCCGCCACCCTAATCTGCACAAATTGTCCGGGTTTCGCCTGCTTCGCAATTAAGCCGGATTCAAATTCTAAATGCCAATAATTATTACTCAGCTTTAAATTAGAAATTATTTTAGCTTTAATTTGCGCGGCCGGCATGGCGTTTCAATGTCCTTTGGCTTAATAAAATCACTAAGATTGTAAACAAAATAATGGTTAACAATAACCAGGCAGATTGTTGGAGATCCGCCGCGATTCCTTCTTTGGCAATATCCACCCAAAAATTTACTAATATCGTCAGCAAGAGTAAGGTTAAAATCGAGCCGATTTCTTTTTTAAACCATACTATTTTAATCGGCAGATATGCGCTGATATCCAGCCGGATAATGCTGGATAACTCAGGGAAAATCCGGGGAACCTTACGGCAATACTCTGGATAAGCCTGTGGGAAAATCGAAAAAAGCTTTTTTTCTTCGTTGTAAATAAGTAAAATATAGCGCAAAATAAAGACTGCGACAAAAACCATAATTGCCCACCACTTAAACAACACTAAAACTACCCCCAGGCCAATCAAAAATATCCCTAAATACATCGGATTACGCACCACCTGATAGGGCCCGCCTTGGATTAATGCCCGGCTATCCTGAGAATGTTCGGATTTATATCCTCGCGCGGAAACGCGAATAATTTGTCCCGAAAGAATCAAGGCAAAACCTAAAACTTCCCGCACCACTTCCAGAACACTATGGGAGTTTTCCATCCGCAAAAAAAATCTCGGGAAAAACACAATCGCCAAACCCGCAAGCCCCATAATTATTCCGTTAACCTTAAGACGTTTTTTCACCTAATTCTTCCTTTCTGAAACAGCATTAACCGCCAGAGAATGGGGTTGACACTTGGGGCAAAAATATGTGCCCCTGCTTCCCTGCGTAATCCTCTTAATCAGACTTGCGCAAACAAAACAGGGCTTGCCTGCCCGTCGATAAACCCGATGAAAGCGCGCGTAGTCTCCGTTCTTTCCAGAAACCCGGACATAATCATCTACCGAAGAACCGCCATGTTTAATGGCGCTCTTTAATACTTTGCGCATTTCCTGATAAAGGATGCCCTGCTTTTTACTGCCTAAACTTTGCGCCGGAGCTTGAGGATTAATTTTAGCGTGAAATAAAATTTCCGCGGCATAAATATTACCGATTCCGCAAATAAATGTCTGATCCAACAGTAAGGGCTTAATGGCGGTCTTTTTTTTAGAAAGCATGTCTTTAAAACCCACGAGTGTTAAATTAAACGGCTCCGGGCCAAGCGATTGAATAAATTTTAATTTTTTCCAATCATCAATCAAGCGCAGCTCTCCGAATAAGCGCTGATCATTAAAATCCAAAGTCAGACCAGAGTTAAGACAAAAAGTTACCCGGGTAATCGCTTTAACCGGATCAGGTATCAAAGATCGGTTTTGTTTAATGGAAAGCGGCCGTCGCAACACCAGCTGTCCGGTCATTTTAAAATGCACCGTGAGAAATTTATTGTTAGATAATTCTAGAATCAGCAGCTTTCCCCGGCGTAAAATTCGCTTAATCCGCAGGCCCTGCAGAGATTTTTTAAACTCAGCCGGAGCAGGCTGGCGGATCACCTTAGCATTATGGATCAGCACCCGGACAATCTTTTCGCCGCAGACTGTCTTACACAAATCGCTTTTAATTGTTTCGACTTCCGGCAGTTCCGGCATAAGTTTAACCTGTTTTTACCTTTTTACACTTCATTTTATGATACTCCTGTAATGATTTCACCCCTAAATCTTTCTTCATCAACATCTCAATACCATTAACCGTGGCCTGCGCCCCAAAAATCGTGGTGGTATAAGGTATATTATAAAGAATAACCTGGGAACGAATCTTTACTTCATCCTGGCGCGGTATGCGTCCGGAAGGAGTATTAATCACCATCTGAATCCGGCTGTCTTTCATTAAATCCAGGATATTTGGCCGGCCTTCGCTGATTTTAGGCAAAACCTTAGCCGGTATGTTATTCTTCTCTAAAACTGACGCGGTGCCGCTGGAAGCAATTATATTAAAACCCAAATCTTTGAGCTTCTTGGCGATAAAGACGATATCCCGCTTATCCCGGTCATGCACCGAAATAAAAACATTTCCGCTTCTGGGAACATTTTGCCCGGCGGCAATCTGGCTTTTAATATAAGCGCTGGAAAAATCCAAATCAATCCCCATCACTTCTCCGGTAGATTTCATCTCCGGGCCCAACATTACATCTACTCCCGGGAAACGGTTAAACGGAAACACCGATTCTTTCACCGCCACATACGGCGGAATTACCTCACAGGTAAAACCCAAATCTTTAAGTTTTTTCCCCAGCATCACCTTCGTCGCCAACTTCGCTAGAGGCACCCCGATTACCTTAGAAACTAAAGGCACGGTACGCGAAGCGCGCGGATTAACCTCCAGCACATAGACGGTTGCGCCTTTAACGGCGTACTGCACATTCATTAAGCCGATTATATTTAACTCTTTGGCTAACCGGTAAGAAGCTTCTCTAAGTTTGGCCAAAATATCCGGGCCGAGGGTATAAGTCGGTAAAGACATCGCCGCATCTCCGGAATGCACTCCGGCCTGCTCGATATGTTCCATAATCCCGCCGATCACAAAAGTTTCACCGTCTCCGATTAAATCCACATCCACCTCAATGGCGTCTTCTAAGAATTTATCGATTAGTATCGGATGTTCGCCGGAAACTTCCGCCGCCTCCAGGATAAATTTTTCCAACAACTCTTGCTCATAAACAATCTCCATCGCCCGGCCGCCTAATACATATGATGGCCTGACTAATACCGGATAACCAATTTCGAAAGCAACTTTTTTTGCCTCGGCAAAAGTAAAAACCGTTCCGCTGTTTGGCTGCAAAAGCCCTAATTTATCAATCATATGTTTAAAACGCTTACGATCCTCAGCAATATCAATATTTTCCGAACTCGTACCTAAAATATTTACTCCTGCCTGGCGTAAAGCCACCGCCAGATTAATCGGGGTTTGCCCTCCAAACTGCACAATCACACCCAAAGGCTTCTCCACTTCAATAATATTCATAATATCTTCAAAGGTCAAAGGCTCAAAATAAAGCCGATCGGAAGTATCATAATCCGTAGAAACCGTCTCCGGATTACAATTAACCATGATGCTCTCCACCCCTTCTTCTTTAAGCGCATAAGCCGCATGGCAGCAGCAATAATCAAACTCAATACCCTGGCCGATTCTATTCGGCCCGCCGCCTAAGATAATTACTTTTTTATTCTTGCTTAAGCAAGCCTTATCGCTTTTTTTGCGTAACCGCTTCACCTTCTCCTCCTATTAGCCATCATATTGCAATGATTAAAACTGCTTATACTGCTCTACTTTTATTATAATTTAACCATTAAATATGTATAATTACTCCACTTTATGTAATAATATACCTACTTTATGGGTTAAATACTCCATTTATGCCCCTGACAGGAGTCGAACCTGTACCATTAGCTCCGGAGGCTAATGCGCTATCCATTGCGCTACAGGGGCATTATCTTTTTTAAAATAAATTTAACTGTTCCTCGTTTTTGGTTGCCGGAGATTCTTGAAATACTGAAATTGTACCATATTCACCGTCATAACCGGGTTTAATATTAACTTTACCCTGACGTGCCAGCAAAATTCCTTCGGCAACCTTCGGAGAAAGTTCCTTAAACAGTTCATCCTTAGAAGCCTTGAGTAGAATTTCAAACTCCGTACCAAATTTAGACAGAGAGAGGCGATAATCTCTCTGAACATTTACCGAGGCCTTACCTAATCCCTTAGCCGAAGCAATAATTTCATCTAAGGGAATTAAATTTTTAAAGGGAATGGCATTAGGCGGTTTAAAACCTTCCGGCCGGTCAGCTAATTTTTCAACACGATTAACTACGCCCACCGTAACTGATTTACCGCATTTAGGACATTTCCCATTGTGCTCTTTGGTCTCTTGCGGCGACCAACGAATACCGCAAAGGCGATGTCCGTCAAAATGATATTTACCTTCTTCTGGAAAAAACTCAATGGTATATAAAAATCTCGTTTGGTCTTTAGTCTTGAGAACCTCGCGAATAGCGGGGTAACTTAACTCGCAGTCAAAAACATTTGCTTCCCGTCCGATTTTCTGCGGAGAATGTGAATCACTATTGGAGATAAGCGTAAATTTGTCCAAAGCGCTGAGTCTCCAATTCATCGACGGATCGCTAGATAACCCAGTCTCTAGGGCGAATATTTTTGGTGTTTGTTCTTCAAAGCAATCTTCGATTTTGTCAAATCCGGACATCGAACCAAACAAGCTGAACCAGGGAGTCCAAATATGCCCCGGGACAACCATGCAATTCTCATCGATATCAAACACAATGCGCGCCAACTCCGCGGCGGCAAGGCCGACAATTGGCCGGCCGTCGCTGGATAAATTTGCGCCCCGGTTCATCAGGGCCTGGTTAATTTTATCAACCACCGCAAAAGAAGGGGCAAAGATAAGATTATGGATGCGGTAGCCCCTGCCTCCCTTAGAATAAATACTGCTAATTTCTGCGGTGAGCATAAAATAAACATCCGCGTATTTAAACAAGCCGTTGCCGCAGTCTTCCAGGGAGTGCTTGAGCTCTTCTAACCACAAATGATGCGTAAAATCGCCGGTGCCCATTAAACTGATTCCTTTTAATTTTGCCCATTGCGCCAAATGCGCCACATCCATCTCCAGGCTGGTGGCGCGTGAATATTTAGAATGAATGTGCAAATCAGCGATAAATTCCATGCCTACCTTTCATAAATTACTCGACCATTGCAAATTGTACAATCAACCAAGCCTCTTAAAGACTGCTGAAGAAAAGCCGAATTTTTGGACTTAGAAATTAAGCTCTGCTTAGTGACTTTCCAGGATGCTTGGCCAGAAATGATAATCAAATCGGCAATACTGCCTTGCGATAATCTCCCTTTATCTAATCCTAATATTTTTGCCGGATTTAAACAAAGCTTCTCAATCAGCTCCGGCCAACTTAAAATTTTCTTATCTAATAGTTCGGTGATGCTCACGGACAACTCGGTTTCTAACCCCACAACACCAAATTCTGCGCGTTCGAATTCAATATCTTTTTC
>Ga0172375_10004102_pt1 | contig 21760 bp, 21 predicted proteins | sample LakKiv1m_FD_114537 | JGI IMG/M metagenome (GOLD analysis project Ga0172375, IMG submission 114537) | Freshwater microbial communities from Kabuno Bay, South-Kivu, Congo - kab_092012_11.1m | ecosystem: Environmental > Aquatic > Freshwater > Lake | place: Democratic Republic of the Congo...
GAACGGCGACGGCTCTACGCCGGCGAGTACATGGACTCAACAGAAATCCACAATCAAGAGTTGCTCCAGGCCGCTTGAGCCATGACAGAAAATAGCGGCACCCTTTCGTCATTGAAATCGATCAAAAGAGATTTTGAGAGAATACCTATCATGGTCGCGTGGCAGGCTATTTCACCGGAGCGTCTTACACAATGGCAATCTGACTTTAATTTCGAGAAAGATTTCTACAACAAGATGTTTGAGACAGCGAGAAGTAACCTCCAAGGTTATCTCAATGAAAAGTGGTATTTCATCAATATTCATCGGCTGCTGGAAGGGGACCCCAAACCCTACATAGATGCTCATCTCGATGATGAAGGAGCTCTGGTTGTAGCAGAGATGCTGGCTAAGGCAATGCAGACTCGCGGTCCCCTTGACCGCGGTTGTACCGATCTGGACCCTTGATACGGGATTGCAGGGCGGTTTTTGGATTTTGAGGTTTTATTCACAAGACGTGCTGATGGCCCAGAGCCCGTCTGAATTCTCCACGGTCTTGCCTTCATCTGTCCCTGCAGCAATAGGGCCGACAGAACGGCATCTGTTTAATCTCCTCAAGTGGAAGTTTGATACTTTCCTCGCTAATCTGCTTTAGTAGTTCTGGGGGAATGGTGAGCTCCAGAAGATGTGACGGGCGATCATCTGCTTGGATTGAAGGAGCCAAATCGAAGTGATACCGCATGTTCTGATCGTGTCGGTAAAATGGACCGACTGTGACCCTGAACGACCATTAAGTTCCGCGTATATTTTTATGCAAACGTTGGCGGAATCAGGTCTTGGAACTGTAAGCGCCTTTTTCTGCGACGAGCATTGCCGACTCAACTGCACACCATGTGACGAGGCTTTTGTAAAAACTTGCGAGCAACTGAAACCGGATTTCCTTTTTCTTTTCCCCGTTTCTACTGATATTGTCAGATGGTGCGGCGACCCGCCGCAACAAAAAGCATTGCATATGTTTCCGAGAAAGAGCACCTTTGAGTTTATCAAGAAGGCTTTGGACATTCCTATCATCACCTGTAATGGAGATGCGTACGGCGAGGATTCCTTCGCTTACACGGAAGAGTTGTCATTAATTTCTGACCGAATCCTGATAATGGAGCCGAATTCGGACTTTATGGAAAGGGCGAGGACACCGGAAAAATATGTGCTTTTGTGGTGCCCGGTTGTTTCGTCCATTTTTTGCTCAAATGGCCATGAGAGTCGGGATATTGATGTTTCCTTTATCGGCCGCGCGCACTACTCGGATTCCGATAACGATCTGCCGCCTGATAATCCATTGCATCAGTACCTGTACCGGCTGGTTTTCCTGGAGAAGCTCATCGCGGCAGGAATTCCCGTGTTCCGCGCCGGCGGCCAACAACAATTGGTTCCGTTGTCCACCGAGCAGGTCGCAGAGTACCTGAGGCGCTCGAAGATAAGTCTCAACTTCTCTTATTTTTCTCCTGAAAGGCGCCTCATAAGAGGTCGCGTCTGGGAGGCTCTAAATTGCGGCAGCTTGCTCCTTGAAGAAGACAATTCCTCAACCAGTTATTACCTCGAGCCAAACAAACACTACATCCCCTTCAACGGGGTGGAAGACGCCGCAGAAAAAATCAGATTTTACCTTCAAAATCCGGCCCTACTGGAGAACATCGCTCAATCCGGTTGCACGGTGGCACGCGAAAATTATGGTGCTAGGATCTTCTGGGAAAGAGTTATAGATATTGCACTTGGCGACCGAAGCGCAGGACACATATATGATTTTTCACTTCTGTCATCGTTTTTATACGATCATGGAGTCGATCAGGCCTGTGTATCCAAGACCATTCCCAAACTCTCTCTCTGGAGGATCATTAGACGCTTACCATACTACTTTTTTCGACCCCATTTGGCCCTACGGAGATTAATAGGTGGACCAGGATCGGTGGAGGCTTTTCAAGAGGCTTTGTCGAGAAGGCAAGAGGATTCGTCAGGAACTGATAATGTGGAGGCACTTGAGACGGGAGTTGAATCCTGTCAAGAAGTTGACGCCATCAAAACTGAACTTGAATCCGACGAAACTGCCCCTCAAGAAGCCGAGTTCATTGCGCTTGAAGATGAGAAGCTGCCTAACCTGTTAGGGGAGCTTAAGCAGTATTCTCGGGAACTGGAAACATTGAAAGCAGAGCTAAAGCTCCTCGAACAAACGGCCGAAACTCTGCGATCACGAGAGCGCAACATGGTGTCTTCGGTGCCTCCCATAGCCAAGGACGTTAGCGGTACATAAGTTGAGGATTTCGAATAAGTAATTGGCCAGCTCGAGTGCCTGGCTTTACGAAAGGCGAGACGAGATCCTGGAAGAGCTTGGCATTGACTGCAAGATTTCCGATGGCCCTTTGAGACCTGGCTAATCGCTAGTTTTGAAAGTAATAATAAAGGTTTCCGTCGCGATGAAAGAAAAAATCCACCCACTTGACATCGTAGGCTACCACGTCGGAGGGTTAGGTGACTACAGTCACCTGAATGCAATGAGGATGCGCTACCCAAGGCGCTCGGTCTTCGTGGCTTTTGAAGCTAGGTTGTCAGATAATGAGGTGCGGTGTGCCTGGGAACAGGAGACTCGGTCGTTTCTGATCCAGGCATGTCTCTCGGACAGACGTGGCAGGGAGTTGTTTCACCTCAACTCCAATCCGGACAGCAGCAGTCTCTTCCTCGCGGCTCCAGAAGCTCAAGCGGAGCAGATGCCTGATCAGGTGGAGCATCCCGCATGGGGGTACCATAGTAAGACCGAGGAATCTATTCCAATTGAGACGCACACGTTGGATGACCTGATAACTGAACACGAGTTGCCGCCGCCGGACGTTTTGAGCATAGATGCCCAAGGTGCGGAATATAAGATCCTCAATGGAGGATTGAAAGCGCTGTCACGAGAAGTACTAGCCGCAATTACTGAAGTAGAATTTAGCGAGATCTACTTAGGCCAACCCATTTTTTGCCAGCAATTTGAACTGCTTAGTCACTACGGTTTCCGGCTTGCTGAGATTGTGGCTCCTCAGTATTGGCACCCTGTGGCCAGAATCGGTCACGGGATGCTCACAGTAGGCGAGGCACTGTTCCTCCGTAACATCAAGCCCTATTTGCTGAATTCCAGGCTGCCAAAGGAAGTCTTGATTAACAAGGCCATTAAGCACGCGGCGATCGCTTTTGCCTTTGGGCGCCTCTCTATCGCAGCGCAAACAATCGGCCTTTGCTTGGAGATGTTCGGTAGGGATGCGCTGGAGAAATTAGTGGCAAATGAGGATTTCTTCGAATTGCTAGTCTTGCACAACTTCATTGACGACAACATGCTTGAATACACCGGCGATCCTTTTTTCTTCGAGAATCATTCGCTGTTGAATTCCGCGTATGGACCTTTTCAGGTATTGGGCAGAAGAAGCCTGGATTTACCAAGGGGTTCCTTGCTTGATTGCCAGATCACTGATTTGGACGAGGTCAATACTCAAGTGCAGCGGGTGCAGAACGAAATCACAATGCTCAAAGAACAAATCAGCTCGAAGAATAAGGAGATTCAGGCCCTAAGAAGTCGGCTCTCGGAGCATTCAACGTCGGTTGAAGAGGTGAAAGGCCATATCGATGGGTGAAGCGGGTGAATTCGGTTTAACGAGAGACGCGACGAACCAACTTTCAAGAATCTCTTGTCACGACTCTCCATTTTCAAAAGCATAGGAAGAAATCGGTCCTCTTGTCCAAGAAAAGAGCCCTTATAACCGGAATCACCGGTATGGTCGGTTCGCATTTGACCGACTTCCTTCTCGAGAATTCCGACTGGGATATCTATGGCATGTGCCGTTGGCGCAGTCCCCTGGACAATGTCGAACACTTGCTCGATCGAGCCAACAGAAGAGACAGGCTCATCTTTGTCACCGGTGATTTGTGTGATTACATATCACTTCAAAATGCGGTGGAGGAGTGTCGCCCCGACTATGTCTTCCACCTTGCTGCTCAGAGTTATCCTAACCAGAGCTTTACCTCTCCTATTCAGACCTTTGATGTCAACATCAATGGAACCGAACGACTCCTTGAAGCTCTGAGAAAGTCCAAAGGCATCGATCCGGTGATTCACGTATGCTCTTCCTCAGAAGTTTTCGGCCGGGTGCCTCGAGAAAAACTCCCGATAGATGAAGAATGTTCATTTCATCCTGCGTCACCTTACGCCATCTCTAAAGTCGGAACAGATCTTGTGGGACGTTTCCACGCTGAGGCCTATGGGCAAAAATGCGTTATAACTAGGATGTTTACGCATACCGGCCCGAGGCGCGGGGACGTTTTCGCCGAGTCGTCATTCGCCAAACAGATCGCCATGATTGAACACGGGCTGCTACCGCCGGTCGTAAAGGCTGGCAACTTGAATTCATTGCGCACCTGGTCTGATGTTAGAGACGCTGTGAGAGCCTATTATCTTTTGCTGACCGTAAACCCGATCCCCGGAGAATATTACAACATAGGCGGAACCTACTCCTGTACTGTCGGCGAAATGCTCGATTATTTGTTATCCCTTTCTTCACGCACCGACATTGGGGTCGAAACCGAGCCCGTTCGTCTCAGACCTCTGGACGCCGATCTGCAAGTTCCCAACACCGAGAAGTTCGGGCGACACACCGGCTGGGTTCCTGAAATATCCTTTGAAAAAACCATGGAAGATCTTCTGGATTACTGGCGGGTTCGAGTCAAATCAGGAAGAGTTTTTCTTGCGAGATAGCCATGTCGCCGCCAATTGACGATCCAAGACTCGTATCGCCACAGTGTAATTCTCTCAATCCCGTGAGAACGGTGCATGAGAACCCTTGGTTCAGTGTCCGCGATCGTGGGGGGTTCTACTCAGTGGAGTACAATTGCCCTCAAGTTGTCGTGCTGCCTATTCTGGATGAACGCTTCATAATTCTTGTACGGGCAAAAAGACCTCTGATAGATGACTCCACTCTTGAGTTGCCAGCGGGAGGCGCGAGACCAAATGAGACTCCGGTCCAAGCCGCGGCTAGAGAACTTGCTGAGGAGACAGGTATCGAGATTCAAGATCTGACCCGTTTCCAAATTCTGCCCCCTTTGTCTGTTACACCTCGCTACCCATTTTTAGTTTATATTTTCCAAGTGAATGTCTTACACGCGGAATACGACCTTCGGCATTTTCACGACGATGAAATAGTGAGCGTGGAGTGTCTGAGCTTCGATGAAATCCGGCGCCTCATAGTGGCCGGGGAAATATATATCGCCCTTCCAATTGCCATATTGGGAAAATTTCTTCTTTCCAACTGTGCAAACCTTTAACAAGGGAGCTATCGTGGAAGATCATCTATGTATCAATCTTTACAAGACGATGTACCTTATCCGAAGAGCTGAGGAAAAAATCCAAGAATATTATCCGGACGATGAAATGAAGACTCCTATGCATATGTCCATGGGCGAAGAAGCAATTGTGGCTGGAGTTTGCCATGCTTTGAGTCCCGACGACCAGGTCCTGGGCACTTATCGGAGTCATGCTTTGTATCTGGCTAAGACCGGCGAAACTGATCGTTTTTTCTCGGAAATGTACGGGAAGGCCGAAGGATGTGCTCGGGGCAAGGCAGGGTCCATGCATCTGTCCGCGCCGGAACAAGGTTTGCTGTGTTGCTCGGCAATTGTGGCGAGTTCAATCCCCGTTGCTCTTGGAACGGCTTTTGCCAATAAATACAAACAGAACGCTAAGAAGGTGGCGGTCTTCTTCGGAGATGGAGCGCTTGACGCAGGCGTATTTTGGGAAAGCCTGAATTTCGCCTGCCTGAAGAAACTACCCATTCTTTTCGTCTGCGAAGACAACGGATTTGCCGTACACACCCGTCGTGAACACAGGCAGGGCTATGTGTCAATAAACGACGTGGTGTCCAAGTTCAACTGCAATGCGTTCCAAGAAGACACAACTGATGCGGAAGTAATATACAACGTTTCAAGGGCTGCCATGAGAGCTCTGGAAGAGAACGACGGGCCGTGTTTCTTGAGATTTCGTTACTACCGATACCTTGAGCATGTCGGCATCAACGAAGACTTCGATGCCGGCTATCGGTCGAGATCAGAGTACTTGCAGTGGAGGGAAAAAGATCCCCTCACGGTTCTCAAGAGCAAACTTCTATTCAAAGGGGTGGGCATGGAAGAGCTGGCTGTCATGGAATCAGAGATCGAGGCCAAGATACTGAAAAGCATCGAATTGGCCAAAAAAGCCCCGCTTGCCACAACTTCCGAGCTTCAGCAAGGGGTCTATCAATGCGAGTGATCTCATATTGTGAGGCACTGAACGAAGCAATGATGCAGGAAATGGAAAGAGACTCCACCGTCTTTGTGTACGGAATTGGGGTGCCGGACCATAAGCGCATCTTCGGGACTACCTCGGGAATTCTGGAACGGTTTGGGCCCGAGAGATGCTTTGATACGCCGATTGCTGAGGATTCCATGACCGGGTTAGGGTTGGGCGCGGCCATAAATGGGCTGCGGCCGATTCATGTTCACATCAGGGTCGATTTCCTTCTCCTTGCCATGAACCAGCTCGCAAATATGATTTCGTGCTACCGTTATGCGAGCGGTGGAAAATTTGGCGTCCCTATTGTTATCCGAGCGGTGGTTGGCAGGGGCTGGGGTCAAGGATTTCAACACAGCAAGAGCATGCATGGAACGTTTGCCCACGTACCTGGGTTGAAGGTGATTCTTCCCACCTCACCTGTGGATGCGAAGGGACTCCTTACAGCAGCCATTCGCGATGACGATCCTGTGCTTGCCATCGAACACCGATGGCTTTATTGGCAGGTTGGCGAAGTCCCTGAAGAGCCTTTTGCAACACCCCTCGGGAAGGCCCGCGTTGTTCGCCCAGGTGACGATTTGACGATCGTCGCGACCTCTTGGCTCAATGTGGAAGCTGATCACGCGGCGAGCATCTTAAGTAAGCGAGGCATAGGAATCGAAATAGTCGATCCTCGAACGATCACCCCCCTGGATGAGGACACTATCATCACGTCTGTTGCCAAAACAGGACGATGCCTGGTGGCTGATAACGACTGGACGTACTGTGGATTCGGCTCGGAAATTGCCGCTCTGGTCTCTGAAAAATGCTTCGATTCATTGAAGTCCCCGGTGACGCGAATCGGTTTTGCCAACACTCCGTGTCCTACGGCCAGGCACCTCGAAAATGCCTTTTACCCGAATGCTGAGACCATTGTTCGAAAAGTGGAAAAAATGCTGGACCTGGAGCCTACCGATCTGACTGACGAGGTTTTTTACAGCCATGAAAGACGCTTCAAGGGTCCATTCTAAGGGTCGTGATTACAGTTGTCGGGCCTGTCGGGGCCCGTCCCGTTGAAGAGGGTATTCATGCCAGAACTGACAACCATGGACTTTGCCAGAGCTTTCGGAACCACTCCCGATGACCTCTCCCAACGTTGTAGGGAGATCATTGCTCAACGGGATTTCCGCTATGAAGTGATCGAGGGGCCTGATCGGGATCGGATTCTTCTGACTGTTCTGAAGAAAATCGATTCCGACACGCAGGTGGTAGGGGCCCCGGAGCGGACAGATGCATGGGGCAGGGGGTGGGCCGAAAATCTCAATGATTTCGTTGAATCCGGATTCAGCCATGAGGCGTTGGTTCCCAGATTTCTTCGCGAGAACCAGGTGCTCAGATACGGTGGAGAGTACATTCAGTCCTATAATCCTCGCTTTGAGCTTGACTTCATTACCGTTTTCAGAACATGGCTTTTCGAGAAGTATTTTGCCCCTTTCGACTCGGTATATGAATTCGGATGCGGAACGGGGTTCAATCTTGTTTTGCTGGCCGACCTGTTTCCGGAAAAGCAACTCTATGGCCTGGATTTCGTCCAGTCATCCGTGGATCTAATAGGAAAAATCCGAGAGAGCGGATATGGAAATATAGACGGTTGCCTTTTCGACATGATTTCGCCGCCGGAATATGAACTCCACCACGACAGCGCAATCTTTACCTTTGGCACCGTAGAGCAGTTGTCCGGACGATTCGAGAGTTTTCTGCTGTATTTGCTTAATCAACGACCGAAGCTTTGCGCTCACGTAGAGCCTACTATCGAGCTATACGATCAGGACAAGTTGTTTGACTTCGTTGCGATGAAGTTCCACAGAAAGCGTGGGTACACGGAAAAATTCCTTCCCCGTTTACAGGAATTGGAGCGCCAAAATAAGATCGAAATTCTCAAAATAAAACGGTTGAATTTTGGAAGTCTTCTTATGGAGGGCTACACGTATTTTGTGTGGCGGCCTTTGTAGGATGTCTCTTTCTCAGAGCTGAGGAAGCGGACGGTTCCGGGTAATATTTGAGGCAAGCTTGGATCTGGGGATTAAAGGAAAAAACGCTCTGGTAACAGGAGGAAGTCACGGGATTGGGCGCAGCATTGCCCTCAGACTGGCAGAGGAAGGGTGTAATGTCGCGATCTGCGCCCGCAGTGAAACTCAATTACAGGAGACCCGTTCCGAGATTGCCGGAGCCGGTGAGGTTAATTGTCTCGCTGTTGCGGCGGATGTCACCCAGGCTGGGGATGTGCAAAAGACCATGCAGGTAATTGAAGATTCGTGGGGTCGGTTGGACATCCTCGTCAATAATGTGGGCGGAGGAGGTCGCTGGGGAAGCGAAATCGCGGAAGAAACATCTGAAAGTGTGTGGATCGAGGTGTTCAAGAAGAATGCACTCGCGGCGATCCGTTTCACGCTAGCCGCGATTCCCATGATGCGTAGGCACAACTGGGGTAGAGTAATTACAATAACTTCCATCTTCGGACGGGAAGGCGGCGGACGACCATGGTTCAATCTGGCTAAAGCCGCTCAGACCAGTCTAATGAAGAATCTGGCCATGCAGCCTTATCTGGCCAGGAGTGGAATTACCTTCAACAGTGTTGCACCCGGTCCAATAATGATTTCAGACACCGGCTGGGACGAACAACGGAAAAAGGATCCCGAAGCATTTCGAAGAATGGTTGAAAGGGATCTTGTGTTGGGTAGGCTCGGCACACCCGAAGAGGTGGCCGACGTCGTCGTCTTTCTCTGTTCCGAAAGGGCCTCCTTGGTCAACGGGGCCTCCATTGTCGTGGACGGCGGTCAGAGCAGGGCCTTTTGATTCATGCACCTCTCTTGTAGAATTGGACAGTGCCCATGATCAAGAAAGAAATTCTGGAAAGGTTTTGCGGCAAGACCGTCCTGGTAACCGGCGGAACAGGCCTCATCGGTCGAGCGGTGGTGAAGATCCTTTGCGCAGCAGGGTCACATGTGCAAATCGTCTCTCTGGATGACCTGAAAGTAGACCCGCAGGCTGAACACATATTTGGAGATCTGACCGATTTTAGCTTCTGTCGTGAAGTAACGAAAAATATTGATTTTGTCTTCCATCTGGCCGGTATCAAAGGTTCTATCGACGTGACGAAATCAAAGCCGGCAAGTTTTTTCGTACCGTTGCTCATGATGAATACCAATGTACTGGAGGCCTGTCGCGTCAACGATGTGACCAGAGTGGTCTACACCAGCTCCATTGGCGCTTATTCAAGTGCGGAAGTCTTCCGGGAATCCGATGACAGTGAAGGACCGCCAATGGACATGTTCCCTGGCTGGGCCAAGCGCATGGCGGAGTTGCAGATTCAGGCCTACAAGATCCAATACAAATTGGATAACTATGCCATTGTGAGACCGTGCAATGTCTATGGACCGGGCGACAATTTCGACCCCGAAAATGCGATGGTAATACCGACGTTAATGTATCGCATTTACCGTGGAGAAGATCCGGTAGTTGTTTGGGGGGACGGATCAGCAATCAGAGACTTTGCATTCAGTCGGGACGTGGCCGAAGGAGTCATTCTTGCCTTGTACCACGGGACAGGGGGGCATCCATTTCTCAACCTGGGAAGCGGCCAAGGTTACACGGTCAAACACCTTGTTGAGACCCTGCATTCTTTTCTTGATTTCAATTCCACATTTGACGCCACAAAACCGTCGGGGTTTCCGCGACGGGTGATGGACATATCTCTTGCCCAAGAAACCATAGGGTACACTCCTGCAACCTCACTTCTAGACGGGCTGAAGGAAACCTGGGACTGGTTTGTGGCTAACAAAGATGAATATCGGAAGAAGAAGAACTATTTCAAGTGATGGGGTGCCATGATTGAGGTGCGAAAGACGAGGCTGGAAGGAGTTCTCATCGTCAGACCGTCAGTTTTCGAGGACCATCGAGGGTGGTATGTAGAAATATACAACGAAAAACTTTATGCCGAGCATGGTATTGGGGTGAAATTCGTAGAAGACGACATTTCTGTCTCCGGCCAACATGTTTTGCGAGGAATTCACGGCGACACCCAGACGTGGAAGCTAATTTCCTGTCTCAGTGGAAGATTCTATCTGGTGGTGGTCAACTGCGACACCGCTTCGAGTAATTTCGGCCAGTGGGAATCATTCGTCCTGTCGGAATACAATAGGATGCAGGTGCTTGTCCCACCGAAATTTGGTAACGGTCACCTCGTGCTAAGCGAACGCGCTATTTTTCACTACAAGCAGAGCTCTTATTACGATCCTGTTGGGCAGTTTACCTACACGTGGAACGATCCTAGGCTTAGGCTGTGGTGGCCTGTAAAAGAGCCTATCGTGTCTTTACGGGACGAACTAGGACGTTTTGCTGATTCTCGATAGGAGCCACAATGTTTCAGGGATGCAACGTTCTCGTCACAGGAGGAGCCGGATTCGTTGGCTCCAACTTGATTGAAAGACTGGTCGGCCTCGGAGCGAACATACGCGCGACGGTTCACAAAAAAAGCCCGGTCATTAAAGAAAATCCAATCGACTACATCTGGTGCGACCTGTTAAGGCCGGAGGACTGTCACTCGGTATGTCAGGATATGGACTATGTTTTTCTGTGCGCCGCGGTGACTTCGGGTGCTGCCGTAATGGACAAAACGCCGCTTGCACACCTCACTCCAAACCTGATCATGAATGCTCAAATGTTGGACGCAGCTTACTCACAGGGTGTGAAGAAGACGTTGTTCATCAGTAGCAACACGGTCTATCCCGTCACCGAGCATTCAGTGAAGGAGGACGAGGTAACAAACGAATTCTTCGAAAAATATTTCATTGTGGCCTGGATGAAGCGATTCAGTGAGATCATGTGCGAGATGTACTCCACAAGGATCAAGAAACCGATGGAAACCGTCGTTGTGCGTCCGGCGAATATCTATGGTCCCCGTGACGACTTCGAGTGGGAGACATCGCACGTGCTTCCTGCACTCATCCGCCGTGTCGTGGAACGACATGACCCCATTCGAGTGTGGGGCGATGGAAAGGACATCAAGGATTTCGTATACATTGACGACCTTATCGACGGGTTGCTCCTGGCCATGGAGAAGATCAACGGTTTCGATCAGATCAACATTGCCAGCGGCAACCAATACTGCATTAGGGACCTCTTGGAATTGATCATCCGCCTTGACGGATTCGAAAATGCTCGAGTCGAATACGATGTCACGAAACCCACGATGATACCGAAGCGTCTCATTGATCCAACAAAGGCAAGGGAGTTACTGGGATTCGAGGCCAACACGGCTATCGAGGAGGGGCTGAGAAGAACCATTGAATGGTACAGGAATTGCTCATGATCATCTGATCGGTGCCACTCACAACGTCGTGAAGCTCCGGAATCGCCTCTGTCCAGCTCATGAGGGGGGGAGCATCTTGAGGAAGCAAGGCCAAGTACATCTGGATGCAGCACTCCTGTCAATGAGATAGCCCGTTCTTTCCCATTCGGGCATCCGTTTCAGCGAAGAATGACGCCACTTGCAACAAACATGAAAATATGCCAAGAAACCGGGCCGAATGCAGCCTGAAAATCTTCCGGAAGGAAAAAGCCACTCGAGCAGCGGTCGGGTGTTCAAGAACTACTTTCCTTTCGTTTCAGATCAAAATACCGAGGATGAAAATGCCCCGTGTAAGTTCTCCTGATGCGCGGATGAACGTCAATGAAATGCCCTACATGCTACAATTGCTTTGGGCCAGACATGTTCTTTACTGTTTGGTCGAGACACAGATCAAAACAAGATATCAAAGATCCGTGCTTGGATTTTTCTGGTCGTTGTTGAACCCTATCTTCACCATGTTGATCTATTACTTCCTCCTTTCCATCGTTTTTCGCGTCCAGATGGAGTCATACACGATTTTTATGTTCTCCGGGGTGCTCCCTTTCACATTTTTCAGTACAGCAGTGTCGACCAGTACAACCAGTCTTGTGACTGGAGAGGGGTATTACAAGAGCTACTATATCCCCAAGATGGTCTTCCCTCTGGCTAGTGTAGCCGTTTCCTTGTTTGATTTTGCCGCAGCCTTTGCGGTTCTGATTGGTCTTGGTGTCTTTTTCGGATTCCGGCCAAGCGCTGCTCTGGTGATTTTGCCATTGAGCCTGCTGTTCATGGTTATTTTCACGATGGGTTGCTCTCTTCTCGCTTCTCTCATGGGCGCGTATTTCGTAGACTTTCGACACATGATTGCTGTGGCCATGCAATTTCTTTTCTTTGCAACCCCGATAGTCTACCCGCTAGACATGGTTCCCGGCAGCCTCAAAATGATCCTGGGGCTCAACCCTCTTTACTACCTCGTGAGCAATTTTAATCTGCCGATCTATTACCACTCCTTCCCATCCGCCTCATTACTTACCGTCTCACTCCTCGTTTCTTGCGGCGCTGTTGTCCTGGGCGCAGCGCTATTCAGGAAATATGAGGGAGGTCTAGTATTTTGCCGATAAGGAGAGGCCGCCGTAATGGCTACCGCTAACGACGATCTTATAATGCTTGATGCGACGGATTTAGGAATCTGCTTTAAGCTTTGGACACGCACGACCCTGAAAGGTCAGTTTGTACGTAAGCTCACGAGGTCCAAAACCTATGAGACTATCGACCATGGCGAATTCTGGGCACTGAGGCACGTGTCTTTTCAGCTTCGGAGGGGCGACCGACTGGGGATCATTGGCGACAACGGCGCAGGGAAGAGTACCTTGCTCAAAATTCTAGTCGGCATATACCCGCCTACAGAGGGGACCGTCTCCTGCCATGCAACGATCTACCCCTTGCTGCAATTGGGCCTAGGATTCAACCCTGAAGTAACCGGCGAAGAAAATGCCTACCTGGCTATGGCCTTTTTCGGCATGGGCAAAGAGCAAGTAAGGCCACTCTTGGATGAGCTTTTTGCTTTTAGTGAGGTGGAGGATTTCCGGCATCGGCCGTTGAAGACCTACTCAGCAGGTATGGTCGGACGGTTGGCCTTCACTCTGGCAACCGCGGTGCCTGCCGATCTGTTGGTGCTTGATGAAGTCTTCTCCAGTGGAGACATCCATTGGACGGAAAAAGCCGTAAAGAGAATCGAAGCGCGGATAGAACAATCGCGGGCACTAATAATGGTATCGCATTCGATGGAACAGATACGAAAATACTGTAACAAGTGCCTCTTGCTGGAAAAAGGGAGGGCCGTGGATCTGGGGGGGACAGAGGTTGTTGACAGGTACCAAAACAATAATGGCCTTGGAATTAGCAAGTGAGGCTTTCTCTCACGGAACCCATGAATCCAAGCGCGCTGTGTTTCGTCGCAGACAGGCAAGTCGCGTCGATGCGAAGGAGGTGCTCTGAATGATCATAACTCGTACACCTTTCCGGATCTCCTTCTTCGGCGGCGGCACCGACTATCCTGTCTATTATAAGAAATACGGCGGAGCGGTCCTCAGCACTACGATCAACAAATACTGCCACATCATTTGTCGACACCTTCCTCCATTTTTTGATCACAAGTACCTCATAAGGTATTCAAAGAAAGAACTGTGTTGCACCGCCGATGAAATCCAACATCCCTCGGTACGGGCATGCCTGAAGTTCTTAGGCATTGAAGAAGGCATTGAAATGGTTCACACAGGCGATATACCGGCTATGTCCGGCGTCGGATCCAGTTCGGCCTTTACAGTAGGATTTCTCAATGCCCTTTACGCATTAGAGGGCAAGATGGTTACCAAGCGAAAACTTGCCCTAGATGCCGTTTATGTGGAGCAGGAGATCATCGGGGAACACGTGGGGTCTCAGGACCAGACCGCCGCAGCTTTCGGCGGCTTGAACAAAATCGAATTCGGAGGAAATGACAGCTTATTTGTTCAGCCAATACCTTTAGCCCAGGAGAAACTGGAGTACCTCCAGAGCTGCATGATGTTCTACTTCACGGGTCTGTCCCGTGTTGCGTCTCATATAGCCAAAGAACAGATCTTGGAGACTCCCAACAAGCTCGATGTATTGGCCCGAATGGCTCGAATGGTCGAAGAATCTGTGGACATATTGAATGGCCCATCAGAATCTTTGAATGATTTTGGTAGGCTTTTGCATGAATCCTGGATGCTCAAGCGAAGTTTGATAGATAAGATTTCCAACTCGCAAATCGACGAGATTTATGGGGCGGCCATAAGAGCCGGCGCACTGGGGGGCAAGCTTTGCGGCGCGGGAGGCGGCGGATTCATTCTCTTTTTCGTTCCACCCCAAAACCAACCAAATGTAAGAGAGACCCTCGACAAGCTCCTTCTCGTTCCTTTCAGATTCGAGACATTGGGATCTCACGTGATACATTACTCCGAAGGGACCAACTGAGTGCTTGCTTGAAACAGTCTTTTCATGATCCCAAGATTAATTGCCGTCAAGCGTCGATTTGGACAATCGCCGGCGGCTTTGCGCCAATACATAGTCATAACAACAGAACTTCTGATTCTTAGATTGGCTGTAGGTGTTCCACTTTGATCGACTGACGGGAGCAGCTTCTCATCGGTCAAGGCGCTCCTCCGGATTATGAACGGGCAGGCCCAATTCAGATAGAGCCTGCCCAAAAGAATATGTCGGCGGTGTTACAGTCCCCAACAGAGGGCAGAACTTTGAACATTCGCCTTGTATTTACAAAATGCGGTCGACTATCTCAAACTGTCAAACCATTGCTAACGACCCTCAGAAGACCAAACTTTAACCAGCCTTAGGACGGAATGTCCAGAACTATGTGCAGGGAGCCCCTCTGATGAAGGTTTTGTTTTGCATCTATCAGTTGGATTTCGCCGATCATATTGCGTTGGCGTACCTATCGGCAGTAGCCAAGAATCTCGGACACCGGACATACCTCTGCGTGCTGAAAGATGAAGATCTGGTCCAAAAGGTGAAAGAGATCCAACCTCAAGTGGTGGCCTATTCTGCCAACGTCTGGGGTTTTGAGGAAATGGTCGCCGCACATAAGGTGGCAAGAAGGTCTGGAGACTTCATTTCGATTATGGGAGGCCCGCAGCCCACTTTTGCTCCTGAGACTTTTGAACATGCGGAAGTAGATGCCTATTGCGTCGGGGAGGGGGAGCTGGTATTTGAGGATTTTCTATCTCGTGTCGAGGAAGGAACCTCCTGGGACGACATATCCAATCTTATTACATCCAGGGGCTCAAATGAGGTTAGGCCGTTGGTGAAGAACCTGGACTCGCTTCCGGTTCCTGATCGAGACTTGACTTTGTCCAACTCTATCCTTAAGAACACTCCTAAGAAAACTTTTTATACTACCCGAGGCTGCCCGTACAAGTGCAATTACTGTTGCAACAATTATTATCATAAGCTGTACAAAGGAAAAGGACGTATTGTCCGCCGCTTTTCGGTGGAACGAGTTATTACTGAAATCGAATACGTCAAGAAACGTTACAGGACTGATTTTATCAAATTCGGCGATGATCTTTTTGCTGCCAAAGCGGATGCTTGGTTAGAGGAATTTTCGGAACAATACAGTGCGCGCGTGGGCATACCATTCAACTGTTACCTGAGATTCGATACTGTGGACGAAAAGATTTTGACTCTTCTGAAGAAAGCGTCGTGTTACTCTGTTCACCTCAGCATAGACAGTACATCAGAGTATGTTCGGGAGACCATATTGGGCCGACGCATGAAACAAGTCGATATCGTCGAAAAACTAAGAATGATCAGCGGCTACGGAATTAACACGTGGGTTAATTTCATGCTTGCCGCGCCGGGATCGACTTTGGAAGACGATCTTGAAACAATCCAGTTGAACAAGAAAAGTGACGTTACATACGCTAATTACAGTACCACAGATCCCCTCAAGGGAACAGCACTTTATGATTATTGCCTTGAGCACAAACTCATCGACCCAACGACGAGCAAGAATGATATGACGGGATGTTATGAGCCATCGAGGCTGTCGTGCTTTTCTGATAAAGAGAAGGCTGTCAGGTTCAACATTTTCTTGCTGGGTCCAATCATCGCCAGGCTTCCTTTTCCTCTTGATAAACTTGCTACTAAGTTGATCAAGATCATCCCACCAAATCTCTTTTTTAGGTATATTCGAACTATTTATTATCAATATAGCATAGAGAATAAGATATTCAAGCTACACCCCCACCTCAAAAGCCACCTGAATAACCTCTAACAACATTGTGGCACAGTGTGGATATCGTTGAGGTAGATAATATCCTCGCACATTTGGAGTTTCTTTGAGTCCAGCTGTCTGTGACAACAAGCATTTGCCGTATATCAGTTTCGTGGTTTGGACTAGAAACGATGAGTACGTTCCAGACATGTTGGCGCGTCAACAGACCAGTCTCGATGTCCTTATAGAACAGCTTGAAAGATATGATCTCCAGTCCGAGATTGTTCTGGTCGAATGGAATCCCCCGGTGGATCGACCGTGCTTAAAAGAGGCGTTTTACTTCCGCAAATCCGGCCGGGCGGTAACATTGCGTATCATCACGGTCGACGGGAGCTACCATAGAGCCTACAAGTATGGAGATATCAGGCCTATCCATTGCCATGTGGCAGCGAACGTTGGCATCCGGCGCGCGCGGGCCCCGTTTGTGCTTCCAAAAGCCGTTGATACCTTTTACTCCGAAGCCCTAGTCAAATTCTTGTCCTCGCGAGTCTTGTCTGCCACGAACGTGTATCGTTGCGACAGACATGACTTCAATGCCGAAATACTCGGGCAGACTCATAACGGGACAGAAGCGTTCCTCGATGCCTGTACGCAAGGAGTCGTCGAACGGCATGGCTTGGACGCCAATTGTCCCGGAGTGCCTGCATTGCGTTGGGGCACGGTGGGTGACTTCCTTCTCATGTCGTCAGAGAGATGGCATGGCATTCGCGGGTTTTGGGAAACGAGGGATGTGATTGGTTGGGATTGTGATACTCTGGCATTAAACGCCGCTCACGGGATGGGTGCCTCTCAAGTTGTATTGTCACATGACTGCCAAGTTCTTAAGCCCGCTCACCGATTGTCTAGTAATCTGCGGGTGAGAATGGACCACACACCCCTAACGAGCGCGTTATCCAGATTGGCTCGCGCTTTAATTCCCCCCAGAATTAGGTGCTTAATCCGCTACGCGCTCAATGTTCCTAAACGTAGGACCGAATTCGTCGAAGGGGAGGTCTTTGACAGCTTTGAACGCGTCGTGTTGCCCTTTGCTCGCAAGTGGGCAAAAGGCATCGGACCGTTTCATATTAATGATGAAAACTGGGGTCTGGCACAGGCTGAATTCCCAGAGGTCATGGTGAAGCGTGCCAATTGGGAAGTATGATACGGAGAATGAAGTTCGGGAGGGTTTGAGTCATACGGGAGTGCGCATAGCACTGGGTAATAACAGAGCATATTTGCTCCAAAGGTAGTTCTCTACAGGTGGACCATATCATTGCATCATCGGCTCCAGGGCCAGCTTTTATCATTCTAGGCGGAGGTCCGTGCGGGTTGGGTGCTGCCTGGCGGCTTTGGGAATTGAAGGACACGCGTTGGCGCCTTTTCGAAAGGGAATCGTACTGGGGAGGCCTGTCCGCGTCATTCACCGACTCTCATGGATACACATGGGACGCGGGCGGTCATGTCCTTTTCAGCCATTACGACTATTTTGATTCTGTAATTGAGAGCATCTTGCCCTTGGAGGCGAACTGGGTCTCCCATGCGCGCGAGTCGTGGATCCGTATTCAAGGTAAGTGGGTACCCTATCCCTTCCAAATGAACATCAGACACCTGAGCCCGGAGAGCTTCCTATTATGCGTGAAAGGAATTATGCAATCATGTAGAAGGACCGGCACAGCGCGGCCCGGGAATTTCGAGGAATGGATTTACGCGAATTACGGCGCAGGTATTGCCGAACTTTTCATGCGTCCGTACAATCAAAAGATTTGGGGATTCCCTTTGGATCGAATGTCCTGGACATGGGTGGGCGATCGAGTAGCGCCGGTGGATTTGGAGAGAATCATCGAAAACTATGTCTTGGGGCGCGATGAAGTGGCTTGGGGTCCGAATAACCACTTCCGCTTTCCTCTTTCCGGCGGCACTGGTAGCATCTGGAGGACGGTGGCCGCTCAGTTGCCCCAGGCAAACTTGCACCTGGGAGAAGCGGCTTCGAAGATTGACCTTGACAAACGCGCCGTATTGACCGTTACAGGGCGGCTTCACACGTATGACGTTCTTGTATCGGCCGTCAACCTGGCGCAGTTATGCAAACTGTCCGGCGTCGAATACAGGTTTCCGGAACTTCAATCTTTGAAGACTTCTTCCACCCACGTTGTGGGCCTGGGAATACGGGGTAAGGCACCAGAGGAATTGCGGACCAAGTGCTGGATGTACTTCCCCGAGGATAATTGCCCATTCTACAGAGTCACTCATTTCAGCCATTATTCTCCAAACAATGTGCCTGACATTAATCGGTCCTGGTCGCTCATGGCCGAGGTGTCGGAAACGGAAAACAAGCCCGTAGATAAAAGGAGCGTCGTTCAAGACGTCATTGAGGGGCTGATCAAGACAGGCTTGATTACCGATGCCTCATCCGTCGAAGCAACCTGGCATCGTTTCTTCCCGGATTCGTACCCCATTCCCACAATCGATCGGGATTCGGTCGTAAATTCCATCCTCCAATTCTTCCAGGACCGGGGGGTTTTCTGTAGAGGGAGAACCGGGGCTTGGAAGTACGAAGTGGGGAACATGGATCACAGTTTCATGCAAGGGAAGGAATGCGTTGATCATATCCTGCTGGGAACTGAAGAAGTCACCTTGAACCATCCTGACGTGGTGAACTCACAAAGCAGTTAAGCGCCGGGATGTCATAGAGATTTCCATGCTGGTTGCGTGTGTAATCGTAACATATAACCGCCTCGATTTGCTAAAGGAGGCATTCCAAGCTGTTTCCACGCAGACCTCTCTCCCCAACCTTGTTGTCATTGTGGACAATTGCAGCAGCGACGGGACCAGAGATTGGCTCACGGCCCTGGCCGACAAGAGGACCGATGTCAAAGCGGTCTTTTTGGATTCCAATTATGGAGGAGCCGGCGGTTTTTATCACGGAACGAAAAAGGCCTATGAACTCGGCGCTGACTGGATTTGGATTATGGATGACGACACCATTCCCGATCGAGATGCTTTGCAAAGGCTTCTTGATTGCGGAATAATTGATGCAAAAGGAGAAGCCCGCGAGGTCGGCTTCTTGGCCTCAGAGGTCAACTGGAAGGACGGTACGAGACACCGAATGAATGTGCCTGGACCGGCGAAAGATTGGAATTCGGGAGACATTAGATGTCCAGAAGCGGTCAAGATAAGCTATGCCTCATTCGTGTCAATCCTCATTTACAGGGGCGCTTTTCAGAAAGTCGGTTTTCCCATTAGGCAGTTCTTTATTCACGGTGATGATGTCGAGTTTACGTCACGAGTCACTTCTGCCGGTTTATCGGCCTTCTACATTCCATCCAGCAAAGTTACACATCGTACGGAGGCCAATTGCGGCATCACACTCGAAGCACTGGCGGCAAGCCACGAGCAACCGGAGCGATGGAGGTATACTATACGCAACCTCGTCGCTATCAACCGCCGCCGTGAATTCGGATGGTTCAGGGAATCGGCTCGGCTTCTTTACCTGTCCTCATTGATGATAAGAAATCGAATTCCCGTGAAGGTCCAAGCAAAATTGATGTGGGCAGGCATCAGCGGTCTCTGCATGAATTATGAAAAGTGGATCGAATTCCCGCCAGTGGACAACACTGGGGCACAGTACTAGATGAGAATCTTGCTCACACTACACAATTTCTATCCAGAACGTCTGTACGGTGCTGAAAATATTTGCATAGAACAGATGAGGGAGTTCCTCAGGCGTGGTCATGATGTGGGGTTGTTCTACGCGTGCAATGACGAAGTGGACAAAGATTTCTTGGTCCCCATGGGACTGGAAAGACTGAGACTTTTCCGCATCGGGTTTGCCAGGACGAAAGGTCAGGTGATATTATCTGCGTGGAAGCCTCACGTAAAGCGTCATTTTGCCAACACCATCGATGAATTCAATCCTGACATCGTTGTATTCCATCATTTGGTGAGGCTTTCAATTGACCTTCCTCTTCTTGCCTGGCGCAGACGTATAACCACGGTCTATCATCTTCATGACTTCTATCCCGTGTGTCCGTCATACTCCCTACTTACGGATAAGGAAGACATTTGCCCCGGGGGTTCCCCATTCAAGTGTGCTAAGTGCCTATATTCAGCCAGGTTCAAGGACACGAACATCTTGCCGGATTCGGTCCACCTGCTGGGCGTACCACTTCTGATCATGAGAAATAGGCTTTTCAGAAAAATTAGAGACCGGGTTGACTTGTTTGTTTCACCATCAAAATTTTTGCTTGAGGAAATGGTTCGACATGGGTTCACCTGTAAGAACAGCACGGTAATCCCCAATAGCATTGGGGAGGTTGGGGCTCCAGTAGCCCCCTCCAAGACTACAACAGTTCGTTTCGGTTTCTTGGGAAATATCAGCAAAAAGAAAGGAATTGAAGTGTTGGTCCGAGCTTTCGGCGGCTCACTGGCCACATCTCTAGTCGTACAGGGCTTCCCCGACGCAGACTCTATCCGTCGGTTCAAGAAATTGTTCCCGGATTTCGATGCCAAACTTGAGCTGTTCAACCCGGACCGTGAAGTATTTTACAGCAAAGTGGACGTGGTAGTTGTTCCGTCAATCTGGTTGGAAAACCAGCCAACTGTGGTCATCGAAGCATTTGCCTTCGGCAAGACGGTCCTCTGCAGCAATCTTGGGGGAATGGCCGAATTAGTTCAGAATGGGGTATCAGGCATGCTGTTCAAAGCAGGGGATTCGGATGACCTTCGGGAAAAGGCTGAGTACCTTCGCGACAATCCCTCCGAAGTCTTTAGGCTTGCCGCCTCGGTTCCGAAATGGCCTACAATCCAGGAACAGGCTGATCGTCTTTTGGAGGCTTACAGCCGACTGTTGCCCCATGATAGCCCTTTGAAGGCCCAAAATGTTTAGGAAGGTTCGCTTGGGAAGCAGGCATTCATCCTTAGAGCTGGTTGCAAAACCTCATAAACATTTTCTCAACGTTATCATGACACAGGCCAACTGGAAGAAGGCGACGAACATACCGATATGATTCTCGTATCTCACAACGATCCGGCGGTAATCGGTAATCCAACTGAAGGTGCGCTCGACTGTATATCGTCTCCTGTAGCGATCCCAGAGCCGGTCGTCTTGTCGATTGACATTCCGATGGTTCTTTCTATGGAGAACAAGAAGATTGATTCCTCTCTTCCTCAAACGTTTGCGAGCCGGGTCGCTGTCGTAGGCCTTGTCTCCAATTATTCGTTTGGGTCGGGTCCGCGGTCGTCCGGGTCCTCGTTTTGGGACTCGGATCTCTCCAATAACCTTATC
>Ga0172375_10004103_pt1 | contig 21744 bp, 14 predicted proteins | sample LakKiv1m_FD_114537 | JGI IMG/M metagenome (GOLD analysis project Ga0172375, IMG submission 114537) | Freshwater microbial communities from Kabuno Bay, South-Kivu, Congo - kab_092012_11.1m | ecosystem: Environmental > Aquatic > Freshwater > Lake | place: Democratic Republic of the Congo...
AAACGAATTGGCTCGATCAAAATGTGTGTTCCAAAAATCCGTGATATTTAATCCTGCACTTCGATAGGCGTCATAGTTCATCACAAATGTTCCAGGACCTGTTCCAAACAAGGCAAATCCGTGTTGTACCGACTGTTTGGTAATATTGAAACTCGACGTAAAATTGATTCCCACTTCAAGAGGTGGTTTTACCGGCCATGGATTTGGCAATAGCCACAGAAAAAACAAGGAGACAAGAAACAAAACAAATAAACTCGTAACGCGGTAAAACTTTTCAAATCGTTTTGATTGATAAATAGCAAATGTGCATAGCAACACACACCCTGACATCACTAACAACCACAAGAAACGGTAATCTGCGTACAAAAGATAAAATAGGGTTGTAAGATAAAGGAGTATGTGTGGAATTTGCGCGAGTTTTCCCTTCCATGATGCATATTCTTGAGCAGCACTTACATAGCGAGCTAAAGACCAAAACGAGACAAGGACTAAAAAGGACGTTGATGTATTGATAGACCCAATCGGATTGAACGGAATGTCAGTTGAAGGAAAAAATGGAATCAGGTTTTTTGCAAAAATGGAAACCATCCCAATCAATCCACTCACGAGCGCACCAGGAACCAACCAGTTGAGAAACGATTTTGTATGAGCCTCCCCTCTTGCCACCATGCTCACAAACAAAAACAGCATAAACCCACAAAACATGGTCAAAACACTTGTATATTCCTGATTCATGTATCCAACCCAAGACAAAAATGGGGCACGAGAAAACCAGGCAGACACTCCAAACGCCACAAAAACCATCGCACAGATCGCATAACTTTTATGCATAGTGAACACAAACGCCCGTTCAAGCAGTCGTGAAATCACCCAAAGCAATACAGACAACGATGCGGCAAAAAAGAAAAGCGATTGTTTATTCACCTCAAGGACATCTAAGGTGAATGGCAGAAAAAAGAATGGGAACAAAAAAACAAAACACTTAATCATCACCAAAGAAATGATTTGAAGGGTTTTGCCAAGGCTGATATTTTTCGCATGAAGCATAGTGACTCTATTATAATCGCTTCAGCGCTTTTTCAAAAGAACAAAAAAGACACGCGTGGGGTGCGTGGCTTTTTTGAAATTGAATTGTGGAAAAAAGAACAAAACATTCGATTACGGCGCCACAGGTTCAGCTGTTAAAACAGGTGAACTTGTTGGAGCTGTGGAATCGACAGAGGTTTCACTCGGACTCACCGATGGTGCAGGTTCAGAAACAGGAGCTGGTTCTGGTGCTTGAGGTGTTATCGGCGCACTTGTGTCAGCGGTTGTGGTTGCCACAGATGTTGCGGTTGTGGTTGATGGCGCAGATGTCACGACCGGTTCTGTTTGTGTAGGTGGATTCTTGTACATGTCCGGCTCATATCCTGATCGATACGCTGTAACCATCCAGTCAAACATCACTTTTTCATTTGTGCTTCCACCAAAGCTCTTTACCACAAAGTGGTTTTGATCTTTTTCAGAAATGTACAAAGAGATTGGACTGTTTGGTGTGGCAATAACACGAATTGGGGCAATCGCTGAAATCACACCATTGTAATCAGCATTGATGGTGGCAAATCGAATTTCTGCGGATCCATCAACCAATTCGGCGCTTCCTGCCATGGTGATGACTGCCTCAGGCGATGTTACAGCCACAGTTTCAACTTTTCGATTGTCGTGTGTGGTAACAATGTTTTTGATAAGTCCTTCTGTTTTAATGGTTCCGTCTTGATCAATACTCCACGCATCAGACAAACCAACCAAACGATTAATGCTCAAAATACTGTTGCCGGCCATGTTGATATTTCCGGACATGTTAAGCGAGGTCATCATTTCAGATGAACCAAAGCTCACTTGCGAGGCGTTGTTTGTGACACCAGGTGTTGTGCTGGATGATGATCCATCCCAATAGCCAGGGTGAACAAACACAATGATTTGATGCGCAGATGAACCATCAAACGGTTCAAGAGCATATCCAACAATACGACCTGCTTTTGTGGCCTTTGTGGCAAATCCGCTTGTTTTTGAAAGCGTAAGAGGATCACCAACTGCAATGGCACCATTTTCATTTGTGACATTGGTTGGCACTCGACCGGCAAGAGCAACCGGATAAGAACCGTTTGCGTTTTCTCCAGCCAAAAATCCTGGACGTGTTGAAATAATTCCGGCAATGGTTTTGTCAGATGAGGAAGATCGTTTCACTGAAACGGATTGGTCAGCAAATGTGACAACATCTCCAGGGGAAAGTACATCAGATGATGGGAACATTTCCGCAAAGTCGTATGATCCGGTTGACCATCCGCTTGCGTTTGTGCGCATGAAATCACCACCAGGACCAGCTGATCCATCGTAATAAATGTATTTGCTTGTTTGAATGTTGTTCTGATCAGATGGATATAATTTTCCACCCACAACAACATCGCCCATGACTTGCATCACACCTTTGTCCGAAACATAGGCAACTTCTGTGCCAGATGTGTTGCGAACAGATAATCGATAGTTGTTGGCGTCTGTGACCACGTTTTTCATCATGAGAGAAACGGTTTCAGCTTGAGATCCGTTCCAGGCTGATCCTCGAAGCGCAAGACCGAACGAATCAAATGTTGGTGTTGCAGCATCCGCTGTTCCGGTTTGCGCCACAATCACGTTATTGGTCATCACATTGGATGTGCCATCATTGGTGATCAAATTGCCCATGTACCACGTATTCACAACTTGAACCATGACCTGGCCATCCACACCATCAAAATCAGACAAGGCCATACCAATCACGCGTCCGGCAAGGGTTGCTTTCATTCCTTTTCCGGCGGTTGATGAGGTTGTAACAAAATCACCAACATGAATTGGTCCGTTTTCATTTGTGACGTTTACTGGAACACGACCGTTTAGAGCAATCGGGCGAGGATTTTCTTCTGGTGAGAAGTTTTGTCCGATCACCTCATTTGGTTCCGTGGACACGATTCCAACAACTGCGCTTTGATAGGCTTTGTTTGATTTCAAAATCCAGGCCTTAGACCCTTTCTTTCCATCTTGATCGACAATGGTTTCAGACACTCTTGATGGATCAGACATCACAACATCTCCAGCTTGAATACTGGCATCCACTGTTCCATATTCTTCGGCATAGTCTCCAGGAGTTCCAGTACAATCAGTAATATCAGAACCACCCGAAGCATCCCAACACAAACGCTCACTATTGGCTGTTGCAAATGTTCCGGTGATAGCTCCTGCTGTTGTAACGTTAAAATTGGTAAATGAAATTAAATTTGTACCGGCTGTTGTTCCGGAAATCGCATTATCCCAACCACTTCCAATACTGACACCTGTTTCTGTTCCAGCTCCTGGTGTGCTGATATTTGGTAAGTATAGCCCATAAAGATTACCGGCCGCAGGACCAGTTGTAATAACACCAAATGTCCCTGTACCAGCCAAATAAAACCCTGCCATGGTTCCATTTGTCACAATGGCTGAATCTGGCACAACAACTTCAGAACCAAGAACAACTCCAGCACCACTACTTGTAGTTATCGTGTTCAATGTTGCCTTATAAGCAGAACTTTTTGTAACAGATCCTGCGCCACCACTCACGGATAATGTTGGTGAGGTAACATCAACTCCATACCAATATACTTTTCCTGTTGTTGTGTCTTGTGTAATAGATGCACTACTGGAAATTGACAAACCTCTTAAATACTCTGTTCCGGAACCGCTACGCGTTTGACCTTTTGTAACCAAACTCATATTGGTCATATCCAATCCATTTGCACCTGTAAGATTTGTTAAATCAAGAGACAATCCCGTAAATGAAGAGGAGGATTGTGTAACAGCGGCTCCATATTCAAACTTAACTCCCGTACCACTTGTTCCTCGTATGTCACCATAGAGCAATGTTCCTGTTGTGAGGGATGTGTCGCTTAATACAACAGCCGACGAAGTCGTTGTTCCTGTGGTTGCAGCTCCTGTTAATGTGACTATCCCACCTTTTAGAGCTGTTGCGGTTGTGGCATTTGTATTTCCGATCGTGATTGTGTCAGCGCTGGTTGCATTAGTTGCAATACTGATGGTGTTTGCCAAATCTGTTGAAACACCACCCAAATTGATCGTTGTTGTTTGGTTTCCACCCCCAACAATTGTTGAATCCGCAATGTTCATTGTTGAAAACGAGCCATTTACGAACGCACCAAAAATAGCATAACCATTTGAAGCAATGCTCCAATCATCACCACCTGAAATAGCTACAAGGGTTGATGCATTAGTGTTTCCAATAATAATACTGTCTGATGTTGTGGAGTTAGTTGCGATGCTGATTGTATTTCCCAAATCAGTTGTTACTCCACCAATATCAATACTTGTGGAGTTTGATGCCGCATCCAAAAAATTAAATGAACCGTATGTTGAAGTAATATCTCCTCCGTTTATAGCAACATCGTCTGCTGTTGTAATTAAACCAGCTGTTGAAATATTCCAGTCATTTCCACCCGTCAACGCAATCGTTGTACTTGCGTTGTTGTTTCCAATGGCAATCGTGTCACCATTTGTGTTGTCTGATGCAACTGTGAAATAGTCAGCCAATGTTGTTCCATATGTAAATTGTGAGTAATTGATTGATCCTGCACCATCTCCTCCGGCAGAGATTAACGCAATTGATGTCCCATCTACTTGAAAAGCGTGTGTATGAGAACCTTCATCCGCACCTGTTACTCCAATATTATATGTAATAGAACTTTGATTATCATTTCCGGAAATAGAAGCCATGTTGGTCATGGCACCGGTTGTTGAAATCGCCCAGTCACCTGAGGTCAAACTCAATGAGGTGGTAGCGTTACTGTTACCAATCGCAATCGTATCAGCTGTTGTAGCGTTTGTGGCAATGTTCACGGTATTTCCCACATCTGTGGTAACACCTCCAATGTCGATGGTGGCAGAGTTAGCCGGTGCATCCAAGAAATTAAACGTGGCACTGGTTGAGGTAATATCCCCACCATTTAAGATCAAGTCATCCGCACTTGTTATAAGACCGGCTGTTGAAATACTCCACGCATTTCCTCCTACAATACTTGTTGCCGTACTTGCATTACTGTTACCAATCGCAATCGTATCAGCTGTTGTAGCGTTTGTGGCAATGTTCACGGTATTTCCCAAATCTGCAGTAACACCACCAATATCAATCGTGGCTGAGTTGCCGGTTGCATTCAAAAAGTTAAAGGTTGCACTGGTTGATGTGAGATCGCCTCCGTTTAAGACAAGATCATTTGCACTTGTTATAAGACCAGCGGTTGAAATACTCCATGCATTTCCTCCGGCAATACTTGTAACCGTACTTGCATTACTGTTACCAATCGCAATCGTATCAGCTGTTGTGGCGTTTGTGGCAATGTTCACGGTATTTCCCAAATCTGCAGTAACACCACCAATATCAATGATTGTGGAATCTGTGACAGCATCCAAAAAGTTAAAAGTAACATTTGAAGAAGTGAGATCTCCTCCATTGATGGCCAAATCAGTTGAAAGCGTAGTGAGGTTAGTTGCGTCATCAATCAATAATTTTGAACTGGCAATACTATTTTGAATATCCAATGTTCCCGTATTCGAAAATTGAATAACAGATGTTGCATCATTAAAAGAAAGTTGAGAATCCCACCCACTTCCAATTTGAATACCCGTCGAGGAAATCAAAGCACCTGGATCTGTGATGGTATCGACGGATAATCCGATCACATTATCTGTGCCAGAACCGGCTGTCACAGATGGTCCGGCAACATGAATGGCTGACATGGTGGTTCCACCAGCACCGCCAGCAAAAGTGGTGGCAACATTCAAGGCAGAAGTAGAAGTGGCATTTGCTGAAAAGTTAAGCGACAGCGCGTTTACATCCGTTGTGGTTGTGGCAAAACCCGCGTTCGATATACTTAACAGGTCTGTGATAGGAACTCCGGTTGAAGAAAAAGAAACACCATAGGATGAACCAATTTGAACCGCCCAAGAGGCATCTAATGCCATGGTATCGGCTAAATCTGTAAAAGAAAGTGAATCAGCCGTGATTCCAGTTAAATCAGAAAGAAAAGCAACCGTTCCATCTCCATTTTGGAACGTGATGGATCGGTTTGCGGTTGGATTGGTGATGTTGAAGGTTGTTTTGAAGGCGTCAACAGATGAACCTTCAAATTGAAGAGCACCGGTTGACAGCAACACCGCTGACGAAAGATCAAATGAATTGGTTGTACCGGTTTGAACAAACGCGCTTGAATTTATGCCGTCAAACAAACTGGAATTGATGGCATAAGGAGCGGCTGTAATGCGTTTGCGTGGAGAAAGTGTTTCTCCGTTTACAACCACTTCCAAATAGACTGATTCATCGTTTCCAAATACGGAATCAGAAATAGCGGCATAGCTGTCTCCTGTATCACCAAGATTTTCACTAAATAATCCGGATGAAAGAGTGACCGTTCTTGCGACTTCAGTTGCACAGGTTGCGCTTGAGTTTGACCAAAGACAGGTACCGATCGTCAACGAATCGTACAACTTAAACACCATGGAAGCGGAAGCGTTTGAAACCGGCACCCCACTTGCGTTCAACAATCGTCCTTGATACGAGACAATGTTGCTTGGACTCACAGGAGCAACGGCGCGAGCAACACCAAACCCGGCGATGATCATCACGACCGCGCCTAAGATGGCATAGATTGTTCGCTGTAAACGAGACATATCCTCCTGTGAGTTATTTATGTTGAGTTGGTAATAGGATGAAGTTCGATGTCCTCAGAAAAATCTTTGGACTCTTTTGCGTTTTTGTAATCGATTGGTTTCACTTGCGTTGAAACATAGCCCGGCTTTTCAAAGACGGCAAAATATTCACTTGGACCAAGCAAGAAGGTGTATCGCCCCCTACTGTCTGTTACTTGCGTATCAAGCAACTTGTTATATTTTGGCTCGAAAATACGAGCAACCACGTTTGCAAGCGGACGTTTGGTGGATGTGTCATAGACAATCCCCCAACTCTTCGGCTTACGCGGCTTGGCTATTCGTTGCACAATAAGATAAATGCCAATCTGTAAAACAACCATTCCGGCCGCAAGCATGTTCGGCCTAATGATTGCAAAGAACGCAGAGGCTATCACACCCGACAGGGCGACGATGTGCTGAATAAAGCGCAGCCGCGCACGCCAAAGGATTTGTTTTGGTTCATGGAATTTTTCTGCAACAGATGGATCAAGCGGAATGTTTGGGGTAAGAACCGCATCTTTTTCGCTGACCTCCAAGATCTCACCATGATAGAGATCAAGAAATTGCACGTCTTCTTTTGCAGAGGCAAGAAAACTCGTGGGGAACGTGAATCCTGCCTTAGTAACTGTGAGAAGATATTTTCCTGGCTGAACCAGAAAGAAGAATCTTCCGCCTTTATCGGTGACACGACTTCTGATCAATCGCCCTCGCGTTGAATCCTCTTTGACCTCAAAGAGGCGAACCACCGCAAGATCAACTGGTTCTTTGCTGATCGTGTTATAAATCGTTCCAAATCCTTTTCGTTTCTTACGCCAGAAAAAGAGGACCGGCGCCGTAAAAAGATATTGGATGAATGGAAGGAAGTTAAACGAGACAGACATGACCACAACGCTTGCACCGGCTGTAACAGCGAGCGTTGGGACAGAAGCTTGTGCCGCGGTTTGAACCGTCGGGTTTTCCCGAACAACATCCAAACTCTTTGACACAACCTTTGCGACCGCGTTGTCGCGAATCGCTTGAATTGTAACTTTGATTGTTTCTTGAGCAACGTCTGGAATGATCGCTGGAAGCACGATTTCCTTCATCGGTTCCTCCTCTGGCTTTTTTGCCAAAGAGATCATCAGCACTTGCGGATTGGCGATGAAATTTGAAACAGTGAAAGATGATTCCGCTGTTTTATATCCATCCTTGTCCAAACGAACGCGATATGGCCCGTTTGGAACATACCAAGCAAAGGCTCCATTTTGATAACTCATCGTTGGGTTAAATTGATTGTAGGGTGACCCATCCCAAACAACTTCATTTCCCGTCGACATGGACAACAAGGTTGCTTTAACCTCTGAAACAGATGTTTCCTCTCCATCGATATCCTCATAAGCGCGGCCCGGAGCGACCACGCGGAGGAATGAAGAAACATTTTTCATGGAACCATCTTTGTACTCAACAAACATGGTTACAGGATAAAGCGATGCTTGTGCTGGCATCAAAATGTCCGTGAGGTAATAAAGAACTGTTTTGGAAGAACTCGCTTCCGCAAGCACAACAGCTGATTCATGAATTCGAGCGGATGTGTTTGCTAATGAGTCTTCGCGCATCAGATAGGTATCCGGTCCAATGGAGAGTGTAACTTGCCCTACATCTTTCCCAAGAACACTTGCAGGCACGCGCACGGAAAGCGTCGTGGCCGGCAGCATCTCAAGATACGAACTGATTCTTTTGAGCATGATAGCTCCCTGAGCCACAGAAAACTGTACATCGTCGATGGAAAACGTTGCTTCAGAACCCATTCCGGTTTTGGATTCCTCTGTTTTCGTTTTGCAATCTGACGGACAGCTAAATGCGGACTCGGTTTCTGTACAAATTCCATCCCCGCAGATTGACCCTGATCCGCTGGTTTTGGATGTACTTTGAGCTTCTCCTTCTTGAGCTTGTTGTTGTGCCGGTTCAGAAGGTTGTTCACCTGGTTGCTCAACAGGTGGTTTTTGTTCCTCTTTTTTGATCGGCACCTCTTCTTCTGGAGCCTTTGGCTGACCCATTGCCAATGCACCAGAAGCGAATTGCCCATCTGTATTTTTTGCAAATACACCAAAGTAGTATGTCTGACCATTGGTCAAACCACTTTTTGATGCACTTGTGGAAGTACTTTGATCGAGAATAACGGAACATGTTTGATCTGTTGGACTGCTTGGAAAATTTGTTTGACAAAACAGAACACGAACAGAGGCAAAGTCCTCATTTGTCGGATTCGTCCAAGACAATCCAAGTTGCTTATTTCCTTCCGTGACCGTCAAACCGGAAACGTTTGTTTGAGGCAAAACGTTTAAGGTTAAAAATGACATGCCAGCAGATGTTGCTGTGTTTGAAGCCGCATCCAAAGATTTGACACGGAAGTAATACGTTGTGTTCTTTGTTAATCCGGACAAAGAAACAGAGTGCTGCATCAAATAAGCCGCATCGCTTGCCACCAAACCATATTTATCCGTTGTTCCATACTCGACCACGGATGTTGAAGCCTCATTGGTTGACCAAACCACAACCGCGGAAGTTTTTGTAACATTCATGGTTCCAATATCTGCAATGACCGGTGCATTCAAATCCAATGTGGTAAACGAACTTGGAGATGATGAACCTTTGTTGCTGCTTGAATCCGTTGAGTTTACGACAAAATAATATAGCTTCCCTTCTTGCAAACCTGTAAGGTTCAAACTGTGAACCGTTACCAATGATCCGTCTGTGATTGGATTCAATTCCAATCCATCTGTTAATCCATATTGGATCACACTTGTTGATTGTTCGTTTGTGATCCAGCTGATGGTTGCGGATGTTTGCGTTATAAGCGAAACAACCACATTGCTTACAACCGGAGCTGTTTTATCTGATGGATCTGGTGGTGGAGGTGGCGGTGGGACTGGAGCTCCAGCCATTGGAACAACCGTTGTAACAGTTATTCCATTTGATCCGGATCGAATCGGAAGAATGATTGAGCCGAAATCACCAAAGGAACCACTCACAGAAACAAAAGCACTTGTTTGCGTTGATGGATTGATGATTTGATTGACGCCTGTTCCTGAATTGGTTGCATTTGTTCCAACACGCACCTCAATTTGACTTGCGGCGGCAATAGCACCCCCATCTCCCGCACATGCGGTAAACGTAAGCCCATCAAAGCTCATGACAGCGGAATACTTTTCCGTACCACTGCAATCCACTGCAGTAGAAAGGGATGTTCCGTCATCATACAAATCAACATCATCCTCTGTAATCGAGGATGTATCAAAAGCGGAAGCAAATGTCACAACAAGGGTTTGTCCTTCACTTATTCCCGATGGAGTTGTAAAGAGCAGACGATGATTGGCTGCTTCCGAAGACTTCAGGTTGGAAACAAAATCGTTCGCGCTTGTAATCACGGACGCTTTTGCTGAAGCAGCGACAAGAATCGTTGTAAGTAAGACAACGACTAATACGCGGCTCCAGATGTTAAAAAACGATTTTTCCACACAAAATTAGTTATTATTTCTTTTCGCCAGCAAGCGATATCCACCAAACACGACGATAACGACCAAAAGGATTGATACAGAGAGTTGCCAAGGCAGATACCACACCAGGGTTTGTTCATTGATCTTGAATCCAGATTCGGTTTGCAAGGAAAGACGTACCCATGTTGGACCGACCCACAAGATTCTCACCTGATCAATCAACGATTGATAAAAGGATGTGTTCTTGTCTTGCATCAAAACATCAAAGGTTCGTGTGGTCATGGGAAGAACGCGTGATCCGGCTTGATTGGCATTTTGTTTTTCCAAAACGCGTCCAAACACATCTTTCCATTCAATTTCCCCGTCTGGTTTCACAATGGTGTTTCCCTGATTTTGCAATCGATACTTAATCGATGCTCCATATAGCGATGTCACAAGTCTTGGGGCTTTCAAATCAAGAAAGGCCACTTGTTCTTTTGCCTCACCGCTTACGGTCAAGAACACGAGCACGGCTGTTTTTGCTTCCACAACCGCCCCATTTGCATTCACCACATCTGTTGGTGTTGATGAAACCGTGACAGATGCGTAATACCCACCAGGTGTTGCCTCTTGCGGCAACAGAATTTTGAATGGAATCTCTGCTTTTGCATGAGCTTTGACCAGAACTTGATTAAATGGAAGATTAATCCATTGAACCAAACCTGATGTATCTTTTTGCGGAACAAATTGCGGAGAACCGCTTTCCTCTTTTGGAACAAAATTCATGGTTCCAAGAAAGTAATTCTGATCCGATGCACTGCTGTTTATGACCGTAAAGGTTGTTTGAATTTCTTCGCCTTTTGACCCTTTCACTTCCAATATGGAAGGTGAAACAGTCGCGGCATAAGAAACAAACGGAATAAACAACAAGGCAAGAGAGCTGAATAAATATCGAAGTTTCATACTAGAAATTTCCCGAAGCAATAATCGTTAAAACTTGTGAGTACGTACCACTTGCCAATGATTCCCCTCTTGAGGCTTTGAGTGTCAGAAAATGGCGATCTATATATTTGAATCCACTTTGCGTCACAATATCCTGAAAAGCGGTAGTGAAAGCCGAGTCTTGTGTATCAAATGTGGACGAGGCAAGGCTTGTATCAGATGATGATGCCCCATATTCAAGAGATCCGACCGTGACAGCCCCATCAGCGACACCTGGAATACTCACGGTTCCATTGGTTAAATCCCCATCTGCCATAACCTGAACCGTATAACCGTTTGGTGTGTCAGCATTTACTTCCATTCCCAAAACCATGGTCGAAACTTCACCCGGACTTAACTCAGCAAAACCCAAAGAAGTTCCGCTAAGTTTTGAATACTTATCGTTTACTCCATCAATTGTTGGCATTGTGCCATTTGTTGACCATCCATCAACCGTGATCGAAACACCAGAGGCAACACTTGTGACTTTTCCAACAGCTGAGACTTGGGAAGACCCAATATCTTGCATCAAAACAATATAATCCCCAGCGCTAATGCCGGTTGTTGTCGCTGTTGCAATGGTTGTTCCGGAAAGCGAAGTAACAGAAGCAGGGTTATTTGATGCCTGGGAAAACAAATCAAATGTAAGGATCTGATCAAAAACGCCAGCGCGATATCCGTCAGACAGGCCATAATTTGTGCTTGTTGATGATCCAGGGACAAGGTTTCCCATAGAATCTCGCAAGGTGTAGGAAGCAGAAGATGAGGTATCAGAACCTCCGGTGGTGATGGAATCCCAACGGATCTGATAATTTGAGGATGTCATCTCTGCACCTGTAGTTTGCGCATATAAAAAAACCCCCACAAGCACAAAGGCAAACAAAGCTGTACGCATATTTGACCTTTATGTATATATATTAGCATGAATACTAAATGTAGTCAAGCTATATTTGCGCTAAATTTAGATAAAAAAAGCATGAAATTCTCTTAGATTTCGCCAAACATCAAAGTTTCTCCACAATTTATCACAATCAATCACCAATTTATCCACAGGTTATACTTTTGTCTACACCATTGTAGACAAAACAGTCATGTCTTGTGCAAATATTGTGGATAGTTTCATATGAAACGAAAAATATCCCCTTTCAGGAATACTTTTTGTTCATGTTCTTCTTTTAAATTCCTATCTAACGAGATACTCAATGTCTTTCAATTCATGAATTCTTATATCAGCAATCGTACAATCCTGATATTTAGCATGCTTGTTTAGTAAGACAATCGTTTTACATCCGGCTTTTTTTGCTGAAATCACACCATTACATGAATCTTCAACACTTATACACACATGTGCAGGATATCTACTTTTCTTAATCGCCTTTAGATACGGCTCAGGATTTGGTTTTCCAACCTTCACATCACTACCAGAAACAATAAAATCAAAATATTTAGAGATTTTGAAGAACCTAAGCTGTTTCGTTAGATATTGTTTTCGTGTACTGCTTACAAGACCAATGGCATATCCACTTTTCCTCAAACTTACTAACAAGTTATCAACACCTGGATTGAGCTGTGTTTCTTTTTCAATTCTTTCTTTTCTTGATGACCAATACAGTTTAGCAAATTCTTTTGGATCAATGGACAGTTTCCATTTTTCCACAAAATAGCTGGACCAAAATGGTTCAGCTGATCCTAATACATGGGAATGATCTTTTTCTGTTAGTCTTTTACCAAATCCAGAAGCGATTTTGGAGAAGATATCGTGCGTTAGATCTTCGGAATCGATTAATGTGCCATCCATGTCGAATAGGAAGCACTTGAAACTCGAAGAAAGAAATTTTGGTTTCATATGAAACGAATGGTGCCCCTGGAGGGAATCGAACCCCCATCTACAGCTTAGGACGCTGCAGCTCTATCCAATTGAGCTACAGGAGCATGCGTCGCAAAATATATTAATCTTAAAACATGATATACTATTGATACTTCAATTTTACCTATTATTTTGACATCGTAAAGATTATGACCCTGACATACGTATTCATCTTTATCATTATTTTGCTGATTCTGGTTATTCTCTACTCTTTTTCAAGAAAAAATACATCGATTGATGAATCTTCTCTTCTGCAAACCATGACAGAACTGCGTCGTGAGATTCAAGACACAACAAATGCCCAACGTCGTGAAGTTTCTGATCGTTTGGATCTGATCAATGATCGAATGATCAAAAATCTTACAGATACATCGGATGCATTGCAGAAGAACTTTCAAAACACACATACGGTCATTCGAGATGTGACTGAGCGATTGACAAAGCTTGATGAAACAAACAAACAAGTTTTAGGATTTTCAACTCAACTCCAAAGTCTTGAAAACATTTTGAAAAATCCAAAACATCGTGGAATTCTGGGAGAATACTGGCTAGAATCGCTCCTAAACCAAGTATTAAATCCAACACAATACGAAATGCAGTTTGATCTTGGCATAGACGAGGGGACAGGTCAGAAACTTATTCCTGATGCTGTGATTCATATTAACAAAATGTTGGTGCCGATTGACGCAAAATTTTCGTTAGAAAACTACAACAGAATTTCAACGGAAATTGACCCGATTAAACGAGATGTTTTGGAAAAAGAATTCAAATCAGATGTAAAAAAACGGATTGATGAAACATCAAAATACATCCAACCTTCACGAGGAACCACAAATTTTGCCTTCATGTTCATCCCAGCCGAAGGCGTTTATCACAATTTGATCTCATCAAGCGTCGGAGCTGTGCAGGTAAACACCAGAAATTTGATCGAATATGCATTTGAAAAAGGGGTGATGATTGTTTCACCAACCTCATTCTTTGCCTATTTGCAAACCGTTATCCTCGGACTCAAAGCTCTCCAAATTGAAGAATCCGTAAAAGATATTCAACAGCAGGCAGAAGGACTTATCAAACACATGAAGGCCTATGAAGAGCACCATAATAAACTCGGAAAAAATCTTGAAACAACCATGAGAGCCTTTAATGCCTCTTCTGCCGAACTCAAAAAGGTCGATAAGGACGTATTTCGAATCACACAAGGAAATGCTGGAAAGGTGCTGAGCCCGGTTGAAATCGGCACACCAGAGGATGAATCTTGACAAGATACAGAAATCCATTAAACTTGTCCTATCCCGTTAACGCTCAAATACGTGATAATTCAGCAAACATCTAAATATGCCAAATAAGGCAAATGCCAGAAAAGCCCTCCGTAAAGATGATAAACGTGCACAACACAATAAAATCATCAAAGCGGAAATTCACTCACTTCGCGTCAAATTGCGAAAAATGGTGGATCTGAAAAACCACCCGGAAGCCATGAAATTGGCCCTCTTGGTTGGAAAGAAACTGGACAAAGCTCAAGCAAAAAGTATTTTCAAAAAGAATACGGTTGCTCGATACAAGTCTCGTCTCACAAAAAAAGTAAACGCCCTCATAAAAAAATAATCGGTTCTGCCGATTATTTTTTTATAAAAAAATCACCCAATGTTTGGGTGATACAATTAGCGTGGTTCTGGTAAAAAGGCCTATCTGCCCAATAGCAATCATCTCCGTGCTCTGGCCAAAAACGAAATCTTAGACCTGTCTTCGTATCGACAAGGCGAGAACGAAAATGATCGGAGCTTTCAACATCTCCTTCATAAATCACTTTGTCACCGGAAAAACACGTCATGTGCAATTGTTCTTTTGTTTGATTCGTCTCATTCTTATGTGTGTTTTCCCCGTTTCGACACGCGCCCGACATCGCAAGAACGATGACGAACATGAGCGCCACCACCACCAAGTCGTAAACATCAATAAAAAACTGTTTGAGTTTGAACAAGAGCATGAGTCAACCTTTGCAACAGTTTGCTGCCCTGAAAACCTAACAAAAAACCACCTGATCGTCAAGTGGTCTCTTATTTTAATAAGTTTGTCGTGACTAAATCAACAGCCAAATCTGCACTCATGCCACCGGATTTCATGGCCCGATCAAATTCGTAAAGTTGTGCATGCGCATCCAACAGTTTTTTCAAGGAAAAATTTTTTGCTTGGACAACCAATTTTGATGCCACAAACGGATGCACATCCAATTCTTTTGCCATCACACTTTTATCCGCGCGTGGATCTTGATCAAGCACAGATCGCGCTCCAATCAATAATCGAATCTGGCGCGTGAACATGCTCATCAAATAATATTCATCACTACCGGCAAATCGTTCTTCTTCCAATAGTCGAACGGTTGTGCGCACATCTTTTTTGGAGAGTGCATCCACAAGATCAAAAATTTTTCCTTCAAACGATGGGTTCACCAAGGCTCTGACCATGGATTCGTTAATGGTTTTTCCATTTGCATACGCCACCAACTTTTCAATTTCATGCGCCATCTGCCACACATCTGTTGAAACCCGTTCAATAAGCGCGCGAATCGCGGCGTCTTCAATCAATCCATTTTTTGCTCTGATGCGTTCAACAATCCATTGTGAAAGTTTTGCTCCGGAAAGAGCAGGGAATGGATAGGCGTGTGTACTGGCGATATTTTTAAGCGTCACAAACAGCGGGTGCTTTTGCACTTTCTCTGTTTCCCATTGATCCCACAAAACAACAATGGTTGATTCAGGAGATCGAGATAATCCTTGCTCCCATAAGGCCGTATCATCTTTTTTTACAGAGCTGAGCAAATCACGAATGATCACCATGCGATGCTTTGCTAAAAATGGCATGGTGGCAACTGCTTGCAATGTTTCTCCCAAATTCAATTTGCCATCATCGGATGGAAAAACAACCGTGTTGATACCGGTTGGATCGTGTTTTTCCTTAAACGCCGCGCGCAGCTGCGCAACTTTTTCTTTGGATCGAAACCCATCCTCCCCGTACACAAAAATCAACATAATTTTTTCTATTTTTCATCTTCCATCTCACCCCAATTGCCACCTACCTTTACCTCAACACTAAGTGGCACGTCAAATTGGGCGACCCCTTCCATCATTTCTTTTAATCCTTTTTTTGCAAGCTCTACATCTTCTTTTTTTACCTCAAGCACTAATTCGTCATGCACTTGCAACAACAATTTTGCCTGTAAACGACTTTGCTTAATCCACCCATGAACCGCAAGCATGGCCATTTTCATCAAATCCGCGGCTGTTCCTTGCAAAGGCATGTTAATGGCCATACGTTCCGCTTGCGCCACCAACATGTGCACACCCGAATGAATCTCAGGCACATATCGACGCCGACCAAAATGCGTTTTCACATAGCCATCTTCATGAGCCTGTTCTTTGATGCAATCAAGATAATCCCGTACGGATGTGTGAACTTCAAAATATCGATCAATAAAATGTTTTGCTTCTTCCGTTGAAAAACCGGTTGAACGTGCAAGCGAGCGTGGGCCCATGCCATAGAGAATACCAAAGTTGATAGCCTTGGCCGCACGTCGTTGATCTTTTGTTACCTCAGACTCTTTGATATCCCAAACTTCAGAAGCGGTTCGTGTATGAATATCCGCCCCATCATGAAACGCCTGAATAAGCGCTTTGTCTTTTGCCAAAATAGCCATGAGCCGCAATTCAATTTGCGAATAATCCGCAGACACAAGCACATGATGCTTTGATGCCACAAAAGCTTTGCGAATTTCACGTCCAAGCTCTGTGCGGATCGGAATGTTTTGCAAATTTGGATCGGATGATGAGAGTCGACCTGTGGCGGTTACGGTTTGATGAAAGGTTGTGTGAATGCGGCCGTCTTTTGCCATGAGTTTTGGTAAGGCTTCCACATAGGTTGATTGCAATTTCGAGAGTTCACGATAATCGGAAATAAACGGAATGATTTCATGCTCCTCCCATAACTTTTCAAGCTCAGAAGCGGCTGTGGAATATCCGGTTTTTGTTTTTTTGATGTGCTTGGTTGAAAGATGCAAGGTCTCAAACAACACATCCGCCAGTTGCGGTGGGGAATTCACATTAAATTCAACCCCGGCCAATTTCAAAATAGATTTTTCAGAAGCGGAAATTTGCTCACCAATCTTTTTTGAAAGATGTGAAAGAGATTTTATATCAATCTCAATCCCATTTTTTTCCATGTCAACAAGCACAGGAATAAGTGGCATTTCAATATCACGAAACACAGACTCAACCTGATCTTTTTTCATTTTGGTCGTCATCTTTTGATACAACAAGGGAAACAGCGAAACAATATCCGCAATCTTTTTTTGATCTTTTTCGGATCCAAAGGTTGTCGGAAGTTCAATGACTTTTCCTCCCAACATGGTTTGAATCACATCCGGCAATTCAACAGAACGTGTACCGGCATTTAGCACATACGAGGCCACAGACAAATCAAAAACAGGGAATGCGCAACTCCATGAAGTGACATGCATGAGCGCTTTTTGATCGGCCACAATCACCAATTCCGCTTGGGACAAAAATGATTCCGTTTCTTTCAAAAGAGAGGTGGTTGGATTTGCAAAAACAAACGATGTTTTTCCATTTGAGACGATCAAAACAGCCACGGTTGATCCAAACAAATCCGCTTGCTGGTTACCAACAAAAACACCCATGGTCATGTTGGAAGCACTCGACATTTGTGCACGCAATTCATCCAGGGTTTTTGCAAAATGCGTGGCGGTTTTTGTTTTCACCTCTTTATTTTCTTGTGGTTTCTCTTCCACAAACGCATATTTTCTGAGCAACGTACGAAACTCATATTTTTCCAAAAGCGTTTTCAAATCTAAGAGATTGATCTCGCCTTGTTTTGCCTCTTTCACATCAAAAACAAATGGAACATCACGGACAATTTCGACAAGCATGCGTGCTTGCGCAAGTACCTCTTCTTGTCCTCGAATTTTTTTTGCGTATTTCTCTTCCAAGGTTTCTTGTTTGAGCGCACGCAAAATATGCTCAACGGAATGATGTGTCTGAATCAAATCCAGCGCGCCTTTTTCTCCAATCCCGACAACGCCCGGAATGTTATCTGACGTATCGCCTCGAATCGCTTTGTACTCAATCAATGCAAGAGGCGATAAACCAAATCGCTCTTTGACCGCTTCCTCATCATACAATTTTGTTTCAGAAACACCTTTCACAAACGACAAAACAGACACTTGATCATCCACGAGTTGCAGAGCATCTGCATCTCCGGTCACAATCACCACCTTCATCTGCTTTTTGTTTTGCTCAGCCAAGGTTCCAATAACATCATCAGCTTCATATCCTGGCGCATCAAGCGATGGAATATGATAGGCCTTCATAAGTTCTTGAATCATGGGGATTTGATCATACAAGGCCTGCTCTTTTTTCTCTCGCTGCGCTTTGTACGCCTCAAACGCCTCATGACGAAATGTTTTTCCTGGCAAATCCCAAGCGATCACCATGTAATCCGGTTTGTATGTTTCGCGAATTTTTTCAATAACATTGGTAAATCCATACACGGCATTTACGACCAGACCGTCTTTTGTGGAAAGAGGCGGAATCGCGTGCCAAGCCCGATGCAAAAGGGCATTACCATCAATAAGAAAAAGGGTTGGTTTCATAGTGATACAAGTGTACCAGGAGTGAAACTGAAACCAAAGAGCAAAAAAACTCGCGTGAGGCGAGTTATTGTTGGTCGGCTTTTTCCCAAATCAGATCAAAAAGGGTTTTGTAGGTAAGGGCCACATCGCCCGAGGCGAGCAAAATCATAGTGTTCTCTTTGCGTGTGGTAAAAAAGGCAACTTCATCAGCAAATATGAGGACTGTGCATGGAAGGGAAATAGTGTTTGGCAAAAATCTGGATTCACGAAACTCCTCTGTATCTTTTGCGACGATTTTTCTTGCCTCACGACTGTCATGAATCAACTGTTTTGAAAGGATTTTGTTTTTTAATCGTTCCTTAATCACACGGTTGATCAAATACGCTCTTTCACATATTCAAGCAATCCGGTTCCGCTTGTGATCAAACGATATTCTTTGACACCGGATTGGATAATCGATTTCCAAATCCGTTTGAATCCATCCGACCCTTCATAAAATGTTACGCCCGGTCCTTCGTGCATGCTGTTACAAATGGTTGAAAGCGCAGGAAGAGTTTGCACAAACCGTGCGGCACGTTCCTCAAGTTGATGATGCAGCGTGTCAGGGGACTCTGCCACATACACGGTTGTGTGTTTTTCTTTTCCAACCTTGAAGACGCCTGAGTGCTCTAAGCGCTCAAGCACAGGATACAACGTCGTTCGAGGCAAACCGGTTCTACGAGATAACGCGAGAACACTCGCCGTTCCAAGTTCGAGCCCTGCCAAATAAACTCTGACCTCTTTTTCGTCAAGACCAAAGGCTTTCAGGCCTTGAATAATCTCAGGCGAATATTTCATATGCATATATCTTAGAGTCTCATGAGTTTATGAAGAAGTCAACATGTTGTCGAAAATGTCGACATAAATGGAATGAAACGTATTTATCCTGATTTATTATCTTTTTGATCGATTATTTTCCTTTGACCTTGATCTTTTTCCAAAATCGGATATACTTGCACTCGTTAACCTTATGGCGGTCATGGTGAAAAGGTTATCACAGGGGTTTGTGGTACCTCTATTACGGGTTCGATTCCCGTTGACCGCCCCACGTAAAAACCTCGGGTTTATCCCGGGGTTTTTACGTTGTCCAATCTGACAACAAGCCCTCTTGGGCTTTTTTTGCTATCCGATATCCTGATCATAGAAATCATAAATTCCTTCTTATGTTGAACAAATATTTCGAAGGAGGCGCACTGGTTACCATTGGCTACTTTCTCTCCCCACTTTCTTTGTGGGACGACGCCTTTGTGAACATCCCGATTTCTTATGTCGGCGGACTCATTGTCCGACTCTTTTCTCCGGCCATGTTTCTTCCATCCATGATCATCATCTATTGGCTCACAAATATCATCGGCTTTCTGTGTGTCAGAAAAAGATTGGCGAAAATACAATCAAAACATAAGGATAAAAACAAACGCAAGATGATCATAAAAGATGCGATTGCCTCAGCTTTTTATACAATCGTTCTTATTTTGCTTGCAAAATATGGGGTGATTAACATAACCGTATGACGACCACAATCATTGACATATAAAGCTTTTTCATCTAAGGTCCTGCATTCTTCCATTCAATCGATAACATGGTCTTGTCGATTGAAACGAGGAATTTCTCCTCGCGTTCCTTTCAACAAGGAGAGGTCATTATGGATACTCTGCTCGCTCTGCCCGTGCGCGGAAGGTTCTATGGTGTTCGCGGTTCATTCCCGGCGGATGATGCAAAAATCGGTGGACACACCACGTGTCACACCATCCAATTCGGCAACACGCTCATCATCTTCGACACCGGCTCCGGCATGCTCACGCTTGGTAATGAGCTCATGAGCAAGTATCTTTCGCCAGGCAAGACGCTTCATGATCTCGATCGGTTCATGAACCAATACGCCGCGGACCGAAAGGATATGCGGCACATGGGCGATGCGCTCATGGACGGCGGATTCATTCGCAACGACCAGGAGCTACACGTTGTCATCATGTGGTCGCATGTTCACGGGGATCATCTCTTTGGCTTGCAGGCATTCAAACCCATCTTCCTTCCGAAGACACACATTCACATGATCGGCGGACTTCATAACGGCCTGAACATGGCCGAAATTATGGAACGATTCGTGTTTGCGCACCCCATCTTCCCAGTCAAGTGGGAATGGCTTAATTCCAAGCGCGAACTCCAGGTTGTGCAGTCCGACGAACACTTCACAATTCCGTGCGACATCGGCCGCGACATCAAGGTTTGGTGCCTGCCCATGAATCACCCAAATCAGGCCTACGGCTATAGGTTCGAATGGGGCGGAAAAGTGGTCACAGTCACACTCGATCACGAACACAACCACGAACTGGATCGCAACATTGTGCGATTGTGGGATGCGGCCGACATTGTGGTCACGGAAGTGCAGTATACCCGCGAGATGTACGCGTATGGACGCAAGGGGTTTGGTCACATCACGGCCGATGCCGCAGCAGATCACGCGCTCGAGGCCATGCCCAAGCGCGTGATCACCACACACCATGATCCGGATGCACCCTTTGAGGTCATCCAGGAGATTGCCCGCACCATCGATCGCTCCGCCGGCATCCGCACCGAATTCGCGATTCAGGGAATGGTCTTCTAGCTCAACACACCAACAACGGTGTGTTTTTCTTTTCACATCGATTGACCCCTCTCGCAGCAGTACGAGTGGATTGACGAAATAAGAAAAAAATAGTATATTTTCCCTCGTTCAGGAATAATGAAAGCGCTGCAAATTCGTGCCCCGATAGCTCAGTTGGAGGTTGGCGGAGCCAACATTGCTTCGCCTCGCTCGGAAAAAATAAAATGTATCGTGGCCTCATAGCTCAATTGGATAGAGCAGGAGACTTCTAAGCTCAAGGTTGGAGGTTCGATCCCTCCTGAGGCCACCATGCATTTAATTTTTTCTCTCGCTCGTGCTTGCAATAGAGCAGGGGACTTCTTCCGCCAAAGGCGGATCCGCCTTTGGCGGAAAGCCCAAGGTCGCACGTTCGATTCGTGCTCGGGGC
>Ga0172375_10004104_pt1 | contig 21734 bp, 21 predicted proteins | sample LakKiv1m_FD_114537 | JGI IMG/M metagenome (GOLD analysis project Ga0172375, IMG submission 114537) | Freshwater microbial communities from Kabuno Bay, South-Kivu, Congo - kab_092012_11.1m | ecosystem: Environmental > Aquatic > Freshwater > Lake | place: Democratic Republic of the Congo...
CAAAGTTTTGTCCCAGGCGGTATCCCGGTCCATCGCTATCTCTCTTCCCATAACAGAAGCGATCCTGACGGCATTTTGAAGCCCGAGTTCCGCGATCTTATCTTCGAGCATTTTTAAATAGACCTCTCCTGCGGCTTTCGGGTTCGTATCGCGGCCGTCGGTGAACAGATGGATGTTCGCTTTTGAAAGACCGTTCTTTTTGACGAGCTCCAACAGAGCATAAAGATGTTTTATGCTGCCGTGCACCGTTCCGCCGTGGCCCTGGAGTATTCCCATGAGGTGAAGAGTTGAATTGTTCTTTTTGCAGTTGTTGACGGCATCCATCAGGGCTTCGTTCTTAAAAAAACTTCCGTCCTCTATCGCCACATTTATTCTTTCAATAGATTGATAGACGACCCTTCCTGCGCCCATGTTCAGATGGTTTACTTCAGAATTGCCCATTGTACCTGCGGGGAGCCCGACCGCAAGGCCGGAACATTCGAGCCTTGCAAAAGGCCTGTCAAAAAGGGTCGCAATGAACGGAGCCCTTCCCGAACTTGCGGCCCTGTAGATCGCATTGCCTTCCCGCTTGGGCCCCAGCGCGAACCCGTCGAGGATGCATAGGTAGACTTTATTAAAGGCCATGGGATTATTATACTATTTAATATGCCTAACAAAAACCTTCCGCCTCATTACCAATACTTTAGATCAGATGCGAATCCCAAAATTATCTTTATCGCCCAGCGGTATAAAAAAGCCACTAAAGATATTGTTATCTTTTGGGAAGAAGCTCTTGTTTGAAAAGGAGCCATTATTTTTCCCAAGCAGGGATATTATTTGTCTGTCAAGTTCCGATTCCGGCTTCTGCTCCGGCTCTCCCTGCCTCACCCAGAAATCAGGAGTCTGCTTAGGTGCCAGAAGGGACAAAAGCTCGTATGCTTTATTTACCTCGGCCATCTCCTTGTCGCTGTTGCCTTTTTTACCGTCGGGGTGGCATTCCTTTGACCTCCGCCTGAAGGCATTTATAATTTCCTGCTCTGTGGCGTGTTCTTTAACGCCTAGCGTCTTTCTTTCTTTTTCAATCCTGTCCGTCAGGTCCGCCTGAGCCGCGATCACACCTACAGAAACAGCTTCCTCGTCTGCTTCAAAGCATTCTGCCAGGTTTATGCCGCTTCTCATAAGTATTCTATTCATCTGCCTGATGGCTGCGTCAAAATCCCCCGTACCCTGTCTTATTGATGCCGCCGCGTCCAAAAATGGTTTTGACTCTTCGGGCACTCTTCCTGTTTGAAATGCTGCGGCATAAACTTCTTTGGTCCCCTGGGAAATAACGGGTTCGAACAGTTTTTGCGCCACTCTTTTTTCTGCGGCAGTAAATCCACCCTGTCCGCTTACGGCTTTGCCGACAACAATAGCCGCTGTTTGCTGCTCCCCAGGAAGAATGATGTCCGACAGCATTATGAACTTGTTCATGAATTGAGCGCTTTCCCCTGCCGCTAAAGCTCTTTCGATCTTTACCAGACAGCCGGGGTCGGTCACCAAAAACGCTACCGTTAAAGAGTCCGGCAAACCTTTTTCATTAAATAATATTCCGCCGAAATCCGTTAAAGGCCTTTTTTCGATCTGGCGCGGCCCGCAGAACATGAATCTTTCTATCGCCATTGCCGCCAAAGGAAAGTATGGGTAGTCAAAATAGATCATGTTCATCTTTGTTGCCGGCTGTGTTTCCGGTCTAAATCCGCTCCTTTCGCTCAAAAAATATTTTGTTAAAAAGCTTGCGGCTCCTCTTCTTAACTGCTCAAAAGAAATGGCGACCTCCTGAGTTTCTATTTGTCCGGGTTTTATCGCTGCGTAAAGGGAGGCAAAGACCATGAACTGCTCGAGCTCGGCATTTTTCATTTTCCAGAACCTTGCTTCTTGAAGTTCTATTGTGCCGTCGCTTCTTATCGAAAAAGGCTCATTCTGCTGCGCTGCGGCATCAACAATTTTCATTGTCCCCAGCGTCATGTCTGCATCAAAAGAATGGAATCCCCGGAAAAACCTGTTCAGCCCTTCGGTTGCCTGCCTCAGAGGTCCTTCGAAATGCATTTCCCGGAACGGCTGAAGGCCTATGACCCTGGCCCGCTCAAATGCTCTCGGAGCGCGCCCTTTGAAAAACCTGGTTCTCGCCGGCAAATATACTGCTTGTGCTGTCATTTAAATGATCGTCCTCTAAATTATTATCGGAAAAACGCCTGCGGAATTTCAAGTTCCTTTAAATTCTCCCTCTCCTCATACTTGACAATATCGCTCAAGTATATTATCATGATCACATGAGGCTTACGACCAAAGGCGAATACGCGGTAAGGTCCGTTATCAACCTGCTGTCCAATCCCGCCAACGGCCCGGTGCGGATAAGGGATATCGCAGACAGCGAAGGCATATCAAAGGCCTATATCGAGCAGCTTTTCAACAGACTGAGAAAGGACGGCCTTATAAAAAGCGTGAGAGGACCTGCCGGCGGATACATCCTTGCAAAAAAGCCGGAAAAGATAACCATCGGGGACATTATCAGGAGCGTTGAAGGCCCGATCTTCTTGACCCTCTGCTCTTCCGGCAAAACCGGCTGCTGCGACAGGGAAAGAAGCTGCAGGTCGCTGCCGATGTGGAAAAAGATAAATAAAAGGATCGAAAGCGCCCTGGATTCGATCGATCTCGGGGACCTGAAATGAAACGGATATATCTTGACTATGCGGCAACCACTCCAACACATCCTGATGTTGCCGCCGCGATGCAGCCATACTACAGCGATATTTTCGGCAATCCGTCCTCCATCCACTCTTTTGGCAGGGAAGCCAGGGCTGCAGTGGAAGACGGCAGGGAGAAGGTCGCAAAACTTATCGGAGCAGCTCCGCAGGAAGTTGTTTTCACCTCCGGAGGCACCGAAGCAGATAATTTTGCGGTAAAAGGCGTTGCTTTTGCCAATCAAAGCAAAGGCAACCATATGATAATCTCGGCTATCGAGCATCACGCCGTCTCGGCACCCTGTGATTTTCTTAAAAAGCTCGGCTTTGAGGTAACGGTACTTCCTGTCGACGGCTCCGGGCTTGTGGACCCGGCAGACGTAAAAAAAGCCATAACACCAAAGACGATCCTTATTTCGGTCATGCATGCCAATAACGAGATAGGGACTATCGAACCCATTGAAGAGATCGGCAGAATATCAAAAGAAGCCGGCGTTTATTTCCATACGGACGCTGTACAAACCTTCGGGGCGGTGCCGATCGACGTGAACAAAATGAACGTGGACCTTCTGTCCGCTTCGGCGCATAAGCTTTACGGCCCCAAGGGCGTAGGGTGCCTCTATATAAGGAAAGGCACAAAAATGGTTCCCTTCATGCACGGCGGAGGCCAGGAAAAGAACCGCAGGGGCTCTACCGAGAATGTTCCCGGGATAGTCGGTTTTGGAAAAGCTGCCGAGCTGGCCATCGATGAAATGTCCGTAAGGGCACAACATCTTGTGCCCTTGCGCGACAAACTGATCAATGGCCTTAAAATGATCGATGACGCTGTCCTGAACGGCCACCCGGAAAAACGATTGCCCAACAACGTCAATTTCTGCTTTAAGTATGTCGAGGGCGAATCCATGCTCTTGAACCTCGACATGGAAGGCATCGCCGCCTCTACCGGCTCCGCGTGCTCGTCGGCGACCCTTGAGCCGTCCCATGTGCTGCTTGCCATCGGCCGGCCGCACGAGATCGCGCACGGCTCCGTCCGCTTCACCCTGGGAAGGCTCACAACGGAGGAAGATATCGATCATGTGCTTGACGTATTCCCCGGGATCGTGGAAAAATTAAGAAAAATGTCCCCGTTATACAAAAGGAGGTAAGTGTTATGCCAAGTTACAGCGAAAAGGTGATGGACCATTTCAGGAACCCGAGGAACGTGGGGGAGATGGAAAGCCCTGACGGAATAGGCCATGTGGGGAATCCCGTGTGCGGCGACATAATGGAGCTTTACATCAAGGTAAAGGATAATGTCATCACGGACGTAAAGTTCAAGACCTTCGGCTGCGGCGCCGCAATCGCGACAAGTTCGATGATAACCGAACTTGTTAAGGGAAAAACGATCGAAGAAGCTTTAAAAGTTTCCAACCGTGCCGTTGTTGAAGCCCTTGACGGCCTTCCTCCGGTAAAGCTCCACTGCTCCGTTCTTGCGGAGGACGCGCTGAAATCGGCCATAGATGACTATTTGAAAAAATCTACCGGAAAAGGTCTTCCCGGCTTCAAGCCGCACGACGACCATCCGCCGGCATAAAGAATAAGTGAAATTCCAGGACATTTTGTTCGATAATTCTTTGTAAAGTCATGAAGATACTTTCGGGATTTTTTATCGGAGATACCAGATATTATAGGGCGGGAACATCCCGCCGCCCTTCCGGCACAGCGAATGGACGCTCTTCTACGGTTAACCGCGTATTCAGCGGCATCGGACACGAGCTTGCCGCGTCTCTTTTGTCGCGGTATGCGGTCGGCAGTTCCCCTGCCGCATCCGGCCTTAAGATAGGAACAAACGCAGCCCTTGACCTGTCCGCCCTGGCTATCGCAGACCGGCCGGCAAAGCTCATCCCTTCGCCCGTTGCGGGGAGCTCGCGGCTTTTGGAAACGGAGGACGCCCTGCCTTTAGATGCTGTTCTCGCATTCATCAGGGTAAATACAGGCCTGGCTTTCTATGTCTATTTCATGTGCGGCTTCAGTGTTGAGGGCGTGAAGTTCAATTCCGTCATGTTTGATTCGTCAAACAAGACCCTGACCTTTACTTTGTTGCCCGGTCATTCCTGATATCTTCGACCTCGGCAAATTGGGCCTCTATCCTGACCTTATCAAGCAGTGGAGAGAACTTGCGCAGGGCTTCTTCGGCCATCTTTCTGATATCCCCTTTTTCAGGACGGAGCAGGCGGCCCTCAAGCTTGATCTCCGGCAATTCAATGCGCGTCAGCCCGTTCAAGACCTGTCTCAGCGTCAGGCCTGTTGTGCGGAGCCCTTCCCACATATCCCCGAACTGGAACTGGTGCCTGTCCCTGTATAAATATCTGAAAACGATTCCCCCTCTTTCTTTTACAAGCCTTATCACGTTTCTTAGCTCTTCATTCCTCACTGCCGAAGGATCCATCAGCGGGGTAAGCTGGCAAACCCTGTCGTTCGTCTTGAAATAATCAAAACCGAAAAGGAAGCGGGTCATTCCCTCGATCGTCAGTTTCATCTTAACCTCATAAAACCATACTGTCCTTAGGTCCTGATCGAAGTGCCAGGCGTCATAGTCAAGGACGGGGCTCCCTGAAGGCCCGATTATTTGTTCCGAGATATAGAGCGGCAGGCCTCCGGGCTCGGTCGCAAGGTAATAGAACATTGCAAGCTCCATCGCAGTGCCCTGGGCAAAATAGTTCCTCTGCGCGCCTTGAGGCTTTTCCCTGTTCCTGGGATCAAGTCCCTGGATCCTTGTAAGATACTCTCCTCCCCTTAATCCGAAAACGCCCTTCCCGGAAAGATGCAAAAGATTTATGAGGTATGCCAGTGGTGTTATGCCTCCGACATAGGGGGCCATTTCCCTGCATGCGATAATCGCATCCAGCCATTTTTTCTGCTGATCCGGCCTTACCGTGTTCAGAAAATACTCAAGGCATCCCCGCGACTGCGCCAGCAGCAATACGGCTTTTCTTTTTTCGTCAGGGACCTTGATCAAAGCCTTTATTTGTTCGGCTGTTAACGGGGGCATATTTTTATACTCCTGCAAAAGCCTTTCTACGGTCGTCATGTCGGCGTTAAGGACGTCAACGGGGATTTTTTTAGGATCGAGATTGCTGAGGACCTCGTATGTTCTTGTCAATGCTTGTTCTATCAACCGGTCACAATCCTCGTGTTTTCCGGTCCATACGCCGCCCATTGCCTGCATCACCGTTTCCACCCTGTGTAGCTGTGTTTTCAGTCCCGTATCGATATCTTCGCCATAATAGACTCCCGGGATCTGAAGAATGTTTGCGCGAAGCCTTTCAATGCCCGCAGCGGTCAGGGGATCGCTTCCGCGCGGTGTGTTTTCCCTCGGCCTGAGCATCTGCCTTGCTGGAACATATATAGGCTTTATGGGCAGCGGCCTATGACAGTATATCGGAGCAGTTCCCATATCATCCCCTCTTATATATTTATCGTCATTTTTGGACCTGCGTTTCAGTGTAAAATATATATATGGTCAGAAAACGCGTTCTTGCCGCGATGTCCGGCGGGGTCGATTCGTCGGTCGCCGCCGCTCTGCTCAAGAAAAAAGGCTTTGATGTTATCGGAATAACCATGGATATCTGGCCACCTCGACTCGCTGACGCTCGCTCGGTGCAAGCCCACGACAATTTTGGTGGTTGCTGCAGCGCAAGAGCCGTTGAGGATGCCAAGGGCGTCTGCGACCGGCTCGGCATCCCCCACTACACATTGAACTTCCGAGACAGCTTCAAAGAAGCGGTCATAGATAATTTCATTTCGGAATACCTCAACGCAAGGACCCCGAATCCGTGCATAAGGTGCAATGAAATAATTAAATTCCGCGAGCTGTTGAAGAAAGCGGACGAGCTCGGGGCGGACTATCTTGCAACCGGTCACTACTCAACGATCACCAAAGGGAAAAAGCTCTTTGAGCTCAGGAAGTCGAAGGACCGCAAAAAGGACCAGTCTTACTTCCTTTACCCGATGGGACAGGAAGCGCTTAAAAGGACCCTGTTCCCTGTCGGCTCCCTTACCAAGACCGCTACCAGGCAGATCGCAAAAAAGCTCGGCCTTAAAGTGGCCGACAAAAAGGACAGCCAGGAGATCTGCTTTATCGAGGACAACAATTACGGAAAGTTCCTTGCCGAAAGCTCAAAAGAGCCCGTAAAACCGGGACCTATTTACGACATCGAGGGCAATCAGGTCGGCATGCATAGGGGTATTAGCTACTATACTATCGGCCAGAGGCGCGGGACCGGCCTCCAGTTCGGGAAGCCTTTTTATGTTATAAAAATAGACAAGGAAAACAATGCTGTCATTGTAGGGGAGGAAAAAGACACGCTTGGCAAGGAGCTTATCGCGGAAAATGTGGTTTGGACCTCCATAAAGGCCCCCTCCAGGCCGGTCAAGGCAAAGGTCAAGATAAGGTACGCTTCAGAAGAAACTGATGCGGTCGTCTCCCCTTCCGGCGATAATTCCGTGAGCGTCCTTTTCAAAAAACCGGTCCGCTCAATAACCCCCGGACAATCCGTGGTATTCTATAAGGGCGATCTTGTTCTTGGAGGAGGAGTGATCAAATCCTAAACCATCAAACCCTAAACTCTAAATAAATTCAAATCATCAAAACTTAAAGTGTTTTGAATTTTCGGCTTTGAACTTGTTTAGGGTTTAGAGCTTAGGGTTTAGGGTTTTACAAAGCACATGGACATTTCAAATAGCATATTAAAGCTGAAATCTCAAAAGAACGCGGTTATCCTTGCTCACAATTATCAGCTCCCGGAAGTGCAGGATATCGCCGATTTTGTGGGAGACTCTCTGGGCCTCAGCATCGAAGCTTCAAAAACAAAAGCTGATATTATCGTCTTTTGCGGGGTCCACTTCATGGCCGAGACCGCAAAGATACTCAATCCGTCCAAAAAAGTACTGATGCCCGACAAGAAAGCCGGATGTCCGATGGCAAATATGGTAAGCACGCAGGCGCTGAATGCCGAAGCGCTGAAGCATCCGAATGCGGTCAAGGTCTGTTATATAAATACTACTGCCGAAGTGAAAGCCGAGTGCGATATCTGCTGCACGTCGGGGAACGCCGTTGAGGTCGTCCGCTCACTGGGCAATAAAGAGATAATATTTGTTCCGGACCAGTATCTGGGCAGCTGGATCGAAGAGCAATTGGGCAGAAAAATGATCCTGTGGCACGGTTTCTGCAATATCCACACAAAGATCCTGCCGGAACATATAAAAGAAGTAAAAAGGCTTCATCCCGAGGCAAGGGTCATGGCGCATCCTGAGTGCACTCCGGCGGTAAGGAAATTGTCCGATGTCGTGGCCAGCACTTCGGGCATGGTCAGGTTCCCCGAAAAGGACGGCTCAAAAGAATATATCGTCGCTACCGAAGTCGGGATTCTCCATCAGTTGAACAAAAAATATCCCGGCAAAAACTTCTATCCGGCCTATGAAGGCGCCGTCTGCCCTAACATGAAATTAACGTCCCTTGAAAAGGTCCTTTGGTGCCTGGAAGAGGAAAAAGAAGAGATCGATGTGCCCCCTGACACTGCGCAAAAAGCAAAGCTCTCTATCGACAGGATGCTCAAGGTCCGGCCTTCTTAAAGAGAATTTCAGCCGGGCTTCTTAAAGCGCCGCATTACGAGATAAATGACCCCCTGGACAAGAACTGCCGAGATCAGATTGGTGAAGCTGTCGATAAAAGAGGCGCTTCTTCCTGGCACAAACACCTGGTGGAGCTCATCGGTCAGGCCGTAAATATATGTCAGGAAGATAGAATACACCGCTTGCCAGCCGTAGGGAACCTTTGTTGTTGTCCTGATCGCAAAGAACAGCAGCAGGTTCAGTATTGCATACTCCGTGATATGAGAGACCTTAATTTGCACGAAGATCGGGGTATGCTTTACGGGTTCAGGTACCGGGCCCGAAGAAAGATGAAAGATCAGCGCCATGTACAAAATGGCCGGGGCCCAGCAGACCGCATTAACGAACAGCTTACGGAGCGACATCTTTCCTTGTCAGCGGTTTGTCAATAATAAGCCCTTCGCTCCCGAGGGACACTTCCCTCCTTCCTTCTACAAGGATCTGGACGGCTTTAACGCCCTTGAGCGCGGTCAGGGTGTAGACTATCTGCTCCAGGCTGCCGTACACCTTCGCGGTCCCGCCGCCGTACATCTCGAGGTCTTTCGTAAAGTCGGCGCTCACTGTCCCTGCCTTCCGGCGGACAGCCCTTAGTTTTGTCTTTTCCGGTATCTGGGAAAAAAGGCCTGAAGCTTTTTCTTCTGCGGTAGGGCCTGCCAGGAGCTGTTCAAGCACAAATTTCATAGGGTCGACATTTTCAGGCAGGGGCCTTTTTACCTGGGAAAGCTTTCCGTCCTTAAAAAAATAAATGCCCGCCGTGCCGCCCTGAAAAAACGGGGTCTGCATCAGAACATAGGCTGCGCACGCAATGGATGCGACTGCCAGTACCGCCCAAGAGAGCTTCTTCATTGCCTTCCCTCCCTTTTTCTTCGGGCTCATTTCTTTTTCCTTTTTTCTTTCTTTGCCTCGGACTTTACCTTCTCGCTATCCTTCTCATCCGGCGCCTCCTCTTCCCTCGCCACGATAACGACATCAACGACCTTGTCTCCTTCATCCAGCCGCTGGACCCTCACTCCGCTCGCGGCCCTTCCCTGAGAAGATATGGCGTCGGTTTTTTGCCTGCTCATGGTCCCGTTCTTGGTGGTTATCAGGATCTCATCGCCCGGAAGAACGATAAGGAGCTTTGACACGTGGTCGTCCTTCCTGAGCTTCATGAGTTTAATGCCTTTGCCTCCGCGCCTTTGCACCCTGAAATGTTTTTCAAGCGTCCTTTTGCCGAAACCGTTAAGGGTTATCCCCAAAAGACTGCAGTCCTCTTCTATCACGCCCATTGAGACGACCTTGTCGCCTTTGCCCAGGTTGATGCCCCTTACTCCGGCGGCCGCGCGGCCCATGTCCCTTACGTCTTTTTCCTTGAACCTGATGGCCTTCCCTTCGATAGTTGCGAGAACGACCTCCTTTGTCCCGTCGGTCTGCCTGACCCATTTGAGCTCGTCGCTGTCCTTAAGCCCGATGGCAATTATCCCGCTCCTTCTTATGTTCGCAAAATCCTCGAGCGGCGTCTTCTTCACGACCCCGTTCTTCGTTGCCATCATCAGGAATGATTTTTGCCCGAAATCCTTTATAGGCAGGGCCGAGGTAACAACCTCTTTTTCGGAGAGTTGAAGAAAGTTGGCTATCGACTGCCCCTTCCCTACCCTGCTTGTTTCCGGGATCTCATAAGCCTTTATCTTATACACCTTGCCCAGGTTGGTGAAGAACAGCACAAAGCTCTTTGCGGACGCCACGATCAGTTTTTCTATGGCGTCCTCCTCTCTTGTCCCCATTCCCTGGACGCCCCGGCCTCCCCTGTTCTGAGACCTAAATGTCGTTACCGGCATCCTTTTGATGAAACCGTCCTTTGTGATCGGGATCACGACATCGTTGTCAACGATAAGGTCCTCTATGTCTATGTCTTCTGCCCCGGCCCCGACATGAGTCCTTCTGTCGTCCCCATATTTCTCGTTGATCTCCCCAAGCTCTTTTTTAATGATCTCCATTATTTTCTTTTTGCTTGCGAGGATCGCCTTGAGCTCGGCTATGAGCTTTAATATCGCCTTGTAATCCTCCTGTATCTTCGTTCTCTCAAGCTGGGTCAGTTTTTGGAGCCGCATATCAAGGATGGCCTGGGCCTGTATCTGCGACAGGCCGAAGCTTTTTATCAGGCCCTGGCGCGCTTCTTCAACGTTCTTCGAAGATCTGATCAGCTTGATCACTTTGTCGAGGTTGTCCAGGCAAATTATCAGGCCTTCTAAAATATGGGCTTCCGCTTCGGCTTTTTTCAGGTCGAATTTCGCCCTTCTTGTGACGACCTCATCCCTGTGCTTTATGTATTCGGAAAGCATGTCCTTTAATGTTAGAAGCCTTGGCTCCCCGTCCACCAGCGCAACAGAGTTGATTCCGAACGTCGTCTGCATGTTTGTATGTTTGTATAATTGATTGAGAACTATCTCTTTGTTCGTGTCTCTTTTCAACTCTATATAAACCCTTGTCCCGCTCCTGTCTGATTCGTCCCTGAGATCGGAGATGCCCTGCAGTTTCTTCTCTTTCACGAGGAAAGCTATCTGCTCTACGAGATTTGCCTTGTTCACCTGATAAGGAAGCTCGGTAATAATGATGGCTTCCTTCCCGCTCTTAAGCTCCTCAAAAACAACCTTGGCCCTTATCGTCAGGATCCCTCTTCCTGTCATATAAGCTTCTTTATCCCCTGCCTTCCGCAGATTATGGCGCCGGTCGGGAAGTCCGTGACTTTAATGATTTTCATCAGGTCTTCGTTTGTGGCTTCAGGATTGTCGATTACTTCTATCGCCCCGCTTATGACCTCTGTCAGGTTGTGCGGGGGGATGTTTGTGGCCATGCCGACGGCAATGCCCGAGGATCCGTTGACCAGCAGGTTCGGGAATTTTGAAGGGAGGACCTTTGGTTCTTCCAGGGATTCATCAAAGTTGGGCATAAGGTCAACGGTCTCTTTTTCGAGATCTGCCAGCATCTCTTCGGCCATTGACGAAAGACGCGCTTCTGTATAACGCATCGCTGCCGCGCTGTCGCCGTCGACCGAGCCAAAGTTCCCCTGCCCGTCGACAAGCATATATCTTAAAGAAAAGTCCTGCGCCATCCTTACCATCGCGTCATAAACCGCCATGTCCCCGTGCGGGTGGTATTTACCAAGGACTTCTCCGACAAGCCTGGCGGATTTTTTATGGGGTTTGTTATGGGCAAGGCCTAAACCATCCATCGCGTATAGTATTCTTCGGTGGACCGGCTTTAGGCCGTCGCGGACATCCGGAAGCGCGCGGCCTACTATGACGCTCATCGCGTAGTCGATATATGACGAGCGCATTTCGTCCTCGATGTTTATCTTGTCCGGCCTTGCCTTCGGCTGGGCTTCATCCCCTGCCGGCGGCTGCTTATCGTCTTCTCCTTTGCCCTTTTTTTCTTTTTTTGCCGGCTTTTCCTTTTTAGCCCTGCTTTTTGCCTTTTCCGGCTTTGCCGTAAAATCCATTTCCTGTAAAAACTCTTCGTCTCCCAATGTCATTCCCCTTTCTATATGCTTGTCGTACGGGCCTATCGCGATATGCCCCTCCGTTTATATGTCAAGCCAGCGCACCTTCTTTGCGAACTGCACAATAAAATCTTTCCTCGGCCCCACCTCGGAGCCCATCAGCATTGTAAATATCTCGTCCGCCGTTTCTCCGTCCTCTATGTCCACTTTAAGCATCGTCCTCTTTTCGGGGTTCATGGTCGTTTCCCATAATTGTTCGGGGTTCATCTCTCCGAGACCTTTATATCTCTGGATGGAAACGCCTTCCTTCCCTGTCCTTTTCAGGTTTTCTTCCATTTCTTTTTCCGAGTAGATCCATGTCTGCGCTTTCCCTTTTTTTAACAGATAAAGCGGCGGCTGGGCGATGAATAGATTGCCGTTCTCGATTATCAGCCTGGCATAACGGAAAAAGAACGTCAGCAGCAGCGTTCTTATGTGCGCTCCGTCGACGTCCGCGTCTGTCATGATTATAACTTTGTGATATTGAAGCTTTTTCAGGAACTCCTCCTGCGTGAGCTCGCCTTCTTTTTCTTCTCCTCCGTTGCCTCCCCCGCGTAATCCTGTTATTACCCCGCTTCCGATGGCGGTGATCATTGTGCGGATCTCGTCGTTATTAAGTATTTTATCCAGCCTCGCTTTTTCGACGTTCAGTATCTTGCCTTTCAGCGGCAGTATCGCCTGGAACATCCTGTCGCGGCCTTGTTTGGCTGAGCCCCCTGCCGAATCCCCCTCTACCAGGAATAGTTCGCATTTCGCCGGGTCCCTTTCCGTGCAGTCAGCCAGCTTGCCGGGAAGCGTGGCCGTATCGAGTGCGCTTTTCTTCCGTTCAAGTTCCTGTGCCTTTCTTGCGGCAGCCCTCACACGCATCGCTATCAGCGCCTTTTCGGTTATCGCTCTTCCGGCCGCCGGATTTTTGTCAAGATAATTTGTCACTCCTTCATCAACCAGTGAATCTACTATGCCCTTGACCTCGCTGTTGCCGAGCTTTGTCTTTGTCTGGCCTTCAAACTGCGGGCTCGGGACGCGGAGGCTGATCACGCAAGACAGTCCTTCCCTGACATCGTCCCCGGACAGGCTTTCTGCGTCTCCTTTTATCAGCCCGTATCTTTTGGCAAAATTGTTGACCGCTCTTGTTATTGCTGTCTTGAACCCGACCACGTGCGTGCCGCCTTCTTTTGTCTTGATACAGTTTACAAAAGAAAAGACATTCTCGTCATAATAATCCTTGCAGTGCTGCAGGGCTACCTCGACGACAATATTGTCCTTTTCACCCGAAACAAATATCGCAGGTTTATAAAGAGGTTCTTTCCCTTCGCTTATGTGTTTTACGTATTCCGCTATTCCGCCGTCGTATTTGTATGTCTCTGTTTTCCCTTTTCCTCTTTCATCGGAAAACTTTATCTTCAGCCCTTTATTCAAATATGCCAGTTCTTTCAGCCTGTGCGCAACGGTCTCATAATCGTAATCCGTTTCCTCAAAAATTTGTTTGTCCGCAAGAAAATTGATCTCGGTCCCCGTCTTTTCTTCGGCAGTCTTGTCTTTTGTTCTTTTTGGGGCGGAAGCTTCGCCTCTTTCAAATCTCTGATTGTAAACCTCTCCGTCCCTTCTTATTTCCACGTCCATCCATTCGGACAGAGCGTTCACCACTGAAACGCCGACCCCGTGCAGCCCTCCCGATACTTTATAGCTCCCGTCTCCGAATTTCCCTCCGGCATGAAGCGTTGTCAAAACCACTTCTGCCGCGGGTTTTTTTGTTTCTTTGTGCATATCTATCGGTATCCCTCGGCCGTTATCCGTGACCGTCACGGAATTGTCCTTATGAATGGTCGCCTCCACGCTGTCGCAGAACCCGGCAAGCGCCTCGTCAATGCAGTTGTCAACCACTTCATATATAAGATGATGGAGCCCGGCCCTTGAAGTGGAGCCGATATACATGCTCGGTCTTTTCCGGACCGCCTCGATACCCCCGAGTATCTTTATCTTTGAGGCATTATAATCGCTTTTCTTTGCCATTTATCCCTTTTCCTCCGTTTCCCGTTATGCTGCCTATCCTTACTTTTATGTCTTTTACCGTCTCTTCGCCCGTTATGGCGTTCATCGTTTTAATGAAACTGTTCTTTTTCAGGGCTATTTCCTGCCCCAGTGACGGGCTCTCGGTCACTACAAAAAGTACCCCGCCCGTTATTTTTTCCGCCTGGCTTTTTCCGCTCGTTTCAATTTTTGCGGACCAGATGTCAACGGCCTCCCATACCTTTACTTTCTTTTTCACCCTGGGCAACTGGTCAAGAAACCCTTCTACCGCCGCCTTTATCCCCTTCATCAGGAGGCCGCGTCCGTTGTCCTTATGGGCATTATAATATATATATAATTATCTTCGCCTGCCGGCCTGATTATGCCGGGGCTTACCGGGCCGGAGAATTCCAGCATTGCCTTTTCGCTGTCCATTACCTTTAACACATCGGTTATAAGCCTTACATTAAATGCTACGTGCGCCTTTGCCTCGCCCTTCATTTCGACGTCCACCACCTCGTCGACACTTCCCACATCCGGAGAGATGGCAATAATGTGCAGCTTTCCTTGTTCGATCTTCAGTTTCACAATATTTGAACTGCTCCCCGCTATTACCGCCGCCCTTTCTGCTGCTTCAAGCAGCGCTTTTGTGTCCGCTGTAAGCTTGACCTCGCTTGATCTCGGAAGCACCTGTCTGTAATCCGGGAACTGCCCCTGGATCAGGCGTGAAACAAGGTAAGTGTCTTTATATTTAAATGTTATCTGTTCGTTTGAGATGTTTATTTTTAAATCCTCGTCGCCCCTGCTTTGCAATATTCGACTTACTTCCAGCAGCGCTTTTGCCGGAACGATCACGCTCGTCTGCTGTACCGCTCCCGCTATAGTTCCCCCGATCTTGGCCAGCCTGAAGCCGTCCGTTGCCACCATCCTTAAATTGCTCTCATCTTTTTCTTGCGGGGTTTTCCCTGTTTCTAGTAAAACTCCGTTAAGGATATATTTGTCCTCGCTTGTTGATACCGAAAAGGCTGTTTGTTTGACCATGTCCGTGAAAATTTTCGGTGATATAGATATGGCTTTTGATTCTTTGATCTTCGGCAGTAGCGGAAATTCGTCCGTTGATAATGAGTTTATGTTGAAGGTTGACTGCTTGTATGCTATTTTTACCGAACCTTTGTCGGTTTTCCTTATATTTATATTTGTTGCCGGTAATTTTGAAACTATCCCCGCCAGCGTTTTTGCCGGTATCAGAACCGACCCTTCCTCTTTTACTGATGCCGGAAGCGTAACTTCGAGCCCCATTTCGAGATTGTTCGCTGATAGCTTTATCCCGTCCTTTTTTGTTTCAAAAAGAATGTTCCCTATTATAGGCAGGGTGCTCCTTGTCGATACTATACGCTCAACAGCTTGAACCCCCCCAAAAAGATCGTCTTTCGCACAAAAAACTTCCATTTCTGTCTCCTTTCTTTATTAATTAAGAAATAGCAGTCATTATAGTCGCTGTGGATTTGTTGACAACTAAAAAAACAAAGCGGGCCCAACAAAAATTCAGCAGCAAGGCCGCCAACAACCTGTTGGCAGACTATGGATAAACTATTGATAACTATTTATTGTTGTTATGACACCTCCTTATCAACAGTCTTTCAACAGCTTACGAACACAGAGCCTTGACCTTTTGGATTATCGCGCTTACTGCAGCCGAGATCTCCTTGTCGTCCTTAATACACTCCTTGATCTTTTCAATGGCATGCATTACGGTAGTATGGTCCCTTCCTCCGAAAGACGCCCCGATCTTAGGGAGCGAAGAGTTTGTCATGTCCCTCGAAAGATACATGGCTAGCTGCCTCGCGCATGCGATCTCTTTTGTACGGGTCTTTGCGGACATGTCGTCTATTTTAAGGCTGTAATAATCTGCGGTCGCCTTTTTGATAAGATCGATGGTTACCGGCGGCTTGCTTTTTGCGGGAGAAATAATATCTTTAAGGAACTCCTCGGCTGATGCCGAAGTAATTTCTCTGCTCTCGATAGCGCTGTGGGCGATAAGACGGACCAAAGAACCCTCCAGCTCCCTGATATTGGAAGTTACCTTTGAAGCGACAAGAGAAAGGACATCGTCGGGGACGGAGATCTCCTCCAGCTCGGCCTTTTTCTTGAGGATCGCGACCCTGGTCTCAAAATCCGGCTGCTGGATGTCCGCTATTAGCCCCCACTCGAACCGTGACCGGAGGCGCTCCTCGACATCCACTATCTCCTTTGGCGGCCGATCATTACTAATTATAATCTGCTTATTTGCTTCATAAAGAGCATTGAAAGTGTGGAAAAATTCTTCCTGTGTCCTTTCTTTGCCGGTAATGAACTGAATATCGTCGATCATAAGGATATCCACGCCCCTGTATTTGTTCCTGAAAGCGTTCATGCGGTCATACCTGATGGAATCGATGACCTCGTTGGTGAATTTTTCGGAGGTTAGGTAGGCCACCTTTGCTTTCGGGTTGGTCTTGAGAAGATGGAACCCGATTGCCTGCATCAGATGCGTCTTGCCGAGCCCCACCCCGCCATAAATGAAAAGCGGGTTGTATGCTTTTCCCGGAGCTTCCGATACGGCCAGGGCGGCTGCATGTGCGAACCTGTTCCCATGGCCCACAACAAAGTTGTTAAAAGTATACCTCGGGTTAAGGAAAGGAACCGAGATCGATGCCGAGGAATGATGCGCCGGCTTACGCTCCCTTTCTTCATCGGCGTCCGAAAGGTCATCCTTGGAAATGATAACGAATTTGATAGCGCGTATCTTTCCGTTGCCGGACTCGTTAATGGACTGAAGAATGGAAAGATCGCACTTCTTCTCGATCAGCCAGTCCTGGGAAAAAACGTTGGGGACGGCAAGCAGAAGGACCCCCTCTTCTACCGCGATGGGTTTGGTTGAGGAAAGTATCGTCTCATAGATCGGTTTTCCCAGCCGCTTGCCGAGTAGAGCGGTCGCTTTTGACCAGAGGTCGCTTAAGCTATGTTCTTTTTCCATTTATCAAAACACTTTATCCACAACCGCATTAACCTGCCCAGCCACAAACAAACACGAAAAAAGTCCCGGCAGGCACTGAATTTACCACTTAAATCAGACAAAAAAACGAGTTATCAACAACGATATCCACAGGGCAACAAAAGTTGTGGAAAACCCGTTCGGCCGCCGGAAAAAACCTCAAAAATCATCATGCTCACCGAAAAATATTATAGCATAAATTATGCCTCTTTGCTTGACATAAAAATCAATCATCGGTATAATCTATATAGAGGAAAAAATGACAAAAAGAACGTTCCAGCCGAGCAAAATACACAGAAAAAGAGTGCACGGTTTCCGCTCGCGCAATTCGAGCAAGGCAGGGAAAAAGGTCCTTGCCAGAAGGCGAAGAAAGGGAAGGAAGCGGCTCACTCCCAGATAGGTCCGCCATTGAACAAAAAAAGCTTCACGGGCAGAAAAAATAACAGTATCAGATATTTCGGAGACATTGCGACCGCAAGGCTTTTAAAGAGGAACGCCCCCTGCCCCGCCTTAAGGATCATCATCCCCAAAGCGGTCATGCCAACAGCAGTAAAAAGGAACAGGGTCAAAAGGATATTCAGGGAAGCTTTCAGAGCGGCGGGCAAGGCAAATATAGTGCTTGCCGTCTACCCAAAAAAGGAATGCGCAGGCAGGAAAATGAAGGACGCAAAAGAGTTCCTTGAAAAGGCGTTAATAGCGATCGAAGGAAAGGCCTTTTAAGATGAAAAGAGCGATAGTTATGGCGATCAGAGCATACAAAAAGCTCATTTCCCCTCTTTTGCCCGGAGCGTGCAGGTTCTACCCGAGCTGCTCTTCGTATTGCGCCGAAGCGGTGGAAAAGCACGGGTTGCTGCGCGGGCTTGGAATGGGGCTCTGGCGCATCTTAAGGTGCAATCAATTATGTAAGGGCGGGTTCGATCCCGTAAGGTGAAAAAATGCAACCGCTGATCGATATGATGCTGCAGGTCCTGAACTTTCTATTCACGATCGGAGGCCATAATTACGGTGTCGCAATAATATTGCTGACTATTGCCGTAAAACTGGCCCTCTACCCTCTCACTCTTCAATCGACAAAGCAGATGGCGGCGATGCAGAAGCTGCAGCCAAAGTTCGAGGAGCTAAAGAAAAAGCATAAGGACCACCCGGAGAAATTCCAAAAAGAGACCATGTCTTTGTATAAAGAACACGGGGTAAATCCTTTGGGAGGATGTCTCCCCATGCTCCTTCAGATCCCGGTATTTATTGCATTGTTTATGGCTTTAACAAGCCAAGAATTCAAAGCGGCTGTTATTGCGTCCGGTTCAGCATCGGCTTTTCTGTGGATAAAGGATATAACATTAAAAGACCCCTATTATATAATGCCGCTCCTGATCGGGCTGACAACCTACTGGTCGCAGAAGACAATGCCGTCGGCGGGAGGAATGGACCAGATGAAGCAGATGATGCTTTTTATGCCGATCTTTATAGCTTTTATAAGCATCGAGTTCGCGGCCGGCGTACAAATATACTGGGTTGCCCAGAACGTTCTGACCGTGGCCCAGCAGATGTATATTTTAAAGGAAAAGGGCAAAGTTTAATCTAAAAGGAGGCCGGGAAAATGTATACGGTAAAGATGAAGGGAAAGACGGTCGAGGAGGCGGTAAAGAGCGCGCTTGAGGTGCTGAAGATCCCGAGAGGATCCGCAGAGATAAGAGTGATAAGCGAAGGCGAGTCGGGCGTTCTGGGCGTGTTCGGAGGGAAAGACGCAGAAGTCGAGGTCAGGGCAAAGCTGGACAAAGCAGAGGAGGCAAAGATATTCGTTCAGACCTGTCTGGATAAAATGGAATACCTGGCACAAGTTTCAGTTGCCGGCCAGAATGATGACACCATAGAAATAGATATAAAAGGCGATGATATTTCACGGATTATCGGCAAAGACGGCCACACGCTTGACAGCATACAGTATATAACGAATGTTGCGGTGAACAAAGGGTCCGAGACAAGGAAAAGGATTATTCTTGACGCCGGCGGGTACAGAAAGAAGCAGGAAAAAAGGGTAGAGAAGATAGCAAACGAAACAGCGGAGGAAGTAATGGTTTCCGGCAAGGAAATTGAGCTGCCGCCGATGAACGCAAGAGAGAGAAGGATCGTCCATATGACCGTTAAAGGCATTAAAGGCGTTTCGTCGCACAGCATAGGGGAGCGGGCCGACAGGAGGGTGGTCATAGCTCCGGAAAAATAAAATGCCTCACGATCACGATACGATAGCGGCCATATCAACGGCGATCGGTGAGGCCGCTATCAGCATAATAAGAATAAGCGGACAAGGGACCGAAAACGCGCTTTTATCAATATTAGGCCAAAATAAGCCAAAAATAGAACATGCAAAGCCATTCCTCGCGTGGATCACAGACCCTGTAACAGAAAAAAAAGTAGACCAGGCAATAATTACTCTCTACAGGTCACCAGATAGCTATACCGGCGAGGATCTGGCCGAAATTTCATGTCACGGAGGCATCCGATTAACACGTTATATATTGGAGATAATCCTATCTTCAGGCGCAAGGCTTGCGGAAAACGGTGAATTTACAAAAAGAGCCTTCATTAACGGAAAAATGGACCTTATTAGGGCAGAATCGGTGATCGAACTTATTAAGGCAAAGAGCGGGGTCGAACTCGAAAAAGCCGCTGAACGGCTGTCAGGAGGCCTCACAGATGAAATTGGAAGTATAGGACAGGTTCTTGTGGAATTATTGGCCGAGATCGAGGCCGGCATAGATTTTCCTGAAGATATACAGGAACTTTCAATAATTGATGCCGAAACAAGGATAAAGGATGTAATTAACATACTAAAAAGTATTTTGATGAACGAAAAAGAAGCACAAATCCTGGAACATGGCATTAAAATTACCATAACCGGGAAGCCCAATACAGGAAAATCAACTTTGCTGAACACTTTTGCGAAGAAAGACAGGGCAATTGTTACAGATATTCCCGGGACAACGACCGATACAATAGAAGTCCCTTTATTGATACGAGGCATACCGGTCATAATAATTGATACGGCAGGCATAAGAACGGGTGAGGGGCCTATTGAGGCCGAAGGCGTCAAAAGGGCAAGGCAGGCAATTCAGGCAGCAGATATAATATTGGCTGTTTTTGACGTGTCCGGGCGTTTTGATGATCAGGATAAGGCCGTTTTGGATGAAATAAAAGGCAAAAACGCGATAATAGCGATGAATAAATCTGATATTGAGCATCGATTTCAGATAGAAAGGTTGATCAACAAAGGTAAAATCATTAATATTTCAGCATTAAAAGGTGACGGGATCGGAGATTTAGAGGCGGCGATAGTGAATTCAGCCGGGATAACGAAAATAGGAACAGGGGAGGGCATCTACGCAAATACCCGCCAATGTGCCTTAATCAGAGAGTGCCGGGCTTGTCTGGAATTGTCATTAAGCGGACTTATCCACAATTTTCCACTGGATGCCATCACCATTGACATAAGAAGCGCTATCGAGGTTCTGAGGGAATTGACCGGCCAGAATGCCGGGGACGACGTAATTAATGCTATATTTGAACGGTTCTGCATAGGCAAATGAATGTTTCACGTGAAACATTGTGGTATAATTAATTGGCCTGAATGAATGTTTCACGTGAAACATTTAAGAGCTAGGCCATACCCGAATTCAATGTTTCACGTGAAACATTGGGCGGAATAAATTTGTGGAAAGGATGTGGATAACATGACCAATATAATAAACGGGAAAGCGCTGTCTGCCGGGATCCTGGCGGGCTTAAAGGAGGAAATCGCAAAGAATAGGATTATTTCCAAATTGGCGGTGGTTTTGGTGGGGGATGACCCGGCCTCAATAACATATGTAGGTTCAAAGGAAAAACGCGCAAAGGAAATCGGATTACTGTCAGAAGCCGTCATTTTAAAAAAGGATTCGACAAAAGCAGAATTGTTGGGGGTCGTAGACCGTTTAAATAGAGATACTTCCGTAAATGGCATTCTGGTTCAGCTGCCGCTGCCGAAGGGATTAATCGAATATGAAATAATTAGCTCTATAGAGCCAAAAAAAGACGTTGACGGTCTTCACCCTTATAATATGGGACGGCTTTTCCTTGGGCAGGAGCCTTTATTCTATCCGTGTACGCCTGCCGGGATAATGGAGATGCTACGCTCGATCAAGATTGATCTGAAGGGGAAGCGGGCCGTAATAGTCGGGAGAAGCAATATTGTGGGGAAGCCGATAGCCATGATGCTTATGAGGGAGCATTGCACAATAACTATCTGTCATTCAAGGACAAATGATCTTCCGGAAATAACAAGAAAAGCAGATATTCTTGTAGCGGCGATAGGCAAACCGGAGTTCATAAAGGCCGATATGGTAAAGCCGGGGGCAGTTGTCATTGATGTGGGAATGAACAGGATCGAAAAAGGTCTGGTAGGGGACGTTGATTTTGAAAATGTCAAATATGTGGCCGGACATATATCGCCGGTCCCCGGAGGCGTGGGTTTAATGACAGTGGCAATGCTGATGAGGAACTGTGTGAGGGCTGCAGGAAGGTAGCGCCTATTTGAACAGCCTTATCGAAAATATCCTGAGGATATCGTTAAAGGATATGACCGCCATCAGGACAAGAAGAAAAGACAGTCCCCAGGCGTGTATCTTATTTTCGATGTGAATGTCAAGCGGTTTTCTTCTTATCGCTTCGATAATTATGAATACGATCCTGCCCCCGTCAAGAGCAGGCAAAGGCAGGAGGTTCACCACGCCGAGGTTAACTGAAATGAAACCGAGAAAGAACATGAGAGGAACAAAGCCGTGCG
>Ga0172375_10004105_pt1 | contig 21732 bp, 15 predicted proteins | sample LakKiv1m_FD_114537 | JGI IMG/M metagenome (GOLD analysis project Ga0172375, IMG submission 114537) | Freshwater microbial communities from Kabuno Bay, South-Kivu, Congo - kab_092012_11.1m | ecosystem: Environmental > Aquatic > Freshwater > Lake | place: Democratic Republic of the Congo...
GGGCCTCCTTTTGGCCCCTCATATCTGATAACAACAACATCCCCTGCCTTTATCTTTCCATTAAGAATCGCCTTCATGCTTTCTTCTTCTGAATTAAACACCTTTGCTGCACCCTCAAACTTCATCATGTTTTTACTTACCGCAGACTGCTTAACAACAGCGCCATCCGGCGCGAGGTTGCCCCTGAGAATTGCAATCCCGCCTTCTTTGTGATAAGCCTTATTAAGCGGTCTTATGACATTTGCATCTATCACCTCTGCAGAATCGGCAACCTCAAAAACCCTTTTACCGCTCACAGTTATATTGTTATGTAAACTGTTCCTTAATACATTCATTAAAGCAGGAATTCCTCCTGCCCAGTTAAGGTCTTCGAGGTAATGTTCTCCGCCCGGCAACATACTAGCAAGATGAGGTGTTTTTTTGCTTAATATATCAAATGTCTCAAGTGGAAGCTCAATGCCCGCTTCTTGAGCTATTGCGGGAATATGAAGAACAGTGTTTGTTGAACCACCAAGTGCAAGGTCAACCATTATTGCATTTTCAAACGCCTTCCTTGTCATTACCTTTCCTGTGGTGATATTTGTCTTTATCAACTTAACAATACGCTGCCCACTTTCGAAGGCGATCCTCCTCTTATCAGCAGATACAGCAAGTGAAGTGGCACATCCTGGAAGGCTCATGCCAAGCGCCTCTGTAACACATGCCATTGTATTTGCAGTGTACATCCCCTGACATGAGCCAGCGCCGGGACATGCACACATCTCAAGAGCTTCAAGTTCATCGTCTTTTATTAAACCCTTTTTATACTTTCCAATCGCTTCAAAGGTATCGTTCACAAGGGATAATCTCTTTCCTCTCAAATGACCGGAAAGCATAGGACCTGCGGTAACAACTATTGAGGGTATATTTACCCTTGCAGCAGCCATAAGCATTCCCGGCGTAATCTTGTCACAATTTGTAAGAAGCACAAGGCCGTCAAACTGATGGGCCTGGGCAATCGTCTCCACCATATCTGCAATCAACTCTCTCGATGGAAGTGAATAGTGCATGCCTGCATGTCCCATTGCGATACCATCACAAATACCAGGAAGTCCAAAAAAGAAAGGATAACCCTGGGCAGTATGTACCCCTTTCTCTATAAATCTCTCAAGATCCCGCATACCTATATGGCCAGGGATAATATCAGTAAAACTTGTTGCGACACCGATGAATGGCTTTTGCATCTCACTTTTCGAAATACCTGTTGCATAAAGAAGCGCCCTGTGTGGAACACGTTCAAGTCCCTCTTTTATTATTCTGCTCCTCATAAAAACCCCCATTAGAGAAACTGAGAAATATGAAATTCACAATTTTTAGTTCCTGCTTCTAATTTAATAACTTTCTTTATACTTCCTTATAAGTTCCGCCATCCTGTCCTTTCGGAGAAGTTTCTGCTTCTGAATATTTTTCCTTTCAATCTCTTCCTCTGGAGTAAGATACCGCCTGCTGTCAATCTCTACAAGAAATTCGTCAAGATTTCGATGTTCCTCACTGAGTCTTCTAAATTCTTCATTTTCCTTCTTTAAGAATTCAACGATCTCTTGTTCCTTCAATTTTTACCTCCCGTTTTTGTAAAAATTATCACACTTCCATACATAAAAAACAAGCAACTATTTTTTGGTAAATCGTCAAATGCAAAATGAGTTTGTACTACGATCTTCGATAATCCTCCCTGCTATTTTATATGAATTTTCGATACAGTCATTAACACTAATTCCCCGGTAAGCATTCCCGGTGATATAAAACCTTCTGAATCTACTAACAATTCCGCTAATTACTTCAAGCCTCTTTTTGTGTCCTAACGAATACTGAGGTATACCTTTTTTATGCTTGTAAACCCTCACAAAATCAGGCTGTACATTTATACCCATGATGTCCTTCAGTTCATCCATGACTATATTTATAAGCCTGTCCTCACCCTGCATTGCAAGTTCTGACTTCCTGACACCTCCAACCATGCTCCTTAATAATACATACCCTTCAGGCGCCCTGTTTGGGAAGATGCTTGAATCCCATAATGTCCCAAGTATCTTCCTGCCTTCGCGGTGTGGCACAAGAAATCCAAATCCGTTAAGCGGGTGTTTTATCTTCACCTGTTTATAGCCAAAACATATAACAGAAATCGAGGGATAGAAGATTTCATCAAGGGTTAAAGCTAGATTTTTGTCAATGCCCCTCACTATCTCTGAAGTTGCATAAGCGGGCGTTGCAATAGCAACAGCTTCTGCCTCAATATTCGAATTATCAGAGAGATAGATAACATAGTTGTCGCCTTTTTTATCAATTGAAACCACTCTACTGTCTGTCTTCAGCCTTTCTCCCAGATGACTCTTAAGGGCATTTATTATCGCCTCCATGCCGACAAAGAATGAAGTAAGAACTCCACCAGGTCCAGGTCCTACCTTCCTCCCTGATTTCTTAGCTTCTTTCTGAAGTTTTATCAGGGCCTTTATAAGGCTTCCATATTTTTTTTCAAGTTCATATATCTTAGGGAAGCAACTCTTAAGGCTCATAATCTCAGGGTCTCCTGCGAAGATGCCTGATGCCATCGGGTCTATTAACTTCTCATATGCTTCTTTGCCGAGCCGCCGCCTTGCAAAGTCAGCAAGTGTCTCATCGTTCTCCTTTTTCATTGGCACAAGGATTTCATATAAAATCCTCAACCGCCCATAAAGGCTCAGTAGATCTGAAGAGAAAAATGACACAGGTGATTCAGGTAAAAGACGAAGTTTTCTATCAGAAAATATGTACCTTTTTCTTGCAGTATCATTACTTTTTAGAGAAGTAAGGGCAAGCTTTTCAATAAGTTCAAGTGTCCTCGGCCTGTTATCGAGGAAACCGTTAACCCCGCTTTCACACAGGAACCCATCCACCTTATCAGTCCATATCTTGCCGCCTGCTTTTTTTTCAGACTCAAGTATAGCTATATCTAAAGAAGGCTCTTGCTCAAGGAGAAAATATGCTAAAGAAAGGCCGGAAATTCCTCCCCCGATGATAACTGCTCTCATTTTATATGCATACCCTCAAATAATAACGGGCCGTAACTCCCGGGCTTTCTGTCTTCAAAGATATTATTTAAAGAGTTTAATGCTTTATTCCTCGCTATCTCCGGCTCAAGCCCTGCAATCAATAACACCTCTTCATCTTCTGAGGCTCTTATCAAAACTTTACAGTCAGGTGAAACTATCTGGCTCTGGCCTATAAACTTCAGGGATTGAGCTTCTTTTCTATTTTCCACTCCAATTCTGTTTGCAGTTATAGCAAATACCCTGTTTTCAAGGCATCTGACAGGCATGGCTTGCGGGCAATAAGGCAGGACCAGATTTGAAGGGTGTGCAATAACTTCTGCCCCTAAAAGGGCAAGTATCCTCATTGATTCAGGGAAAAACCAATCGAAACATATCATAATACCAATACGGCATATCTTTACATCCCATACCTTAAATCCTGTATTACCAGGAGCAAAATATAGCTTTTCTTCAAAAAAAAGGTGTGTTTTGCGGTAAACACCTATTAATCCCTCCGGACCTGTAAGGATTGCAGAGTTATAAAACTTTTCCCCATCCCCTTCCGGAAGACCTGCCACTATGTAAATGCCCTTTTCATGTGATAAATCCGAAAGGAATTCGGTAGTATATCCACCTTTTACAGGCTCAGAAAGCCCTGCCACCTCATCAAAAAAGGCAAATTGGTAGCCTGTTGCAAAAAATTCCGGGAGGACGAGTAGTTCTAAATCTGCATTTTTTACAGCAGATGAAACCTTTTTCAGATTTTCATCTTTTTTTCCAAAAACGGGATTAAATTGATAAAACCCTGCCTTCACAGAAATAAGATACTATCTATAAGGAGATAAAAACAAGTACTGAAATAAGGAACAGTATTTATTTGCCAAATTATAAACCCCAAAGCAGGTCATTTCATATAAAATATATCTATGCAATTGATTACTCCACTATGGAAAAACCCTAAAAAACTGAGAAGGTTTCTCTACATTTTAACCTTTGCAGTCATTATTGGCCTGATAACATTCATCTCAAGAGGCCCTTACATATCCAATGCGCTTAAAAGGACTATACTCCCTGAGTTGGAGGCTATGTTTGGACAGAAAGTCATAGCGCAGAAGGTTTACATCAATTTATTCCCATTATTTATAGAAGCAAAAGGACTGAAGGTTTTCGATGATGATGGCAATAGAATACTATTTTCAAAAATGGTAAAAGGGTATATTGATCTTTCAGGTCTTTTAAGCCGGAATCTTTCTATACAGAGGCTTGTAATAAAGGAACCTGATATCTCTACAAACAAAGAACAACTAGAAAAGATAATAAATAGTGTCAAAACATATCTCGAGAAAGAAAGAAGCACAACATTTAAGGTCAAGATAAAGGTGCTCGAGGTTGTTAATGGCATTATTTCTCTCAGAGGTGATTTAAAAGACGTGTTAGATATCAAAGGTCTTGCAGGTGAAATAATCCTGCAAAAAACCCAAAAACTGAAGATATCTATAAAAAAATTCGACATAAGAAAGGAAGGATTGCCTGAAATTACAGGTAATATTGACACCTCCCTTGTATTTAAAAAAGATGCTATTGAGGTGAAGAGCCTTGAAGTCGGTTCTTACGGCTCTAAATTCAAAGGCAAAGGTTTTTATTCCGGAGAAAAGGGCATCCTGAAAACTGAAATAACCCTGATAGTTGATTCTGTAAAACGTATTTTTAACCTCAGGCAGAGTGGTAACGGTAGAATTTCTGCAAGGGGTGAAATAAGATTTGAAAAACTTCAGAGATTGAAAGACATTTTTGTAGATTTAAAACTCAACGGTAATTTTTATCTGCAGACATTAATGGAACTTCTGAAGACAAAGGCAAAGGTAGAAGGACTTGTTGATTTTCAGGGCAAGATAACCGGATATCTCTCTGATATCTCTGGAAAGGCAAAGGCAAGACTCAGGAATGGAAACCTTTTTAATGTTGCTGTAGATTCACTCAGTTGCGAGGTTTTTTACCGGGATGGAGTAATGAAATTCAAAAATGGCGCTGCATTTTTATATAACGGCAAAGCCCGGGCTGAGGCATCCTTAACCCTGCCCGCTACCAAATTCTTTTCCTTAAACATAAAATTTAATTCAATAGATAGCGGCGCCGCACTTAAACTTATAGGATGGGAGCCTGATATACCGGCAGGCAAGGTAGACGGAACTCTTGCAACATCAGGCAGCAAATTTAACCCTGATGGTTGGTTTGCGTATAAGGCTGGGGCCAAAGATCAGAGGGTAAAAAATAGTGACAATGTCCTTTACAGGATAAAAGATATAAAAGGGAATTACTCCCTGCAGGGTAATATTCTATCTTTATCAAATATGCAAATAAGCACACCCTCATCGAATCTCAACATTAACGGCACAGTTGATATCGCAGAGAAGACTCTAAGCCTTTATAGCAGCCTTACTACAAATGAAGTCTCTGACCTGACCCTGCCTTATTACAAAGAATTTAAAGGTCGCGGGGATTTTTCTGGAGGGATAACCGGCTCTTTTGATAATCCCAGGATATCCGGGAGGGCCAATATGTCAAAACTCTCCATAGGAGGCTATCTGGTAGAGCATATTACATCTTCCTTTTCATATGAAAAAAGCATCCTCGAGATACACAAATTAGTTTTCACATCGCCTGGCGAAGAACATACTTTAACCGGCAAAATATTTTTCCCGGAAGCAAGAAAACTCTTTGAGCTTTCAGCGCCGGTATATGACCTCAATGCAGCGCTTAAGAATACAGACTTTGGACAGGCAATACAGATATTCCATAAAGACGTCTTAGCAAAAGGCAGGTTGAATGCAGACATAAAGATAAGGGGTAAAGATAAGGACTTTAATGTTTCCGGAAAGGCCTTTATAGAAAAGGCCTCGGTATCAAAAATTCCATTTGATTCAGCATCCCTAGTCTTTACATATACAAATAAAGAACTTTCTTTAAAAAAGGTTACAGTCATTAAGGGGAAATCTATTCTGACTGCTGAAGGCAAGCTCTTACCTGACAAAAGGTTCTCTTACAGGGCCTCATCCCAAAAGCTTTTGATAAAGGATATCGGGCTTGATTATATGCCTGTTGATGCTGTTTTAAGCCTCCAATCAGAAGGTCACGGCACTTTTGAAAACCCTGCCATTACACTGAATGCCAGGGTTACAGGCGGCACATTTAAAGGCAGAGCTATGGGCAATAGCGCCATAGATGTTGAAATTAAGAACAGGGATATCTTATTAAATGCTGCATTGTTTAATGAAAAAATGATACTCAGGGGCAACGGACATCTCGACGATAAATTGCCATGGAGCGCTGAACTCAAGATCCAGCCGGGCAGATATGATTTTATTATCAGTTCGATTTTAAAGGATGTGCCAGAAGACTTGCAGCTTAATCTTGAAGGCCGGGTCGAGATAAAGGGTGACAGAAAAAACATTACAGCTTCAGCAACCATAAACCATTTAATCCTTTCGCTTTTTGGACAAACCTTTTCGAACGATTCAAATATAAATATTTTGGTTAATAACAGGAATTTTTCCTTTGCGGCATTTACAATTAAGAGCGGAGACACTTCGTTCAGATCCCAGGGGAAAATAGAAATTGGCAAGGGATACAACATTCTTCTTGACGGCAGCTCTTCTCTTTCGCCATTAAAAGGCCTTTCAAAGAAAATAGAGCATCTGAAAGGAGACGCTGATTTTGTCTTTTCAATTTCGGGCAAATGGGAAAAGCCTGAGATAAATGGAGGAATGAATATATCAAATGCCTCCCTCGGTCTGAAAGATTATCCTTACTACGCCAGCTCAATAAACGGCTATTTATATATAGATGAAGACAGGATTGTTTTGCAGAAGCTTTCAGGAGAAATAGGAGGCGGTGATATAAACATGTCGGGCCTTCTCTACCTTAAGGCATTCCGCATAAAAAGATTTTACTTAGAGGCAAACCTTGATAACATAACAATTCTGATCTCAAAAGATTTCAGTATAAATTTTGATGGCAGCCTTCTATATAAAGGCACATTGGACGCCCAAAATATTACCGGCGATATAAAGATAAACAGGGCCAGGTATAAAAAAACGGTAGAGTGGAGAAGCTGGCTTCTGGCGGCAAAAGCAAAAGAGATACCCAGGGCTGAGGTATCAATGTTTGAGAGGGCAGAACTTAATATAAAGGTCTCAGGCAGTAATAATATTTCCATTGATAATAATGTTGCGAGGGCTCCGGTAAGAGTGGATTTGATATTAAAAGGGTCAATATCAAGTCCCGTACTGTTTGGCAGGCTTGAATCTACAGAAGGATATGCTTATTTCAGAAACAACGAATTCAGGATAACCTTTGCCAGCGCTGACTTTGCAGACCCGCACAGAATCAGGCCTGTTATAAATCTTACAGCCGAGACTATTGTAAAGGGATATAACATCAGATTAAATCTCGAAGGCCAGATAGATTGTTTCAACCTTTCTTTGTCCTCCGACCCGCATCTTGAAGAGACAGACATTCTTGCCCTTCTTACAGTAGGACAGGTCGGAAAACAACTTAAAGGCCTTGAAGGAGGTATCGGAGCAGGAGAGGCAACGTCATTCCTGACAGGCAAGGCGCAGGATGTCGTCGAAGAAAGAATGAGGACTTTGACCGGTTTAGACAGGTTTCAGGTTGAACCTTATGTTTCAAAAGCCACCGGCACAATAGGCCCACGGGTATCTGTATCAAAAAGGCTTGTTGGCAACAGGTTGTTTGTAACCTACACAACCTTATTAGGTTCCACAGAAGAACAGATACTCAGGCTCGAATATATACTTGATAAGAATGTCTCGCTTATAGGACTCAGGGATGAAAAAGGAAGTGTAGGAGGTGATATAAAATTCAGGTTCGAGTTCAAATGAATAATAAATGGGAATTGGGAATTGGGAATTGGGAATTGGGAAAGATTTTTATTCCTATTCTTTATTTCTTACTTCTCATTTCTTATTTCTTACCTTGTGAGGCATCGGGTTCAGTAGTCAGTGAGGTGGAAATTAAAGGGCTTCACTCGCTAGGTAAAGATGAACTTCTCTATATCCTGGACATCAAACCCGGAAAATCAATAGATGCAGAAAGTGTAAGATTAGGCATAAAAAGGGCCTTTTTAAAGGAGATGTTCGAGGATATTTCAGTTGAGACAATTGACGGAGAAAAAGCAAAGGTTATTATTAATGTAAAGGAAAAGAATTTTATAAAAAACATTTATGTAGAAGGTGATTATGCCATTCCCGGAAAGACTATAAAAGATCTATTTCCTATTAAAGAAAACCAGGCTATGAGATGTGACATTCTTGAAAAGGCTATTGGAGATTTAAGTCATAAGTTAATGCTCCGGGGTTTCCAGCATGCCAGTGTTAACGCAGAGCTCGAAAGATTAAAAGAACCATACAGGATAAACATTCATCTCCGGGTTAATACAGGTGAGGCAGAAAGAATAAAAAAAATAAAAATCTCAGGTGCAGACGATAAGATCAAGGCTGTGATGAAATTATCTGATGGAGATATCTACGACCAGACAATTTTGAAAAAAGACCTTGAGAGGATAAAAGCAGACTATAAAAGAACCGGATACTTCAATCCTGTTGTGGGGCCATATACCTTTGCTGATGGGATACTCGACATCTCTGTAAACCCGGGCAAACGTCTGCAGATCTCGACAGTAGACAACTATGCAGTCTCTACAAAAGCCCTTTTTAAAGAAATGCCTTTTTTTGAGTCAGAAGCCTTCAGTGATGATATCGTGGAAGAGGCAATACACAGGATGTTATCACTATACCATAAAGAAGGATATCCATTTGCACAGATTGCCCCTGTAATAACATTAAAAGATGATCTTATATACCTTAATTTCTTTATATTCGAAGGACCGCGAGTCAGGATAAGGGAGATCTCCCTGATCGGCAGCAGTCTTCCAGAAAAAAACCTTAAAGAGATTATGTCCCTTAAAGAAAAAAATATTTATAACCCTGACCTTATCGATACAGATAGAGAGACACTTAAAAATTTTTACAATGCCCTCGGATACCGCTCAGCCAATATCGAAGAGTTTCGGACGAATCCACCCTTTCACCCTTTAGAAAACAAGGGTGAGGGGGGATTACCAAATGAAATAGATATCATTATCAAGATAAATGAAGGGTTGAGGATAGAGCTAGAAAGTGTAAATATTACCGGAGCAAACCTTATCCCCGAGGCAGAGATATTAAAGGCAATTAATATAAAACAGGGGGACGTTTACAATGAAGTAGACATTTCTGATGCGAGATACCGGATTATTGATTTATACAATAGCAATGGTCTTATCGAAGCAGTTGTATCAGTAAATAGGGAAATCGTCGGGCAGAAAGCATCTATAACCTTCCAGATAGACGAAGGTACTGAAACACTATTTGGTAAAACAATAATTACCGGGAACAATAATACAAAATATACGGTAATAGAAAGGGAGCTGCAACAAAAAGAAGACACGCCGTTCGATTACCGCATCCTTAATAAGGAAAGGCAGAAGCTTTACAAGTTAGGTTTATTTTCAGATGTTTATATGGAAGTGCTTGACATGTATGACAACAAGAAGGATGTCCTTATAAAATTGCGCGAGGGCAATGCAGGTGCAGTAGAGCTAAGTCTTGGATATGCTGAATACGAGAGATTCAGGGGATTTATAGATTTAAGCTATAGGAACCTCTGGGGCATGAACAGGCAGTCTTCATTAAGGCTTGAGCTGAGTTCACTTGAGAAACGGTATATATTGCAGTATTACGAGCCATGGTTTATGGGCACGCCGCTGCAATTCAGGGCATTCTTACTCGGTGAGGATAAAAGAGAAATAAATATAGACACCAGGGAGACCCGGTATAGACTGACAAGGAATAATGTTACACTGGGTCTCGAAAAGAAATTCAGTGATATTTTAAAGTCTGAATTATATTATGAATTCTCTCTTGTGAATACGTTTAATGTAAAACCTGATGTTATACTGAGCAGGGAGGACACGGGCACACTTGTCATAAGCGGTATAAAACCCGGGATTGTTTACGACACGCGTGATAATCCATTTGACCCAAGGGAAGGAATTCTGTCAGGAATCTCTTTTAAATTTACTTCGCCCGTTTTTTTATCAGAAACAAATTTTATAAAAATTATATTCTACGGTAATGTTTATTATGAACTTGCCAAAAGGGTTACCCTTGCCGCATCACTAAGAGGGGGCTTGGCTCAGGGTTACCATAGGACTAAGGAACTTCCAATTGTCGAGAGATTTTTTCTCGGCGGCAGAACAACTGTAAGAGGTTATGCGCAGGATACCCTTGGGCCAAAAGGTTCTGACGGGAACCCCACAGGCGGAAACGCCTTTCTTATGGAAAACCTTGAAATAAGAACCTCGTTAGGTAAAGGCATAGGGCTCGTTGCTTTCCTTGACGGAGGAAATGTCTGGTTGAAGGCCGGCGACATAAATCCCGTAGATTTTAAATTTACCACAGGGCTTGGCTTGAGGTACAACACTCCAGTTGGACCTGTAAGGGTTGACTACGGGCACAAACTTCAGAAAGAAAAAGGCGAAAGCAGCGGCGAACTGCATTTCAGCATAGGGCATGCGTTCTAAAACAGTGAGGAGTGATCAGTGAACAGTGAACAGCTGAAAAGACAACAAAAAACATTATACAAATTTTTTTATTCATTATTTATTGCTTTCATGCTGATCACTGGTTACTGGTCACCGGCCACTGGAGAGATCAGGGACCGCGTAGTCGCATTTGTGGATGATTCTGCGATAACCCTCAGCGAGTTAGAGATGAAATATGCTGCCACAGTAAAGGCAATTCCGGACATAACAAGAAATGAGGTTCTGGATACAATGATTAACAGGGTACTCCTCCTCAGAGAGGCAAAAAAGATCAGATTAGAGGCGCCTTCCGAGGATGAATTACTCAGGGAATACATTGATCTGAGGATAAAGACCATTATAAGCATAAAAGAAGAAGAACTGGTAGATTTCTATAAAAAACACATCGATGATTTTCAAGGAAAAGATTTTGAGACTGTAAGGGAGAAGATTGAAAACTATCTTATCGAGAAGGAATTAAACCAGCGTCTGAAGTCTCATATTAATGACCTCAGGAAAAAGGCCTGTATCAAAATACAACTGAATGAGGATTTTTAAAAAAATAGCATGAGGAGACTTGCCATCACAATGGGAGACCCTGGCGGAGTCGGGCCTGAAATAATTGTAAAAGCCCTTTGTTCTCCTGAGCTAAGAGATTACCGTGCTCCTGTAGTTGTCGGCAACAGGGTTGTACTGGAAAAGGCTTTAAACCTGCTTACGCTGCCTGCAAAATTAAGGATAATCGAGTCGCCTTCTGAATCTAAGCCAGCAAAAGAGACTATTGAACTTATTAATATAGAGGAAACAACAAAAATATCTCTAAAGGCGACACACAAGGAAATGAATGTAATCCCCCCTGCCCCCCCTTTAGGAAAGGGGGGAAGGGGGGATTTTCAGATTGGAAAATTTAAGAAAAACAAACCGACTGCTGAGGGCGGCAGGGCATGTGTGAGCTACATAAAAAAGGCTGTTGAGCTTGTATTAAATAAAGAGGCTGACGGCATTGTTACAGCTCCTATATCAAAAGAAGCATTGAAGATGGCCGGTTTTACATGGCCTGGCCATACCGAAATGCTTGCTGATTTAACCAATACAAAGGACTATGCAATGATGCTTATTGGCGAGCCCCTGAGGGTAATTCTTGTCACAATCCACACGGCATTAAAGAATGTGCCGGATCTAATTACAAAGCAAAGGTTATTAAACACTATCCGGCTTGCAAAGAAGGCATGTGACATGCTCGGGATTAAAAATCCGAGGATTGCTGTTGCAGGACTTAATCCACATGCAGGAGAAAAAGGAATATTCGGTGATGAAGAGATAAAAAAGATCATTCCTGCTGTTAAAGATGCAACAAAAGAAGGGATTCCCGTTTCAGTCCCGTACCCGCCAGATACGGTTTTCTATAAGGCCTTTAAAGGAGAAATTGATATTGTCGTTTGTATGTATCATGATCAGGGGTTAATTCCTTTAAAGATGATTGCATTTGATAAGGGGGTAAATGTTACAGTCGGCCTTCCATTTATTCGAACCTCTCCCGACCACGGTACTGCTTATGACATTGCATGGAAGGGTATGGCAAATCCGTCAAGCATGATTGAGGCTATAAAAGTGGCGACAATATTGAAAATATAATTTAGCCACATTAATGAATCTTCCTTATTGGGCTGATCATCATAAAATCAGGCAGAGGAGGTGGACCTGATGCTAAGCAGATTCCCTGAGATTTGGACGGAATCACCATCGAATATATCGTTTCAATCCTTGTTTTAATGGAAGTGTCTTTGAGAAAAAATTAATGATTTTTTATAAGTGGGCTTACTATTTTTAAGCTTTCAATAGAAGTCAACAATCTGGTGATTTAGCGGTCATTGTGAAGTTCTCACAGTACTGTGCAAAAGCATCAATTTTCGATATCTGTTCATTTTCCATTCTACTAAACAGAACTTAGAAGATTAGTGGCGTGATTTTCCTTTTGAATGATGCATTCCCAAAACTTGGCAGGGCATTGTTCTCTCCTTTTGGAAAAAATTGGTGTCAGGTATCATTTTTCGTACGCTGATTTCCTTCCGCCTAACGTTTCGGATGACCCGCACGGGCAACCACCTTGATGCAAAACCATCAGAGGCTAATCCGTGTCGGGTCGAGCCGGTTGTTAGCCCTTTTCTAATAAATATCTAATTGTATTTTAATTGCCTCACCAATCCTGAGCATATCTTCTTCTGAAAGTACACCGGCACGTTTAAAAAGTCTCAACTTGCTTACAGTAGCCAGTTGATCGGCCATGGCCTTGCTTTCTTTACCGTCAAAAATAACAAGTGCTTCACTAGGATACAGGCGATCTGTCTTGCTGGTTAGAGGAACAACTTGAACTCGATTAAGGAACTTATTTGATGCGTCATTGCTAACGATCACGGCAGGACGTTTTTTTCTGATCTCTCCGCCGACTGAGGGATCAAAATTAACCCACCAGACCTCACCTCTTTTCATGCGCTATGTCCTTAAAAGTTGTTTCTGCCCAATCCAGGGCTTCTGCTTCTCTCTTTTTGTCTTTTGACATTTGGGAGTATGCCAATTCCAGATTTGGGCGAACTACGTGCGGGCGAACCAATTCCTCAACAAATTTGCTGATCTTGCGAGGGCCGATGGCCTTATGAAGACCTTCATAAACTTCCTCATCTATGGTTATGGTCAACTTTTTTTGCATTGAAATCCTCCTCTCTATATACGTGTAGTATACGTATTGATTATGGATATGTCAATGGCAGGAAAAATAACAGGATAATCTATTTTATGGCTTTGAAATGTCTGGTTATCAGCTCCCAGTTATCACGATATTTCATAAGTTCCTTGGGCCAGATAGCCTGGCATAACAATATTATTAACTGGTTTCTTGTTATCATACGCCAAGTGCTCCAAATGAGCAAGGATATGACATCTTTTGATGGATATGACTATGTTTTCTAACTTGTTATCCACGCAAAAAAGGGTGATAACAAGTTTTCTTATTATCAACATATGAAAGACACTCCGCCCGACATATTGGCCGGTTCAGCGGCATGCTGAAGAAACGCTCGCCCCGTCGGTTCGTACTCATACTATATCCGCCCGCAATCCGGTTCCTGTGTGGCTTTCTCGGCAACGATTTCCACTATAAAGTGTTATTCCTCACAAATGGTTGGAAGGTGTTGCCTTCAGGAAGTAGCAGATAGGAAATAATCCTTCCTGAAAGCAACACATATGATATACTGATCAAAAGTGAGTGTTATAACAGGTAATAAATAAAGGGGACACCCTTCCCGATAACTGCTCACTGATGGTTGTGTAAGAAAGCAGGACCTTCAAAAACAATGCATGTCGTTGCGATACATAGCATGAATAAGGATAAAGAAACATTGGCCAACTCCTTGGCTGCGGTCCTGAAGGTAACACTTTATGAGGCATTAACACGCCTGCGCGCCCCCGGAAACGGTCCTCTGACAGTTGCTGTCTTTGCTGAGAAGGAACTGGCAAAACAGCTTGTGCAACAACTTCATTCTGCCGGATTTAAGGCAGTGGTCCTTACGGCTGACGAGATCGATACCGCAGCTTGTGCATGGATTGTGAAAAGGTTCAGCCTCGGCGAGCGTGAACTTCACGTCGAAACAGAGAAGGGCGACAACCTTGACATCTCCTTTCAAGATATCGACCTTATTCTGCATGGCATTAGGATCTCCCGTGGCACCACCACCGAAATCCTCAAAGATCGCTCAATAAACTTGGGACGTGCAGTGCTTTCCGGTGGCATGATGATCACTAAGACTACGAAGACGACCCGAGATGTAACGACAGAGGTACGGGAACGGTTTGTCAACCTCTACGCCGGAGATGCCCCAACTATCATTTTGCGCGAGAATGCCCTTGATTATAATTCGCTCGGTTCTGCACGCAAGCCGTCCCGTTCGGAAAACTTCACATATCTTGTGGCTGAACTACGCCGATGCTGCCCAGGTGCCCGGTACGACGAGCGCCTCATGAACAGGGCCGCACAGGCTGTCTTGCTCGGTTCTTTGTTCAATCCGGAGGAGCAACTCGTCATAGCCACAGCACTACTTGCAAAGGTGATCAGGGAAACGATCTAACAACACCACCACAGAAAAGGAAGATCAGAAAAACAGACTCGTTGGCATGAACCGCCGTGATTCAGCAATCGCTGCTTATAAGAAAGTGTTAGAAATTAAACCTAATGAGCCAATTGCAAAAGTCTAAAAGCTTAGTAAAATGTCATTCTGAGCGAAGCAAAGAATCTTGCAAAATCAATATGGTATAAGACCCTTCACTTCGTTCAGGGTGACAAAATAGGGACTTTTGCAATTGCCTCAGAATGAAATAATTTGAAACTACTTACTTAGTGTGCAGGGTCAGACTATTTGACATTGGAAACCTAAAAAATGCAGCGTATATGGTAAAGCCCTGCTGATTTTGGCATAATACCGATAGTTTTTATGGTGGAGGAAGGATTTGGCAATTAGAGAACTGATGCTGAAGAGGTTCTTAAACTTGGCAGCCATGGTCCGTGGATATGCCCCCTTGCCAATACTTCTGAAAATAGCAGTTGAAAACCTTGTTACGAAATCCCTCTCAGAAGATATCGGGAAAAGGTCATAGATAGTTAAAAGTCCCTTACCCGCGAGCAATTCGAAGACCTGTGATACCAGTGAAGACTTTCCGTACCGCCTCGGTGAGAAAAGAACAACGTTCTGCCCGTTCTCTGCATAGCGCAGAAGGTTGTCTATCTCCTTCTCCCTGTCACAGAAATCTTTCTTTTTAACTATCCCTAAGGTAAATGGATTTCTCATGAATTTATATCCAATTAGAATTATGCTTTTAGAATACAATAAAAACAGTCTAAATTCAACTGTATTAACCCATCAGTTGCAAAACAGTTTTTGCATTTATGATTCCCGAAAGCTTTCGGGACATCATATTTTACGCAACATTTAGGTAGAGACAGATGCATGGCAGTTTAATCATCGTTTTCACTGTTGGAAATGTTCTATAATTATGAGCATAAATTAAAGAAATTAGTGGCACAATAGTACCTAATCCTGGATTTAAATTATTGGTTACAAGCTGAAATATAATTTACAGAAATTTATTCACAAGCTTACAGCTTGTGAACTTGTTTGAATGAAATGGGAAAGAGATATTTAGGACAGAATTTTCTTTATGATCCCTCGATACTTAAAAGGATCATTCAGGACGCACAGCTTGAGGCTGAAGACCTTGTTTTAGAGATAGGCCCCGGCCCTGGCAGGCTGACAAAGATGCTTGCTGAAAAGGTTAAAAAGGTTATAGCTATCGAATTCGATGAGAACTTATTCAGAAAACTGAAGTCCGAACTTGCTGAATATAAAAATGTGGAATTAATACACGGAGATGCCCTCAAATATTCTTATGAGAATCTCCCTGAATTCAAGGTTGTTGCGAATATACCTTACTATATTACAACCCCGATTATTTTCAGGCTCATAGACGCAAGAAAAAATCTCGAATCCGCCACCCTGACAGTTCAGAAAGAAGTTGCTGAAAGAATCGTAGCAAAGCCAGGCGGAAAGGATTACGGAGTGCTTTCAATCATGGTTCAGTATTATGCAAAGCCGAGTCTTAAATTCATAATCCCTAAAGAAGCATTCAGGCCGGTGCCAAAGATTGACTCTGCTGTTATACATATCAAAATCCTTGCGAGTCCCTCTGTTGATGTAGAGAATGATAAAATTTTTTTCAGGACTGTAAAGACTGCTTTTTCTCAGAGAAGAAAGATGCTTTCAAACTCCCTTAAAAGCATGCGGGGAGATGTGAAAGAATGGCTGTCTGAGACAGGAATAGATCCGGATAGAAGACCGGAAACTTTAAGTATTGAAGAGTTCGCAAAGCTCGCAAATAAATTTGATTTTTGATACCAACATATATGCATTATTCTTAGTTGCCATTACGCCTTCACCTAAAAGACAATTATTGATAAAGATCTGACGAAGAGTACTCATTGGATGCCTCCTTTATTGATAGTAGTATCGTTTATTCCTCCAAGGTTTTCAACAGGACAACGTAAAAGATTATATAGGTTCTCTACCATATCACACATTTTAGCATGCGTGACAGTAACTGTCTGATTCCGCCTCCTGCTGACTCCGAATGGTTTACTTAAGTCAATAACTTGGCTTTCAGCCTGATCTCGACGCTTGCGAGTGCCTGGGATACAGGGCAACCCTTTTTAACAGCTTCAGCCTGTTCGAGAAACTTCTTTTCATCAATGCCCGGCACCCTGGCCTCTGTCTCAAGATCGATGGCTGTTATCTTAAAGCCATCCCCGGCCTTATCAATATGCACTCGCGCAGACGTCTGAATACGTTCAGGCATGAATCCGGCGTTGTCGAGAAAAAGAGAAAGAGCCATAGAGAAACAGCCAGCATGCGCTGCGCCTAAGAGTTCCTCGGGGTTTGTACCGGCTCCGTCTCCGAAACGAGACGCGAACGAATACGCCCCTTCATATGCCCCGCTTCCGAGCTTCATTTTTCCCTGCGGAAATTTTGACGTTTTTCTTCATGAGCAGGACATGCTCGCCGAGGCGGAAGCGGTCGCTGCTAAGCGTGTGCTCGCCTTCCAGATCGAGAAGGAGATGAGGAAAAGGGGATTGACCAAGGTTGAGATGGCGACCCGGATGCGGACAAGCCGGACTGCCGTGGATCGTCTGCTGGACCCAAAGAATATCTCGGTCACTTTGAATACACTGGAGAAGGCCGCTCTTGTGCTCGGGAAGAAGTTGAGTATCAGACTGGGGTAACAGTTCAGAACTTCCGCGCTTCTGCGCTATTGTACTTATGATGACTGATAAGATGATATTAGTTGAGATACCGAGGAATTTGTGATGGAAGAAGGAGAGAACGCCCTTGGGAGCCCAAAATGCAAGAAACTTGCCCTGACCCCGCATATTGCTTTTGTGAATTGTGTAGCACTGACACTATGCATCACTAGTTTATCGAAAAAATACCCCGGTCAACCTTAAAGACGGAATTGAGCAACAGAAATATTTCCTTTTTATTATCTGGTCGTTTGACCATTATTCTGGCATCGTCCATTACAAAGGTGAGATAGAACCCAAAATTGACCTTCTTAATTTCCTGAAACTCCCTTTGAATCATGCCTCTCTCATCCTGGAATACAAAGCTAATCTTCCGGGCTTCAAAATCAAGCGTCACCTCGCTGGCAAACCGCTTTCTAAACGCCAGACTCACGCCATAGGCCGGCAATACAAAAACAAGCGCGTTGAAGATGGCATACACCGTTGCCATCTTTGTGATAAAAACCCCAAGTAAGCTAAACAACAGCAGGAATGCAAATGCAATCCCATGGAGATGCTTAAAGAAGATGCTCTCTTCACGCGGCATGTAAAAGGTATAGTTATTTTTTCCAACAGAGTCTGTCATAACCTGTAATTCCGTTCTGTACGCATATGATTAGTGTTTAGGGTCAACGCTATATTATACATTTAATAAATTCTCTACTCTACCCACTGTTTCTTTATTTATTTGTCAACAATGAAGATTTGACCCCACTGCTTTCTCTGCTTCCTTTGAGGGCCGCTGATTCTCTACAGTTGGCTGCCGCCATCGTCTGGGCGGATAAAAAACCTAAGGGGCATCATTTTGTATGCTGCGATAACAGGCTGAGAGAGGCGGCGAAGAAGGAAGGATTTTCAGTTCTACCAAAGACCCTGTAATTTGCATTGCGACGCCTTTTGCACTGTTTTTGAACTTTTACACTTCTGTGCTACGGTTTATTGAAACCTATTATAACAGCGTCGACGCGGCGGAGGCTGATAAGTCGATGTTGATTGAGATACCGGGGAATTTGTGAGGGACAGAGATCGAAAACGCCGCTTTGTCACAACGAAAGAATTGACCCCATCCTCTATTGACCCCATCCTCTCCTTTTGTCACTCTTATCTTTTTTAGCTGCGTGGCCTCGTGCCTTTACAATATGGATATCGCGAGCAGCCGAAGAACTTTCCCCGCCTGCCTGTACGTATAACCATCGGGCTTCCACACTTGGGACATACAACCGTGTCGGAGGTACTTTCTGAAGTCTGTCTTTTTGTGTTCTTATTAATTTTGATGTTCTTACAAGCTTTGCATATCCTTCCCGTGCCCGATATCAGGCTGCTATCCTTGAAATCATCGAGCTTCTTGATTTGCTTGCACTTCGGACACTCTTTCATTTCTCCATCAGACAGTCCCTCGATAGTCTCATGAATGTTGTTCACTATTTCATGACTGCCCTTCCTTGTCTTTATGAGTGCAGCAAGCCGTTTGTCGAGGGTCTGAATCGGTTCCTTCCCGACATTGAACCGGTTTATCCGCAGGAATTTGTATCCGTAGCTTTCGAGAACCTTCTCACGGTAAATATCCTCATCGGAGTAGTATCTCCAGTAGTTGAGTTCATTGATTCCGCCGATATTCCTGAAGTGCTCATGAAAACCATCGTATTCGATAATGATCTTGTGCTGCTCTCCCAGTTCGTCGGAATATATGAGCAGGAAGTCGACCTTATACGCCGGATGGTTATATCTTATGTCGAGTTGTTTCAGATATTTCCCCAGTTCGAACTGAGGGAAGAATTCAATTCTGTGCTTGTTCTTATTCCAAAATTCTGTTTGGTAAACCCAGTGCAGGACATAAGTTTCCATAGGTGAATTCGGGTCAACCATAGTTGCCGATTTTTCGTTTTTTGCATCTTGAAGGGCCTGATGATAATGTCTGAGCGCCTCACCAATTGAGCCGGTAAATTGATCCAGTGGTTTGCTGATGATAAAATGCATTCGCTCCCGTGCACGGCTGAGTCCAACATTTAGCCTTTGTGCTTTGATCTTGCCATCTTCTTCGATATCTATACTGTTGAGGTCCTTGATGAATACACCCCAGAGCCTGTCCTCTGTCTCGTTAGCCACCATTGAGTAATAAATAATATCCCTCTCTTCGCCCTGGCACGTGTCAAACGTCATGATCTTAAGGCGCATTTCGTCGAAAAAGTAATCCTTGTCCGGCAGAGTGCTGATCTTTTCCATGAGAAGCTTCTGCTGATTCGTATGAGGGGTGATTATTCCCACACTGTTCTTGTAGTTGCTGGCCTTAAGTGCCCGCATCTCTCTTATGATGAAGTCAATCTCAAGAGCATTAGTGTTCTGTATGGGTTCTGTTTTTCCGTCATGTTGAATGAAGGAGAATTGAATAACTTCCTCAATCGCTTTGCCCCTGATTTTCATGACCTGGAGAGTATTCTGATAGAAATACTTGTTAGAGTAAGAGATTATCTCCTTATATCCTCTGAAGTATTTCATCAATTGCGTGCTGTAGTTGCTGATGTATTCGAAGAAGTCAAGAATTGAGGTCTTGATATTAAATTTCTCAAGCCTCTTGAGCATATCCGATGAATCGGAAATGTTCTTCTTGAATACATCTCGAAGCCTGTTAAGATACTCGGTATTTGTATCCGATCTGGCCTGCGCTGCCTTAACGTTGCTGAACTGTTTCCTATCACCGAGAATCAGGACTTTCTTCGCCCTTAGAAGGGCAGGAAATGCCTGTGCAATGCTGACCTGCGATGCTTCGTCAATAATCAGCAGATCGAATATTTCGGGCTCAAGCGGTATATACTCTGCATAGTCTCTGATTCCAGCAAGGATGCAGGGGAATGCCTCTTTCAATTTTTGAAATTGATTCTGAGGGAACTTCTCTTTTTTCTTGATCACCTCTCTAAGAGCAGCAGCATCTGCCCTATTATGGTCAAAGAATTTGATCACTCTTCCGTCCATTTTGTATGTCATTTGGACAGTAACAAGCTCTTCTAATGTTTTCATGCTCTTAGCATAGTTCACCACAGGAAGGCCGCCGAATTGTTTTTTTATCTTCTGTTTAAGACTTACATACCGCAGAAGACGATAGAGATCGAGGTCTCCCATGCGCGTGAGCCTGTTATCAAAATAGGTCTCGAATGATGAGGGCTCAAAGCCAATCTTCTTTAATGTCTGTTCATAACGGGAAAGCCGCTCCCCAAGGTACTTGAGGTCGTCCAAGACTTGCACAAGTGTCTCAAGGGCGGTCCGGATGCCAGAATTTTTCACAACCGAATGAACTGTATGACAGAAATCGAAACCCGGTGGTAAAGAGACCTTTATTTGCTTTTCCTGGGTGGTTGATGAAAAATAGAAAATCTCATGTATCTCCTTGATCTCTCTGATGCATTTTCTCGGGTCCTCGAATCGGCAGAAAGGGAAGGCTCGCTTGAAGTTGTTGTTCAGTTGCTGAATCTTCCCGCGCTTAAATAGGGTAGAGAATAGACCGGCAACCTTCTTATATTCGAAGATGTACGACGAAAGAGTTTTCAGGTCTGCATCAGCAAATGACTCGAATTTAGTGATAATCTCGACTTGAGAACCGTATCTCTCTCGGAGAAACTTGATAATATCCGAAATCTCTTTGGCTAATTCAGAAGCCTGAAGCAGTCCATTCAGATCCTTTAGTGTACTCGGATCGAGCCTCAGCAGCTTCAGGAGTTCCCGCATCCCCCCGGTGTTCAGAATCTCCTTCAGACTAAGGAATATCTTTCGGAATTCTTCAAATTCATGTGCGGAGTCTGGACTGTTCAACACTTCTTCGAGAGCAACTGGCGGATCCTGCCCTTCGTAATCCCGCTCAAGTGTTATCATTTCGTAAACCTCACGCAGATCGATGTCGCCGCAGCGAGCTATCTCGTTTTCAAGTTCGTCTCTGAGTGTATTCGAAAGCTTCTCTAAGCTGCCCTCAATCTCCTCGATCTCTTTCTTGACGGCCCTATGATTAAGGTTGATGTTATTCATCGCGGCATTAGACAGAATCTGGCTGTAAGTGCTTCCTGTCTTGCCTAGGCGCAGTAAAGGGTTCTGGAAATTCTTGTCGACCCTCACCTTGTTCATGGCTTCAGTTATCTTGTCCTCTACAACATCGAGTGCCTCTTTTTTGTCCGACA
>Ga0172375_10004108_pt1 | contig 21716 bp, 14 predicted proteins | sample LakKiv1m_FD_114537 | JGI IMG/M metagenome (GOLD analysis project Ga0172375, IMG submission 114537) | Freshwater microbial communities from Kabuno Bay, South-Kivu, Congo - kab_092012_11.1m | ecosystem: Environmental > Aquatic > Freshwater > Lake | place: Democratic Republic of the Congo...
CAACTGGATTACCCGTTGGAGCGCTATGCAGTTTTAGTGATCACAGATGAACGTGAAAAGAGCGACGATGGGGCACTTACAACCCACAACATCGGTCAAAAATATTCCTATTTTGTTAATCGTCAACTGAAACAGAAATGGCTCTATGTTGTCAAAGTGCCTGAGTGGTACAGTGGCCAATTTGGCGACCATGAACGAACATATAGCCGATCCACTAAAGGCCGAGCGCTAAATTATGCCTTGCAGTATATTCGCGATCATGCACTATTAGCAGAAGCCGACATGCTTGGGATCTTAGATGCCGACGGGCGTATGCATCCGCATGTCCTGCGTGAGGTTGCATTCAAGTACCTGAGAGATAATTCAAGAGTGTTGCAGGGGCCTGTTTTCCAAATTTCTAATTATCGTAACGTTACTCTGTCAGGCAAAGCAGCGGGAATCGAATTGTCGATTTATCACCTCTCAACGCTCGCCTACCGTTTGCTTGATGGCAGACACCGCGCCGAATTTCTGGCTGGAACCAATTATTTCATCCAGCGGGAGCTTATGTTCGAAATAGGTGGGTGGAACGGACAGGCCTTGGTGGAGGACGCCGAGCTTGGCTTGCGCCTATTTTTGGAAAGACAGATCAAGCCGCGCTGGCATTCCTGCCATGAGATCGAGCAAACGCCAGCGGACTACAAGATCTATTTGAAACAACGACAGCGTTGGGCATTGGGTCATTTTCAGCTGGTACCGGTAATCTATCGCGCGAGGATACCGTTTGTCAGAAAAATAGGATTGTTAGGCCAGGTGTTGTCAAGCATCTTGAAGAGCCCGATGGATATCGCGCTTCCAATTTTAGGATGGGTTGCGCTTTTTCTGGGGTGGACACAGGGCATGCCGCAATGGCTCGGTTGGGTCATGACCAGCCTTTTTCTTGGATCCATTTTTGTCTGGGACTTTTTTGGGCGGGGATATCGTCTGCTAAAAAAGTACGTGTCAGTAAAACCACAGCCCTGGAGTGGGCACAGAATTCATCAATTGAAGTTTATCCTTTATATGCCGTGGTTGATTTTGCTTCAGGCACAACCGCGGCTGGTTGCATTTTATATGTATGTTGCAGGTTCAGGGCCAAAATCCTGGGTTAAGACCACACGGACACAAGAGGATCCAGCCATAGACTATTGCTTTCTTGAAAAAGAAGATACCTGCGAGCAGAGATTTACATATGAGCAACTGAAACAACTACAAGAAGGCAAACATGCAACCCGGTGAGGCACCGATGGAATCGATATACCGAATATCGTATTTCAAGTGTCAGGTTTTACTGATATTTGTTGTCATATTTTGTGCTTTGGAACCCTTAGGTTATGCTGATGATGTCAACATAGCTAAAGGTCGCCCTTATACACTGAATAAACCAGCAAGCGAGCATTATCCGGACACCGACCATAAGCTACTGACTGATGGCAAGTTTGGTGCTGACAGGGATCTGGACTGCGGAAATCTGGTTTGTGCACCGGGCTGGGTTGGTTTTGTATACGGCACACCTGTAATTACCCTTGATCTTGAGAACACGTATCAGTTACAGCGGATCTCGGTATCATTCCTTTCCTTTCCATCAAAAGGTGTCAATCCACCATTAACTATAAGACTACAGAGTTCTTTGGACGGTCTGCGCTGGATACCCCGCGGAATGCTAAAAAAAGGAACATCAAGTTTTAACCTTGAGGATGTGAAATGGCAATCGCGATATCTGAGGTTTTTTGTAGCACGCGATCAATGGTTGTTTATTGATGAAATTACAGTCACTGGTACTCCAGCTAGTTTCCAATCCACTATTCAACCCCAAGAAGAACCCATCAAGCGTATTTTAGTTGCAACAAGTGATTTAACAGAGCCAGATGAGCGATTGCTGCGTCTATCAAATTTACTGGATGGCATGGGATTAGAGTTTGACATGATAACGACTGAACATATCGATGATATTGAATTCCTCGACTACCAGCTTCTAATTTTCGTTAGCTCATCTAAAATCCCATTTAATGTCACAAGGTCACTGGAGCAGAGCATTGAGTTCGCTGTCCATAACGGCACCAACGTATTATGGATTGGCAGTGGGATTTGGGGATCCTTTAAGACAACGGTACTGCCGGATACCTTTGGTGTACGTTATGTCAAGCAGGATTCTAATGAGACTATCGGTGTGCGCTACGCTGAGTATTCAAATCTTGACGGCAAAATGGAACGGCTGCCATTAAAACATGAGACTATGTGGGTTGTCGAGCCTGTAGAGGCCGAGGCGATCAACTGGTACCTGGACGATCATGGTAAGCGGCTGGATATCCCTTTTATTACCCGTATGAAAGCTGATTCTGCATGTGGAGAGGCTGTATTTTTGGCATTACCTTTACTCGACCGTTGGAAAGAAGACGAGACGTACTTTACGTATGCACGCGCAGAGATTCTGATGGGTGCAATTCGATCACTGATTTCAGATGGAGTGGTAGGTAAACATCCGGCGGCAAATGCACATGATGCTGTATTTATGCTGCGGTTAGAAGACTATACACCGGATGGGCTTTACATTGGGCATGGTTCCAGGAGTTGGTTGATCCGAATGAACAGGCTGCTGGCATTGACCGATGAATACCAGGTACCCTTAAATATCGGTATTATCCCGAGATACAATCATCCCTTTTTAAATGAAACCCATGACTGGGAAGAACAAAATCCAACCATCAAAAAACTAAAACAAATGGCCCAGACGGCATTCGACAGAGGCGGCAGTCTAATCGTGCATGGTTTTGATCACCAAAACGGTAATGGCATCGATGACTATAGCGGGGATGACTGGGAAACATACGATGAAGATAAGAAAGAATTCCTGCCGCTTGAACAGCAGCAGGTGATAACCGACGCCGCATATGCTGAAATTGAAAAGACATGGGGAATAAAACCTGTAATTTGGGAAACGCCACACTATATGAGCAATGCCGATACGTTCCGGGCGGCACATAAATCGGGTTTCCGCTATTTTACCGAATCGGACACTAAGATCTTTCCGAATTGGAATGGATATCATAATAATTCCAATGGAATGTTGTTGAATATCCCCGAGACGGGTGCCTTTTTCCAGGCTAACTTTGCGGAAGTGAAGGCGAAAACCCTGATTAAACAGCTTCACATATTGCCACGCATCGTTCGGATGAATGCTCTTTTTCTGGTTTTCTACCACAATATGTCGGAGAACATGTACCGCGCCCTCGAAAATTTACTCATGACGAGCAGCAATTTTAACCTGTGGAAGCCGAGCATGGAAGAGTATGCGAAATTTTGGGAAAAACGACAAAATGTCAGGATAAATTCCAACATTGATCGTGAGAAAGGTCAGATTTACGCCCGCATCAATGATGCTTTTGATGGATTTACTTTGGCGATCCAATTGCCCGCAGGTGTGATCCCAGGTGGAATGACAATAAATAGTCAGGCGGTCGATGTTAAAACGCGGCAGATTGGGAAAACTTGGATACTATATCCCGTGTTGAAAGAGGGAACTCACCATGTTTCCGTCACTTATAAATGATATTTCGCTTTATACCTATCAAGGAAAACCTAATCTCCAAATAATTATTTTTCTGTTGTCCCTGATATGTTTATCAACCTTTAATAATTCATTGTCAGCAGCAACTGTAAAAGAGCAAGAATCTACGTATAGTCAAATTGACCAATTTTTATATATCGGAGATGGGGTTGATGTCACATTTCTGCAACCAACCGTGGTTCACGAAAAGATGAATATCGACGAATGGACGGACGAATTCGCGCGCATACGAAAGCTTGGCATAAAAGAACTGGTCATACAGTGGACGCGGCATGACAATGTCACTTTCTATCCCTTGCAAGACAAGGGGGATAGTCTGATTAGTCGAATTGCTGAGGCTGCTAAAAAAGTTGATCTTGATCTCTATATTGGTCTATCCATGAGCAGCGAGTGGGCCAAACCGCAGGATCTGGATGTCAAAATGATTAATCAGGCATTACAAGAGAGTAAAGAAGCAGCGAAGATTATTCATAGCCTTTTTGGAAAACATCCTAATTTCCGCGGTTGGTACATTCCCCAAGAATTGACCGATCTTTTTTATACACATGAACAACAAAGATTGTTACTTGTATATTTCTCGGAATTAACCGCGTATCTGCATCAGTTAGACGATCTAAAACCAGTATTGGCTTCGGGATATACATCTCCAGAGAAAAGCCACCTCGTAAAATTTACAATGTGGTGGATGCGTGTAGTGGATGAAACCGGGATCGATGTTCTGATCTTCCAGGATGGGGCTGGTACGGCGAACCAAAAGGAATGGGAACAGATACTCCCCTATGTTGAGGCGATTGCAATTATCGATGACGATTTTTTCTCAGGCGATGTTTGGTTTGTGGCCGAGGTCTTCACTCAGATTGATGGTCCGGGTATCAATAATAAACCATTTAGGGCAATTCCGGCTAATTTTAACAGGATTTCAAAGCAAATCAAGCTGCTTAGCCGTTATGGTAAGAAACTTGCCAGTTACGCGTATTTTCCCTACATGCAGCCTAGTGGCGGTGAGGCTGCCGCTAGTCTGTACCATAACTATGAGGAATTTATAAGCAAACGAGTAATCAATAACAAGGCGGAAGCCCTGAGGTAACCATTTGGGGGACTCATCTGTACTGAGGATATAGATGGTGGTGGGACGGCGCCGGCCAAGACGCGGCGGCGCCCGCCAAGATGAGTTCAGGCCGGGAACAAGATCGGGAGCAGCCAGACGACGATGAGCATGGTGATGAGCGTCACCGGCACGCCGAGCTTGAGATAATCGGTGAAGCGGTATCCCCCCGGCCCCATGACCAGCAGGTGGGCAGGGTGTGAAAGGGGGCTGGCGAAGCTGGCGGACGCGGCCATGGCCACGGTCATCATCAGCAGGTAGGGCGAAATTTCCAGGGCTGCGGCGGTGTCGAGGGCCACCGGCGCCATGAGGACCACCAGGGCTGCGGTGGGCACCACCTGGGTAGCCGTAACGGTCACGAGAAAAAGAGCGCCCACCACCCAGCGAGGCCCCAAGTGACCCACCGCCGCGATCAGGGCCTCGGCCCCCATGCGGGCGACCCCGGTGTTTTGAATGGCCACCCCCAATGGCAGCATGCCGGCGATCAGAAAGACGACCTTCCATTCGATGGCGTGATAGGCCTCCTCCATGCTCAGACATCCGGAGACAATCATAAGGGCCGCGCCGGTCATGGCGGCGATGGCGATGGGCACCCAACCCAAAATGGCGCTGAGAATCACTGCCCCCATGATGACGGCGGCGATGGGTGCCCTTCCCAGGCGAGGGGCCTGAGCCGCAGCCACATCCAGGACCAGAAAGTCCGGATCCCTGGCCAGGGCTTCCAGGTGGAGGCGAGGGCCGTAGACCAGCAGGGCGTCACCGAACTTCAGGGGCATGTCCTGGAGACCGGTGCGGTGGGCGCGGCCCTTACGCCAGACCGCTAAAACGTTCAGCCCGTAGTGATCACGGAACAACAGTTCGGCCAGGGTTTTGTCTGCCAGGCTGGTGCGCGGCGAGAGGAGCACCTCGGTCACCCCGATTTGCTGGGATTCCAGCTCCGTCGTCAAGCCGGGGGACGGGGCCGTCAATTCGAGATCCTGGAGCCCTTGAAGAATCTCCAGGTCTTGGTGTGAGCCCTCAAGAAGGAGCAGATCATCGGCCTCCACGGTTTCGGTGGGCCAGGGCATGCACAGGTATTGATCGCCGCGCTGAATTCCCACCACGGTCAGACCGAAGGCGTTTCCCAGACGGCTTTCCACCAAATTGCGGCCTATGAGGGCCGACCCATGGGGGACGCGAACAGCGAGCAAGCGCTCAGGGCGCCTGGCCCCGGCCCCGATGGCGGAGGTCTGCGGGGTGTCCAGTTTGAGTACCAAACCGGCGCGGAGCACGGATTCAATCGCCTCGGGCTCGGCCCTCAGAGTGATCCGGTCGCCCGGTGCAAAACGGTGGTGACGCAGATCAGGGACAGCTTCTTCCCCTCGTCCCAGCACCTCCAGGACGTTCACGCGATGCGTGCTGCGCAAACCGCTTTGCAGCAGGGAGACGCCCACCAGTGGGGACTCCTCGGTGACCACCACCTGCGCCGTGGCCAGGTTCGGACAGGCCATTGCTTCAAGGGTCTCCGGCTTTTCCACCCGGAGATGTTCATAGCCGTGGAGGGTTTGCAGGTGGTCCGGGGTGCCGTGAACGATGAGGGTGTCCCCGGCCTGCAAGACCTCCCCGGGCCGGGGGGCCAGGGCGATACGCCCCCCGCGCAGCAGACCCAGAACCGTCAGGTCGAGGGCCGAGCCGAGGCGGCTTTCGACCAGGGTTCGGCCGGCCAGCAGAGAATCGGGCGGAATGCGGGTGGTAAAGATGTGAGTCCCCATTTGATACAAGGCCCCCGGGCCGCTGGGGGAACCGCGTACCTTTTGGGTGGTGCGTACCGGCAGCATGCGGCGGCCGAGCAGGACGACGAAGAGAATGCCGCCCGCCACGATGGCGGCGGTGATGGGGGTGAATTCGAAGAGCCCGAAGGGCCTCAGGCCAGCATGGTGCAGTGCATCGGTCACCAGGATGTTGGGTGGGGTGGAAATTCCGGTGAACGGGCCGCCCAAGAGACAGCCGAGTGCCAGGGGCATGAGGAGCCGCGAGGGCGGCCGGCCGCTGCGTCGGGCCAGTTCCATGGTGGCCGGCAGCAGAATAGCGGCCACGGTGACGGTGTTGATCAGGGCCGAAAGCAGACTGGCGGCGGTCATCAGGGCGGTCAACAGCAGGGCCTCGCTCCCTTTGGCAAACCGCTGCAGGGGCTCGCCGAGCCGGTAGGCGACGCCGGTTCGCGTCAACCCGGCGGACAGGATGAACATGGCCCAGACGGTGACCACCGCGGGACTGCTGAAGCCGGCCATGGCGTCCTGGGGCGAAACAAGACCGGTGAGGGCCAGGGCCGAGAGCACCAGAAGGCCGACCAGGTCAACCCGCAGCCATCCGCCGACGAAAAGGATCAGGGCGGCAAAGACGATCGAAAGAAGAGTGAAGGCCGAGAGCGTCAAGGGGAACATCCAGTTTTGCGTTGGTATGGGGTTTGGCCGGAGCGCTCCTGACGGTGCCTGGCTGCCGCCAGTGTAGCCGGTCAGGCGGCCGAATGCCAACAAGAATTTTCAGACCCAGAAAGGGCGGGCCGGGCGGGCGGTCTCCTCGGGGGTGGTAAAGATGACCATGCCGCCGAGCATCGCCTCGAAATCGCTACCACCGCTGTGCACGAAGGGGTCTTAGTTGCCGCGAACCATATAGATGGCGCTCGATTCCAGACTATAGGGGATTGGGCCTTGGCGTTCAAGGAGAATGTGGCCGCAGGAGTCTTCTCCTCTTTCTTGTTCATTTTTGCCCTTCCCCGGGCGAGTACCTCCAAAGGGCGGGGACTTGTTTTTGGGCGGATGATATCGTATGATCCCCTATCATTGAGCAATGGGTGGATATCGAATTAGAGTCAGTCATTGACAATTCTGGGCTCAAAAGATGGGGTTGAAGTAGGATGCCTTTTGGCTTGAATGGCAGAACCCTCATGAGATATCGGAAAGTACCCAATGCGTTGGTCGCCGTCGCGCCTGATCCGCAGTCAATGACCGCCATTAAAGACTATCTGAAGACCCATGCGGCCGATCATTCCTCATCAAAGCTCTCCAAAAAGATAATGAAAAGCATCGGGAGTGGAACGCCCTTGCGCGTCACCCAGGTCCCCTACATTCAAAGAAAACACCATGAAATAGACCCCCGCGTGTTTGAGCGTGAATCCATCGGTTCTTTTTCCAACTGCGCGGCCTGCCACACAACGGCTGAAAAAGGGGTCTATGACGACGACATGGTGGCGATTCCAAAGTAGCTTGTACGGGGAACAGGAGGCCGGAAGGTTGGCGGGTCTTGTTCATCTGAAAGGTGTCTGTCGTGGCGAGAAATAGCTACAGGCTTGGGGACTACAAGATCACGGAATCCAGCACGGATGACGTGAGATGGGAGGCCCATCATGGGTTTGGGGCGCTCCAGGAGGGCAGGTGCTTCCGGAAGGGCGCGATCCTGTTCATCGGCCCGGCGGAAAATGAGCAAGTCGGTTTTCTAAAAGGAGACTTCCTTGATCATATCAAGGCGTCCCCGGCGTGGTCCAAAACCCGGTATTATTGCAGCGCTGTTGATCTCTATCATTGTGACACCGGCAAACGAGTGGACAAACAGGAAATGCTGATGTGGATGCTCGGCCGGGGCAGGGGCGATGAAAGGAAGACCCCAAAGGAAGGGACTTTCAGGCTTGGACGGTATGAAATAACGAGAATAGGCAGAGAGATGAAAAAGCTATAGCGTCTCAAAAAGGAGAAGCGGTCCATTCATCTGCTGTGAATCAATCTGGGCCTCCGATCGTTTCGAAACACCTCTTCCTGTGACTGCCGATCGAAGAAAGATTCTGGATCGAATCCCGTATAGAACCCCCAACTTCATGGCCTCTTCATAATGCCCTGCTATTTTGGCGCAACGCACTGGAAAGACAGCAGGGGCCTTTCCGTAACATGCAGCGGAACGGGTGTTGCCGGTGGCCGCAGGTATGCCCTTGTTGTTCATCGGCCTGATAATCTTCAAAAAGGCTGGACAACGCCAGAGGAATCGAAATAATTTGAGGGCATGAAATGGGAGAGCACGATATGTTTCATCAGTTCGTCGTTTGGCTATCAAATACCGTTGGTCAGTGGGGTTATCCCTGCATTGTCATGCTCATGGTCTTGGAACCCTCATTACGGGTTTAGCTGTTAACAGGGTAGGTATGAGCACAAACACACCGCTCAAACGAATACCGATCAGCATCTGGGCCCTCGGCCTGGTGAGCCTGTTCATGGACATCTCGTCCGAGATGATCCATAGTCTGCTTCCCCTGTTTCTGGTCGGTGTCTTGGGAGCAGGCGCGTTCATGGTCGGCCTGATCGAAGGGCTGGCCGAGTCCACGGCCCTCATCGTGAAAGTCTTCTCGGGCGCGCTCAGCGACTATCTTGGAAAACGTAAGGCTTTGGCTGTATTTGGGTACTCATTGGGCGCATTGACCAAGCCGTTGTTTGCCATCGCCCCGACCGCAGGTTTTGTCCTTTCGGCACGTTTGCTGGACCGTGTCGGAAAAGGGGTGCGGGGCGCCCCCCGAGATGCGTTGGTGGCGGACATCGCGCCGGCCGAGGTGCGTGGCGCAGCATTCGGCCTGCGCCAATCCCTCGACACGGTCGGGGCGCTCCTTGGCCCGCTGCTGGCGTTTGGACTCATGCTGCTCTGGGCCAATGATTTCCGCGCTGTATTTTGGGTCGCCCTCTTCCCTGGCTTGCTCGCTGTTTCGCTGCTGCTGTTCGGCGTACACGAACCAGATCGGCACGTTGGGGGAAAACGCATCAATCCGATTCGCCGTGAAAACCTCAGGCGCCTGAGCGGCAGGTACTGGTGGGTGGTTGGCATCGGGGCGGTGTTCACGCTGGCGCGATTCAGTGAAGCATTCCTGGTGCTCCGCGCCCAACAGGGTGGTATCCCGGTCGCCTACGTTCCCCTGGTGATGGTAGGCATGAACCTTGTCTATTCAGGATCAGCCTATCCGTTTGGCAGGTTGTCGGATCGAATGAACCACGGCAAGCTGCTGTCGCTTGGGTTGGTGGTCTTGATCGCAGCCGATCTGGTTTTGGCCGCAAACGCCCATTGGCTTACTGTCGCTGTGGGGGTGTCCTTGTGGGGACTCCATCTGGGGATTACCCAGGGATTGCTTGCGACCATGGTTGCCGAGACAGCCCCGATAGATCTGCGCGGCACGGCGTATGGCTTTTTCAACCTGATCAGCGGCATCGCCATGCTGATGGCCAGTGCTGCGGCGGGGCTTTTGTGGGACCGCTTCGGCGCATCCTTCACTTTCTATGCAGGTGCAGCCTTCGCAGTGCTGGCGCTGTTTGGCCTTTTCCTCCAATCATGGCGACAGCGACAACTTCCCGAGGCGTCTCGATGACAACGTACCTGGATCCATTATTGACCGTTATCGCCCATCACTCCAGGCTGGCCTACGTGGCCATATTTCTGATCTCCCTTTCAGAATCCCTGGCCCTTGTTGGACTACTGGTCCCCGGCACGGTCATTATGTTCGGGGTTGGCGCGGTGGTGGCCACGGGCAGCCTGAGTCTGACGCCCGTTCTGTTGCTGGCCATGGCCGGGGCGGTTGCCGGTGACGCGGTCAGCTATTGGCTGGGGCATCACTTTAAGGAACGGCTGGTCGAAGTCTGGCCCTTTTCCCGTTACCCCGATATGCTGAGGAAGGGCGAGGCCTTCTTCGGCAGGCACGGGGGCAAAAGCGTCCTGTTCGGCCGCTTCGTCGGTCCGGTGCGCCCGGTTATACCGGTGGTGGCGGGGATGATGGGCATGGAACCGGTGCACTTTGGTGTTGTTAATGTGCTTTCGGCCATCGGGTGGGCGTTGGTTTATATTCTGCCGGGAGTGTTTTTCGGGGCTTCTCTGGCGGTGGCGGGGACAGTCAGTACCCGACTGGCTGTGCTCACTCTCATTTTGGTGTCCGGCATATGGGGTTTCATCTGGCTGTGCCGCAAGGGAGTGTCTTTCTTCCAGCGTCAATGGCCAGGATGGCTTGCCGAGTTGAAGCGATGGGCAACTGCGGAAACAGCGTATCGCGGGTCCGTGAACCCTGCTAAACGGCTTCTTTCGTTTCTGTTTGATTGGGAACAGGGAGAAGAATTGCTGTTCGGCTTCCTGGCCCTGGTGCTGTTTGCGGCAGGATGGGGCTTTTTGGGCGTCTTGCGGGATGTCCTGGCAAATGATCCGCTGGTGGTCGTGGATCAGACGGTCTACCACTTTCTTCAATCCCTTCGAACCCCATGGGCGGATCATGTCTTTGTGGCGTTAACCGAGTTAGGCGATTCGTTCGTCAGTATTTTCCTGGCCTGCTGGGTGCTGCTCGTTCTGCTTGTCAAACGATGCCACCGTGCCGCGGGTTTCTGGGCATTGACCGTGATCGGCGGTTTGCTGGGTGTTCAATTGCTCAAATGGGCCATCCATTTGCCGCGTCCCGTGACGATTTACCGCGGCGCCTCGGCCTATGGCTTTCCCAGTGGTCATACGACCATGAGCGTCGTCCTCTATGGGTTTCTGGCCATTTTGATGGTCAGACGGGTTGCCGGAACATGGCGGTGGGGATTGTTTTCCGGGGTTGTGCTCATTGCGTTCGTTATCGGGTTTTCGCGCCTCTACCTGGGCGCGCACTGGCTCTCCGATCTCCTGGGGGGCTATTTCATCGGCGCGAGCTGGACGGCGTTGATGGGGATTGCCTATCTGAGGGGGGCTGATCAACCGATTCCCCGGCGCTGGTTAGGATTGACAGTCGTCCTCACTATCGTCCTCGGCGGTGGATGGCATGTGACCCAGCGTCACGAAAAGGACCTGGCGCTTTACGCCCCGCGCCATCATGAGAAGACCATTGCGCTCTCCTCGTGGGAGACCGATGGATGGCGTGATCTGCCCGCCTGGCGAATCGACATGGAAGGTGAGCCTGAGCAGCCCCTCACCGTTCAGTGGGCCGGCTCACCGGCCGAGATGGCCCGCTTTCTCATGAGTAAAGGCTGGAGCCGGCCTCTGTCGTTGAGCCTGGGCGATTTTTTTCGGATGTTTTCCCCGACCACGCCGGTGGAACAGTTGCCGGTGTTGCCTCGACTTCACGACGGCAGGATCGAATCCCTGTGCCTTTTCCATATGGACCAGGACAGGCGTCTGGTGCTTCGCCTGTGGTCCACCCATTTCAGGATCGGAGGAAATGGTGTCCCTCTATTGGTGGGAACCATTGAAGAACAACGGCCCCGCAGCCTGGTAAGTTTGATCACCCTGGCAAGAGATACCGGCAACTATGAGCATCCCCTGGATCTGCTGGAGCAAACACTCCGTGAAAGATTCGCCGTAAGAGAGATGCGTCGAACGGATCTTGAGGCTCAAGTCGACCATGAACATCAAGGTTCGCAATGGCGGGGAAGGGTGCTGTTGGCATGGACAGGTGGCACATAAGGGAGACGGCTCTTTTCTCTGTTTGAGGTCAACCCAACACCCAATCAGGTGGATTATCGCATTCAAAAGGCCGGTGGCGGCTACACCTGGTACAAAGAAAGAACCTTTTTCGGTTCCTGAAAAGAAGAATTCCTTTGCGTGCTCTGTGTCTTTGTGTGAGATATTTTCGGTTGCGGTTAGCTGCAGTTAGCCGCACTTAGAGGTAGAAGGTATATAGGTCATCACCACCAGAAGATGCGCTCCAGATGACCAGCGGGACCGCTGAAGGCCGCCTCAAGGCATGATGCCGAACCCACGAGCGGATATCGCCATACCCCAAGAAACAGCCCGGAATAAAACCCTTCTTCATCCTTTCTTCATCTTGATCTGCTAACGTCATGCATCAATTGGAAAACCCTCCAGTCCCGGCTGGCGGCAGGGCAGGGAATCCCCTAAATGTTTGGGATATAGGTTTCTGGATATCAAGAGAGTTGGTGCGGACAAACCCCCAATTCGGAATTCGGCAGTTCATATAGACGTTTTCGTTCACGAGGAGGGGAAGCGGCCTGTAGAAACTATGTTTAGAAGTCGTTACGGTATAATTTTTGTCTATTGCCTGATCAGTATGGTGTGTTTTACTCTGCTGAGGGCCGCTTTTTATGCTTCTTCGTGGAACGACATAGACCGCTCGCTGCTTCATGCGCTGAGCATTTTCGGCGTTGGTTTGGTGTACGATGCGGCCTACAATCTGTACCTGACGCTTTTTTTTGCGGTTCTTCTTTTCATGATTCCGAACAGGGTGTTGAACTCCAGATTTTTCAGGTATGCAACCTTTCTGTTCTTTTTTGGGTTCCTTTACGTCCTCTATTTCGACATCGTTGCAGAATGGCTTTTCTGGGGCGAATTCAAAGCACGATTTAATTTCATTGCCGTTGATTATCTGGTTTATCGCCGCGAAATCACGGACAATATCCTTGAGTCCTATCCACTCCCTTACATCCTTTTGGGGATCTTTGTGGCAGCATTGGGCACCTTTTTGGCAGTCAAAGGCACCCTCCGGCGAAGCCTGGACTCCAGAGAGGGTCTTCTGAAAAGGGGGGTCATCACGCTGTCATTCATGGCACTTTCTTTCCTCTCTTACTATCTGGTGGGTCAGCCTTTAAGAAATCACTTCCTCAATAATTACGAGACAGAGCTTTGTTCCAATGGTCCCTATCAATTTGTAGGGGCTTTCAGGAACAATACCCTGGATTATAGGCCATTCTACGCTTTGGGCGACGATGTTCAGCTATCAATGCTCGCGAAAAAATCCCTCCATAAAGCGCCTGAAAGCGGGGGGCTCTACGATATCTCCAGAAGCATTCAATCGCATGGCCCTGAACGACGGTTGAATGTCATGCTCATCACCATGGAAAGTATGAGCGCTGAATTTTTGTCCAGATTCGGCCGAAAAGATAACATTACGCCTTTCATGGACCGTTGGTTCCAGGATGGTCTGTTTTTTACCAACTGTTATGCCACCGGAACACGGACAGACAGGGCACTGGAAGCCATCACCCTATCCATTCCGCCTACACCCGGGCGTTCTCTGGTAAAACGACCCGATAATGAAAATCTCTACAATCTGGGCAAGGTCTTCAAGGATCAGGGATACGATGTGGCTTTTCTCTATGGTGGACGGGGCTATTTTGACAATATGAACGCTTTTTTCTCAGGCAATGGATACAGGGTGGTGGACCAGAGCGATTTCGGGGCCGGGGAAGTCACTTTCAAGAATGCCTGGGGTGTTTGCGATGGTGACCTCTACCGCAAGGCGGTAAAAGAGGCAAACCGGTCCTATCAGGCGGGGAAACCGTTCTTATATCACCTCATGACCACAAGCAACCACAGACCCTATACCTACGGGGCAGGCAAAATTGATATCCCTTCGGGAATGGGGCGGGAGGGGGCCGTCAAGTACGCCGATCACGCCTTGGGAGAGTTCCTGTCCTTGGCAAGCGGACAAAAATGGTTCGATGACACGATCTTTGTCGTTGTTGCTGATCATTGTGCCAGCAGCAACGGCGAGGTCGGATTGCCCCTCGCCAAGTACCACATCCCCTTGTTCATATACTCCCCCAGGCATGTCCCCACAAAGGAGGTTTGCAAGATTTCAAGCCAGATAGATATCGGCCCCACCCTGCTTTCCCTGCTGGGCTTCAGTTACACCAGCTATTTTTGGGGGGACGATATCCTGGATGAGTACTTCCATGAAAGGGCTCTCATCGGCAATTATCAGAAGCTTGGTTTGTATGAGGATAACAAGCTGGTTATCCTCGCGCCGGGACATCAGATTGATCTCATGGAGCACCCCGAAACGGAAGGCCATATTAGAGCCCTTTCGGCCAATGATCCATTCGCTCTAATGGCCATTTCCTATTATCAGGGCGCGGATTTCGTTTTAAAGCACAGGATGAACCGGTGGCAGTGACCGGCTTGCAGATCTCTTGCGCATTCGGATTCACCTTCTCTTCTTTCGGTTTCCAGGGGAAGTTGGTCGCCTATATCTCCCCTGTTTTCCCCCGTTCGCCATGCTCATGGCACTGGGGCTTTCCCGCGCCCTCACCGATGGAAAACGGAAGGCCTTTCAACGGGGCGCGGCAGCGACCGCCATCCTGATGGGCCTGGTTCTTTTGGCCCTTATTTACGCACAGGGGGTCGGTTACGAGGGGTTCCGTACGTATAGTCAGCCCATTAAAGCGGTGATGGCAGTGGCCGGAATCGCTTTTATGGTTTGTTTTTGCTTCGCGGCCATGTACACTCGATACAACAGAAGCAGGATACTCTGGATCGGTCTGGCGCTGCTTCTGTTGTTCTTTGTGGTGCACTTCTCCATCCCCGACGGGGTTCTCGAGGAAAGCGATCCTGGGCGGCTCTTGCGGGAAAATCAGGCCCGCATAGGATCCGATGCCGTGGTCATTTCGTGCGAAGAAGCGGTGAGTGCGGTCTGCTGGAACTTGAACGGGATGCGATCTATCTGCTGGAGGACCCTCTATGAGAATCCTGGTTGTGGATGACGAAATCGCGCTGGTGGAGCAGTTGCAGAATGCCCTCGAAAACCAGCGGTATCTGGTGGAGACGGCAACGGATGGAGAGGCGGCCCTGGATAAGTTGTTCGACACGCCCTTCGATGCCGTTATTTTGGACATTATGATGCCGAAGATGGACGGGTGGACCGTTCTGAAAGAGGCCCGAAAGGGAGGCATCGATACCCCGGTGCTCATGCTCACGGCCAAAGGCGATGTGGAAGACCGGGTCAAGGGGCTCGATCTCGGAGCTGATGACTACCTGGCCAAACCGTTTTCCCTGAGCGAGTTGCTGGCCCGGCTCCGCGCCCTCCTGAGGCGCTCCGGAAGCCCTGCCGAGACCGTGCTGCACGTACAGGATGTGGCCCTGGATACGGTCACCCGCAAGGTGAGCAAAGGGGGTGCCCCGGTGGAGCTGACGCCCAGGGAATTTTCCATCCTCGAGTTCCTCCTGTACAACAAAAACCGGGCCGTGTCGCGCTTCAGTCTGGCGGAACACGTGTGGGGCGATGATTTCGACCCCTTCAGCATGTCCAATTTTATGGATGTCCACATCAAGAACCTCCGCCACAAGATCGGCGATTCCGGAGAGCGCCGGATCATCCGTACCCTCCGCGGGGTGGGCTATATCATCCAGGACAGCGAGACATGACAGTCAAGACCCGCATCACCCTCCTCATCACGGGGGCTGGCTTTATGGCCAGTCTTCTGTTCTCGGTTGTGGTCTTTTTTGAGTTCGTGGAACAGCCCTTCGATCTCTTAGACACCGTGTTGAAGGAGGAAGCATACAGGACCGTATCGGGGATACTGACGGCGCAGGGAAGCCCGGCGCCTCCCGGCTCTGTGGGTCACAGCATGGATGCTTACTGGATCCGCATTCAGGAGGAGGCGGCCGACCAGATGCTGTATCAATCCCCGATGGCCCTATCCATTCCGCTCGCGCCGGTAAAAGCGGGTTCAAGCGCAGTGGTCAGCGTTCCAGTTTCGGCCGGACAGATTCGTGGAGGACAGGACAAAAGGGACCGCATGACCTTCCGGGTCCGGACTTTTCGTTTCCCCCTTGACGGTCGAACCTTCATCGTGCAGATCGCCAGGCCTATTGAAAAACTGGAAGAAGAAATCCGGGACATCGTGATGGGCATTGTCTTCGGGCTCGTTCTCTCCACCCTGGCACTCATAGCCATCAGCCGTCTTGTGGCCAGCAGAATCCTTCGACCCATCGGCGCCATGAAGGACCTGGCCCAGGATATCAGCGAAAAGAACCTGGATCAGCGCATACCGGCTGGGAAGGGGCACGATGAGTTCAACGAACTGGCAAAGACCATCAACCGGATGCTGGACCGGTTGCAGTACTCCTTTGCCCGCCAGAGGGATTTTCTGTTCGACACCTCCCACGAATTGAAAACGCCGCTCACCACCATCCGTCTTGCTGTGGACGAAATCAACGCCCGCCACGGCGAAGATTTGCCCCCTTTTGCAGCAGAGACGCTGGGCCGTCTCAATCATCAGATATGGCGGATGGAACGATTGGTGAAAGACCTGCTGAGCCTGTCGTCTCTCGAAACACTGACCCGCATCGACACGGGTCCGGTTCACATCACCCATATGCTGGCCTCCCTGGCCGAAGAATATCAATTTTTGGCCGATGCACACGGTGTCAAGATCCGCCTCTCTCTTCCCGAGGGCCTGATCATTCAGGGGGACGGGGAAAAGCTGAGCCGCGCCTTTTCCAATATCTTGGACAATGCCCTCAAGTATAACGTAGATGGGGGGTGGGTTGACGTGACGGGCCGACAGTCTGAAGGGGAGTTGGTGATCACGGTGGCGAACTCAGGCCACGGTCTTGCCGAGGCGGACATCCCGAGGGTCTTCGATCAATTCTACCGGGTGGAAAAATCCCGGTCCCAGGCCCATGGGGGGGCAGGGCTCGGGCTGGCGATCGTGAAGCGGATCGTGGCGCTTCACCATGGAGAGGTGGCATTGGAGAGCGAACAGGGGGCCTGGACCCGCATCACCGTCCGTCTCACCGGATCACAGCAAACGGGTGGGATACGAGTGAGTTGATGATCTGTTTGCTTTTTCCTTCATTTTCTTGAGTTAGAGATATAGCTGATAGGGATTTCCTTTTTCGATTCCCGCCTATAGGGATTGGGGCTTGGGGGTCAAGGCAAATGTGACCGCAGGATACCGGGGTCGCGAAAAGGGAGGTCCAGTCGGTCTCCGGGTCATAAAGGCTTCCGCCGCAGTGAGAAGAACTGAATAATGAGGGGGATTTGATCACGTTACATGAAGTGAATAATATCTTGTCATGCAGGATTTGACGCGATAACATGCCTCGGTCAGGTTCAGAAACGGCGCGACTTACAGACAGTCATTGAATAGATGTCCCCATAAGTCCCCGCCAATAAGGGTCTGCGAAGTGAGCAACAGGGTGTTTTCAGAAACAAAAAACCTTCTTATAAGGAGAGATGCGATGATACGACCAACCATTGATAAGATACATGCCATGGAAGTCCTCGACTCCCGGGGAAATCCTACCGTGAGGGTCTTTATTGAACTCAGTGATGGGACTGCATCCTGCGCCTCGGTTCCCTCCGGGGCCAGCACGGGGGAGAATGAGGCAGTGGAATTGCGGGATGGCGACAAATCCCGATATGCCGGCAAGGGGGTGCTCAAGGCGGTGGCCAATGTCAAGGAAACCATTGCGCCTGCACTCATTGGAATGGACGCATCCCAACAAGCCCTGATCGACCGGCGGATGATTGAGATGGACGGAACGGGGAACAAATCGAAGCTGGGAGCCAACGCGATCCTTGGCGTGTCCATGGCCGTTGCCCGCGCAGCAGCTCAATCAGCCAGGCTCCCTTTATATCACTACCTGGGCGGCGCCGGGGCAAGACGTTTACCGGTCCCCTGCATGAATATCGTCAACGGCGGGCAACACGCAGACAACAGTGTGGACTTTCAGGAGTTCATGGCTGTGCCGATTGGCGCGCCCAGTTTCCGGGAGGGGCTTCGCTATGTTGCCGAGACATTCCACATACTCAAGGGCATTCTGCAGGGTCGGGGCTTGGCAACGAGCGTTGGTGACGAGGGGGGGTTCGCGCCGAACTTTGCGAGCAACGAAGACGCCATAGAAACGATTGTGCAGGCCATTGAAAAGGCGGGGTATCGACCGGGGGAGCAGATTGCGATTGCAGTAGACAGCGCCGCGAATTCGTTTGGGCTCGATCGGGCTGGCGAATACGACCTGAATCGCTCGGGCGCGGGCCACATGAACAGCCGCGATCTTATCGCCCTCGCCGGTGATTGGATCGAGAGGTACCCGATCGTTCTCTGGGAGGACCCCCTGAAGGAAACGGATTGGGAAGGGTTCAAAGAGTTCACCGCTCAGCATGGGGACAAAATTGAAGTGGTCGGCGACGACATCTTTGTCACCAATACGCGATATATCGCCAAAGGAATCCAAGAAGGCACGGCGAATTCGGCCCTGATCAAGCTGAACCAGATCGGAACGGTATCTGAAACCATCGAAGCCGTCCGAATGTGTCGTGACGCGGGCTGGCGCTATTTCCTGTCGCACCGTTCTGGAGAAACCGAAGATCCTTTCCTGGCCGATTTTGCCGTTGCGATGGACGGCGGCCACCTGAAGACCGGATCGGCCAGCCGCAGTGAACGGATGGCTAAGTACAATCGCCTGTTGGAAATCGAGGAAGAGCTCGCAGGAGCGGCTCTCTATTACTGGCGATAGAGCCAGGGGAAGGGCACAGGGTATGGAATTCAGCTTAAAAAGGCTTCCCACTTTTCCGGGGAGGAAGGGACCCCTCCTCCTTGTGATCATGGACGGGATCGGGATCGGAAGAAAGGATGAGTCCAATGCCGTGTATATGGCAAGGACCCCCGTTCTCGACCGCCTGCTGGCCGGTCCCCTTTACGCGGAGCTCAAGGCGCACGGAAGGGCCGTCGGCCTTCCCTCCGACGATGATATGGGAAACAGCGAGGTCGGCCACAATGCCCTCGGCGCCGGCAGGGTCTTCGACCAGGGTGCCCTTCTTGTTAATAAGGCGATCGCGTCCGGAAGGCTTTTCGAGACTCCCACCTGGAAGAGGCTCGTTGACAGGGCCAGGTCCGGGGGCACCCTTCATTTTCTGGGGCTTCTCTCCGATGGGAATGTCCATTCCCATGTGGACCACCTATACAGGATGATCGATGCCTGCGCCAGCCAGGGCGTGACGAGGCTCAGGGTGCATGCCCTTCTCGACGGCCGGGATGTGGGGGAGCGATCTGCCCTCGACTACGTGATACCCCTGGAGGCAAGGCTTTCGGAAATCTCCCAGGCCAGGAACAGGGATTATGCCGTGGCCTCGGGCGGGGGCCGGATGAAAGTCACCATGGACCGTTACGAGGCCGACTGGAACATCGTGAAACGGGGCTGGGACGCCCATGTCCTCGGGAAGGCGCGGGCCTTCCGATGGGCTGAGGAAGCGGTCAGGGCCTTCTATACCGAAGATGCCAATATGACGGATCAATATCTGCCTGCCTTCTCGATCGTCAACGGGGAAGGACTGCCCATCGGGCCTATCCGTGACGGGGATGCCGTTGTCAATTTCAACTTCCGGGGGGATCGGGCCATCGAGATCTCCCGGGCCTTTACCGAAAAGGACTTCAGGGCATTCGACCGGGGACCCCTGCCCGACATCCTCTATGCGGGGATGATGGAATATGACGGCGATACCCACATGCCTCCCCATTTCCTTGTCTCACCGTCGGCCATCGAGGGAACAGTCAGCGAATACCTCTGTCATGAGGGCGTGACCTCCTTTGCCATCTCGGAAACCCAAAAATACGGTCATGTGACCTATTTCTGGAATGGAAACCGATCGGGCTATATCAACGAGACCCTTGAACGGTACGTAGAAATCCCCTCCGACAGGATCGAATTCGACAAGGCCCCCAGGATGAAGGCCCATGAGATTACCCAAAAGACCCTCGATCTCCTCAAGAGCGGTCGCTATCTCTTCGGAAGACTCAACTTCGCCAACGGGGACATGGTCGGGCACACGGGCGTCCTCAAGGCGGCGATCGAGGCCGTCGAAACCGTTGACCAATGCCTTGGGGTTCTCCTGGACGCGATCAAGGGGCTGGGCGGCGTCGCCCTCGTGACGGCCGATCACGGCAATTCCGACGAGATGTTCACCATCGGCAAGGACGGAAATAGGGTCCCCAAGACCTCTCACACCCTCAATCCCGTCCCGTTCGCCATCTTTGACCCTGAGTACCAGAGGGAGTACCGCATGGCGGCGCTCCCTCAGCGCGGGCTTTCGAACGTGGCCGCGACGATCCTGAATATGCTCGGGTTCGAGAAACCAGCGAGTTATGATTCGTCCCTGATTACCATGTGTAGTTCATAAAGATTGGCCCCAAAATCCCGGCCCGAAAACTCTTGACAGTGCCTTCCCTGGAACATAATATGAAAAAGCTCGGCAATGAAGTCTGCCTCTAACCGCCCTTCTCTAAGGGATGATGACTTCTATCTCAGGAGAGCCTTGGGGTAGGAGCCATAACGCCTGCCCCACCATTGTGTTCGGGTGGGTTTTTTGTTTGTAGGCCCTGCGAGGGTAACCCCCTGGCGGGGCTTTTTTTTGGGGGGGGGGTTTATATGCTGGATCTATATAAGGAATTGCGAAAGAAGCTCCTGGATGGGATTGAGGAGTTGGAGGCCTTTTTTTCTCGAAGAGGGAACGGAGGGGTCGAAGAAACCCTGCAAGGGCTCCGAACCAAGCTCATCGAGAACCGGTTTCATCTGGTGGTGCTCGGGCAATTTAAGAGGGGTAAATCCACGTTTATCAACAGCATCCTTGGCGATCCGGTTCTGCCCACATCGGTGGTGCCCCTTACGTCTATTGTGACCCTTCTCAAACACGGCGATCAGGAATCCATTCATGTGATCTTCGATGAAGGCGCAAAGCGGACGATCCCGAGGGAGGAACTTCCCAGTTATGTGACCGAACGGGGCAACCCTGCCAACGAAAAGGGGGTCAGAAGCGTAGAGATCTCCTTTCCTTCGGAATACCTGAAAGACGGGGTTTCCATTATCGATACCCCTGGGGTCGGCTCCACATTCGAAAACAACACCGAAATGACCTACAACTATCTTCCCCATGTGGATGCCGCCCTTTTTCTTCTGGCCGTGGACCCGCCCATCAGTCAGGCAGAGGTCGCTTTTTTGAAGGATGTGCGACAGTATGTGGAAAAGATCTTCTTTATTCAAAACAAGATCGATTATTTAGGCCCCGAGGAAAGGGAGGAATCCCTGGCCTTTTCCAGGGAGGTCATTGAGAAGGCCCTGGGGGTGGACGGCATTCATATTTTTCCTCTTTCCGCCCGGCTGGCCCTGCAGGCGAAGCAAACAGGCGATGGCGATCTCCTCAAAAAGAGCGGATTGCATCTCTTCATGAATGCACTGGGCGATTTTCTCCTTAAGGCGAAGGGGAAAACCATGCTCCACAATGCCCTGAACAGCGCCCGGCGGCTCCTCTCGGACGAGGAG
>Ga0172375_10004110_pt1 | contig 21706 bp, 24 predicted proteins | sample LakKiv1m_FD_114537 | JGI IMG/M metagenome (GOLD analysis project Ga0172375, IMG submission 114537) | Freshwater microbial communities from Kabuno Bay, South-Kivu, Congo - kab_092012_11.1m | ecosystem: Environmental > Aquatic > Freshwater > Lake | place: Democratic Republic of the Congo...
CAAAACGCGGGAGCGATGTTTGACTACTTCTCCAGGTAAGGTTTTTAGTTTAGCGGCCGTGGTTTTAGGGCGAGGCCAGAAGCGAGAAATGTTAATCACATCAGGCATAGTTTTTCTGATCAGATTTTGGGTGTTCCAGAACTGTTCATCAGTCTCTCCCGGGTAACCTACGATCACATCAGTAGAAATGGTCATATGGGGAAAGAAAACTCTAATCTCTTCCACTAAAGTACGATACTCTTCTGCCGTATACTGGCGATTCATACGTTTCAATACGTCATTATCCCCTGATTGTACAGGAAGATGAATAAATTGGAAGAGTTTAGGATTTTTATAAGCTTCAAATAATTCTAACTTATACTTCAAAACATGGTTAGGATTCATCATGCCCACCCGAATTTTAAAATTTCCTACAATGGTAACAATTTCTTTCAAAAGTTTGGCTAAATTGGTATCGATATCAAAACCGTAACATCCGGTATCCTGAGAGGTAAGCCAGATTTCCTTTACTCCTTCTTTGATCGCTAATTCTACTTCTTTCTTGATATCAGCAACAGGATAAGATCTAAGATTTCCCCGAGCGGCTTTGGTCTTACAAAAGGTGCAAGCGCCTAAGCAACCACGAGAAATAGGAATGATAGAAATGAAAGGATTTTTTCTTACTCTAGGTAGGTTTAAAGGGGGCATTTCATTAGATTCAGTTAATCTAACTTGATTTTCATGTAAGGCTTCTTCAACTACTTCTACAATCTTATGGATTTGATTAGTTCCTACCAAAGATAATCCCTTTAATTTTTCCGGGTCAGCTTGAGCAATACAACCGGTTACGATTACAATCTTGTTGGGATACTTTTCCTTAACCGATTGAAGATTACGATAGAATACGGTTTCAGTGGGTCCTTTAACCGCACAAGTGTTAAAAATGATTACATAAGCGTCTTCTTGGTTGTCTACCAAATCAAAATGAGCTTGCCTTAATAATCCCGCCATTTGTTCAGAATCGGCAAAATTATGTGCGCATCCGGTAGTATGAATGTAGACATTGGTCATGGTTCTTAGCCAGCCTTCTTGATTTATAAAAGTTGTGTAGTTCAGAAAATTGATAATAAAAAGGTTATTTTGAAAGAAATAATTAATCGATCTTTCCGTAATGGTTGATCAACTGTCGCGCTAATGACAAGTCTACCTTGATTATCTTACCATGAGCGTATTGTTTAGGATCAAAGATTAATTCTGCAAAAAGATCACCACAAATAGCGTTTAAGGCTCTTGCCCCGGTTTCGACTGGAGCAACTTCGGCAATATACCGAGGGACTTCAGGACCAATTTGTAATTCATAGCCCTTTAAGGCCATAAGATTAGTATACATTCTTAAGGCTGAACGTTTAGACTCTGTTAAAATTCTTATTTTATCATCAACAGTTAATGGATCTAAAACTGCTATAATTGGAAGTCTTCCTACTAATTCAGGTTTAACTCCGTATTGAATAACATCTTCTGGTCGAACATCATAAAGAAGATTACCGCTTGCTTTAGTTGGACCATTTGAACCAAATCCAATAGATTTTTGTCCAATTTTCTTACGTTTTGCGATGATATCTAATAGTGAATCTCCATTTCCGGAAAAAGCTCCGGCAGTGGCAAATAATAGGTTTCTCGTGTATAAAGGAGAACGAGCTTCCTTCTGTACTCCGTCTCCAGAACCCATAATTACGCCTTCGGGATCGAGCCAACCAATTAATTGATTCATTAAAAGATTACCAAAACCTCTGCCCGTTCCTACGTCATCTTTAGCCAATTTATCTATCTCATCAAAAAATATTAATCCGTACGGGGCTTCTTCACCATTAACTAAGGGCCTTAATCTTTCGAAGACGGAAGAAAGATTTTCTCCCTTGTATCCTTCGCTAGATTTATCAGTTAATTTAACTGAAATAAAAGGGATTTGAGCCTTTTTGGCTAGGGTTGAAAGCATTAAAGTTTTACCCGTACCTGTTCCTCCAACTAGAAGAATATTATCTGAGGGTAGATCCTGATTTCCGGTTCTAACTCTGGTCATATAAGAACAAAAGGTAGTAGCGACAGTAATTTTTGCCTCTCCTTGGCCAATAACCGTAGCGTCAAGATATCTTACAATGGATTTGGCATCTTCCCAATCTACCTCTGGATCAGGAGATAAATTTAAATTAGGAGCACCCCTAATAGCGTTTCCTTCGGGAACAACAATTTGACTTTTTGGGGAAACACTGGGGCGAAGAGAAACAAATCTTTGTGTCCATTCTCTTAACTGTTCTTTTTTTTCTTTTCCTAAAATACAGTCGTAAGAAGAAACGTTCCTTCCATTAAGGTATAGACCCTTTGCTGTTAATCCATCATCTGTTTCTGAAACGATAGCCAAAGGCAATAGGGTATTATCTTTTTCTACACCCATAATGGTAAAAGGAGAACCATCAGAAGGAATAAATCTTTCACCTTGACGTTGGCCAATGGCACATTTAATAGGAGTTTTTCTAAGAGGTAAATATAAAACATCATTATTTTTTTGAGTTGGCACAAAGTTACCCTCTTCATTTAATAAATAATACTGTGTTCCAAGGAAATTAGGTTTATTGGAAAAACCAAGAGGAAAGGAGAAAAATTCTTCTCTCGCTTGGATAAAACCGCGAATAATTTGGTCTACATTTTCTACATACAATAAGCAAACAGGAGAACTTCTATTTTCTCCTTCCGTACCTACTTTTATATTATTTGGATTATAATTAAGATTAAAAGTCGAGACCGGAATGCCTGAAAGAACTCTTTCTAAATTGGATATTTCCTCTCTATTTTGTCTGCTAAAGAATGCCATTTTCCTTTTTAAAAGAGTCTACTTTTTAAATCTTTCGTTTTTAACTACCCCACAATAGTCACATATTAGAAATAATTATTTATAGGACCTTTACTAATTTTCATTTTATGATCACCACTTACTTGTTCGATCTGGATGATACCTTGATCAATACCGCCGTTTATGAAAAGATCTATCCTTATGTGATTAAGAAAATTAGACTACAATTCAAGCTTACGGAAGAGATGTTGGATAAGGAAGCAGAGAAAATGGGCCTGAAGAGAAACAAATATGGTCATTGGGATACCGGCGAGCTATGCAAAGGATTAGATATGCTAGATATGTACTATCAAGAGTTAGAAAGGGCCATTGAAGTGGATTCTTTTGTGGATGAAAAAGCTCTATACTTAGTTTCCAATCTCAAAATGCGCGGGAAAAGAATAGGTATTGTCTCTAATTCTATGCACAGAACCATCCAAACTTATCTGAAAAAATATGGACTAGCTCGCTATGTTGATTTAGTCTTCTCTTCTGATGATGCCGGCTGTCATAAAGATCAGGATAAATATTGGTCACAATTCTTAACTAAATTCAATCTGAAAGCCAGTGAGTGCTTGATGTGCGGAGACAATGTAGAAGAAGATATCAATAAACCTCGAATGCTCGGCTTTAGAACCTTCCACGTCTTACGACCGGCGGATTTAATGAGAATTCCTGATTTGTTTCCTTAATATCTACCACAACCCACTGGTCACAAGAAATAATAAAGCTATCTTATTTCTGTGCTGAAATAAAGTTTTTAGCTTTATTTCATGCAGATGTGGATAATGCTTATAAATTGGTTCTACTCTGGAATTTTGTGACAGCCATCCAGAGGGTTAGATATAAGGATATAGAACAATTTCCACAGATTCAGATAAAAAAGGATTTTAAGAAAGATTTTCAAGGTAGTTCTCCCAGCTTATTCATTGGTCAATATGGTTATCCTGATGTGAATGTCGGCTTCTTAAGTCCTCAATTTGGTGGAGATACCACTCATTATGATTCTCCAAAATTATGGGCTAAAGGAAAGTTTCAGATTGGAACCATCGCCAGTATGCGTTATGGTTTAGTAAATTCTCGCGCACAATGGAATATTCATGAAGTACGTAAGCAAAACCATTTCTTGGACATGTGTAAAGATATTGGCATGTCCAATAAATCAGTCGAATTGGAAGTTAATCTCAAAAAATCTCCTCATCTTAACTTCAAACCGGAAACGGAAATCACTCCTTTTGGACCGCAAAGCGAAGTGGAAAAAGCTAGAATCACTAGTAATCCAAAAGTTGATTCTAGAGTAGAAAGAGTAGTCTCTGACACCGATTTAAAGGCATTGTATGCCGTAAATGATCTCTATCGCAAGGGATTTGAAGAAACTTTTCTAAGTAAATTACTCTCTTCCGGAAATACGGGCATGGCCCAAAATAGAAAACTCGTGCCTACTCGTTGGAGTATCACTGCAGTGGACGATACGGTGGGAAAACAATTGATCAAAGAGATCAAAGATTTGCCGCCGGGAGAATTTCAAGTTCATTTTGGAGGGGGGTGGGGTAATTATTATCTTATTTTCTTATTTCCGGAAGTATGGAGTTATGAACTCTTTGAGATGTATCTCAACTACAAAGTTAATCCTTGGAGCAAAGAAGGAAATTTTTATTCTACTGATTATGAGGGATACGAAGGAAGAAAAGAATATGCTGAAGAATGTGCTGGTGGTTACTATGCAGCTCGTATAGGAATATTAGAAAAGATGAAAGAATTGAAACGACAGCATTCAGCTTTAGTTCTGCGTTTCATCACCCCCGAATATAATGTTCCTTTAGGAGTATGGGTATGTCGCGAAGCTACTCGAAAAAGTTTAGCTGAGAAGCCCATCAGTTTTGCTTCACGAGAACTTATGTTCAAATATGCAGAAGAGTTGATAAAAAGGAAGTTTGGCTTTGATATTCAATTATTGCTTAGCCAAAGCAAGTTATTAAAGAATCTGCATACTCAAAGAAAATTAAGTGAATTCTAAAGAAACATTTTTAAATTAAAATCCTTCCTGTTTAAATATGCAAGATCTAGAATTCTTATATCAAGTAGCGCGAGAGAACCCTTGTTATCGAAGAGAATTTTTACATTTGGTTGATTTGGGGGAATTCCAGCCTTATGTGAAAGGAATTTCTGTAGGAAGAAGAGATGCCGATACTCCCGTAACTATTATTCCCGATGCTCGATCTCAGGAAAATATAGAAGGTTTGCAGAGCAGGATTAAGGTTAATCCTATTGCTTTTTATGAAGAATACCTTCCTCATGTAGATGATTTCTTATCCGTGGTAGTAGATTTTGGCGGTTATTTAGCCTGGGAATACTTTAATCATCCGGCTCAAGTTTTAGAAGATGCTTATCGCCAAGCACAAGGGCATTATCCACAAAACCAAGAAAAATTTAGAAGAAGTGCTTTATTTGAAGCGTGGACTTATCAATTACGCCAAGAAGACTTAGGAAAAAGAACCCTTTCTAAAGAATTAAAAGAAGAAATAAGAGATTTGATGGATTGTTACTTACGAGACTTTTTACTCTAATGTTGATATAAAGCTTCAAATCTTTTATCTGTTTCTGGAGTTCCTAGACAATGATCATACATCCTTCTGGCTCTTTCTAAAGTAAGATGACCACCAAAATATTTTCCTGCAGCAAAATATCCTTCTGCCTGATTTAGTAATCCTTTAACTGCATCTTCAGGATCAGGTAAAGTCCTTTCTAATCTGTCTTCTAATCTTCTTAACCAATCAAACATTTTTTTTCATCCCCGGTATTCTTCCTCCACGGAAGATATAAGCAGCTATGATCAAAGCAAGGCCTAGAACAATGGCAGCAGGCAAGAACGTATTTTGTTTTACCTGAACCTCCTTAGGATATTCGTGACAAGTGTAATCAGCACCGCAATAGGCATTGTTAGGACATTCAGAGTTTCTGTTACATTCGCGATTGAAGTTACTAGAAACTACTAAAGCTACAATAGCCAAGGCCAAAACAATAACCACGGCTATCAAACCTAAAGTCGCTTTCTTATTCATAGGTATTTCGCTTGAAGGATTATTTTTAAAGGTTTGGTGAAAATTTTGAAAGAAAAGATAGCGGGGGAAGGATTTGAACCTTCGACCTATGGGTTATGAGCCCATCGGGCACTCCTAGCTACCCTACCCCGCTATTTTAAGAATGAAAATACCCTTATTTAAAAAGCTTCTCTTTATTAACAAGTACTTAATTTTTCTTAGGATCATTTATAAAAAATCTACCTTTTGAAATAACATGAAAAGATTTTGGAAAGTTGCAGCAGGAATAGCAGGAGGGTTAGCTGCTTTAGCTGTTGCTTACAAGGTTATTACTTATGATCCTGTTTCCCGTAATATTGATAACGTTGCCGCTATAGTTTGTGAAAATCAAAGAGGTACAGGAGTATATCTCAATCCAAGCTATATGATTACCGCCACCCATGTTCTGGAAGGATGTGAAGGAGGCAGAGTGATTAATCAAGTAGAAAATTTTTCTTTGGAAGAGATCTTAGCCAGTGGAGAAATATCTTCGCATGATGATATAACCATTTTTAGTGTAAATTTTCCTTACGATGGGGCTAAAACTTTAACCTTGAGAGAAGAACCACCACAAATAGGAGAAGACGTTTATCTTCTAACCATGGATTATGGTCTTGGTCAGCCCACTATAAGATCAGGAATTATATTAGATCACGATGAAAATAATCATTCTTTTCTAACTTCTACTGAAGCTTGGAGTGGCAATAGTGGGGGTATTTTCTTCGATGAAAAGGGAAGATTGTTAGGGATAATTGTTAGAAGAAATGAAGAAGGTACTCTCTCTTTAGGAAAATATACTCCTGCTCTATTAGTTTTCGATAAGTAGATTTTTAAATCAACCAAATTTCTCTCAATATAGGTGCCCTCGTAGTATAGCTTGGATGTCCATCCGGGACAAAGTAAATAGAACACGAGCTTGCGGACAAACTTTTAAGAAAAGTTTGATCAAAACAGAGATTTCATCTGTTTAACGGCAAATAGCTTGTGACCGGGGTTCAAATCCTCGCGAGGGCGCTTTTTATTTACGAAAAGTTATTTTTTCTCTATTTTTATTTGATTTAAGTAAAAATTGTCAAGACGGGTTTTATTATTTATTTCTGCTTAGACTGGTTTAACATGAACAAAACCTTAGAAAATATTTTACATTCCTCAGCAGCTTACACCACTGCTGCGGTTACCGGAGCTTTGGCCGGCACTGGCGCTTTCATTTCTTCCATGTATCTTGGACATATGATGGATATAGAATCTGCTTATGGAATTATGGTTCCCAGCACCGTATTGGGATTATCATTTTTAGTAGCAGGAGCAAAAGGTGGATATGAATTAGTAAAAGGAAAAAGTTCTGTAATAGAAAATAAACCTCTATATTATACCAGTAATGCTCTAGTGGGAGCGGTAAATGGGGCTGTCAGTTCTGTTGGAGGAGCAGCCTTATCAATTTATGCTTTAGTCGCTACGGGAATGATCAGAGTAAAAGAAATGTCTCATTATTCTAAACCGGGCGCGGATGAGATTATGTATACTTCGGCCATCGCTGCAGCCATCTTAGGTGCAGCTGCCGGATACAAATTAGGAACATCATGGTTTAGGAAGAAGGAAAAAGTAAAGGCTCTTAACCCCTAAAATATTTTTTTCCTATAATTTTATATATTTGTTCTGATCGTTTGATTCTATTGGGCCTGTAGTCCAGTGGCTACCATCGATGATGGCCATAGATGACGTCTCCTTCACAAACCTTTCGACTTCGCGAAATGTTTGATCGAAATTAGTCAAGTGAGGCACTCGCTTTGCTCGACCTCACGATAAAGTCGAAAAACTTTGAAAGTGGAGAAGATCAAGGGTTCGAAACAGATCTCCCAGATCTGGTAGGGGGATTCGCGGTCACACGCGTTCCCGCTCATAAGAACTGAGAGATGCCGAAAGTCCCTTCAGGCCCATTTATCTTAATCTATCCTTATGCTTGCGATGAAAACGAGAGTAACCTTTAGAAAAAATTCTAACCACTCTGGCTCCAACCGTAAATTCCTTTCCCACCTTGGCTAATCTTTCTGCCCTTACTATTGCTTTTTCTGTTTCTAATCCCTCGTGAAAAATAGCTTGTCCCACCGCAATGGTTTCTTCAGAAACAGCAAAAATGGCAGAAATACCTTCTACAAAGCGGAAAGCTAGACTAAAAGGAAAGATGGCCAACAGATCCAACCAATAATGCTTAAAGAAATATTTAGTATTGCGAGCATGATGGGCAAGAAATATCAAGTCTACCACAAACACGGCAATAACTAGGTAATCGACAATATCCATGGAAAGCAAGACCCATTCATTGGTAGGATGCACAAATAGTTCGAGAATAATGACTACTAATAACAAAAGCACTGCCGGGAAGATCAACTTATGATTAAAACGTTCCAGTGGTTCGAGCTTCTCCCAAAATTTTGACATACCTATACTACTATCTCTATATTTTTAAAGATGATTAACTACTAATTAGTACAACAAAAAATCCAAAACTATAAATACCACTTTCTTTTCAACGGCAGTATGGTACTTTTTAATCAAGGTGTAAAAGCCAAATGTCGAAAATGTGGGAATGAAGCTCCAGCGAGTGAGTTCCGCATGCATTATGATTATAAGATGATGGTTTGTCCCAATTGTTTCCGCGGAGAAAAAGAAAAGATTAAAGTTCAAAATACTGCTGCGGCTAAAGAAGAGCCGCAAGTGCCTAAAGCTCCTGGTTGGGATAAAGAAGATGAATATTTAGAACGAGCTGCCAAGAATAAACGCGAAGAGCAGAAATCTTGGTTCATGAGCATTCCGGGAAGTTCTCTAGTGCAATGCCGCTGTGCAGCATGTAAGTATAAGTTTAAGTATGATCCAGTCAAGAACATGCCCAAGGCTTGCCCTTATTGTGACGGACCGATTCCCCGATTCAACTCTAATATGTTATATTAGTTTAATTTTTCTTATTTTGTCTTAATTTCTTCTAGGTAAGCCTATATTCTACTTCTTTCTCTAACCCCCTATAAGAACGGAGGGAATAAATATGAAGAAACTAGCCACGATTGGAGCACTATTAGTAGCTTTGATGGGAGCACCTGCTTTGGCCCAGCCCAGCGGTTCGGCAGAAGTGATGGTCGGACAGAAGAGCGCCACCCTAGATGCAAAACTAGGAGGACAGTTCGCCCCTAAATTTGGTTATTTCGGACGTAACATTACCACTCTTAACTACGATGGTAAGGTCAGCAACTTCCTAGGAGTAGATCTAACTTACGACTTAGGAAAAGGAGTATCCTTGCTGGCGGAAGGACAATTTACTGATACCGCTTTACCAAGAGCAGGCTTGCAATACTTCCAGACCTTTGGAGATTTCAGCTTGTATGCCGCGGGAACGGCCAACCTAAGATATGGAACAGATGGAGAAGTGTTTGTCGTAGCTGACTATACTCCCCAAATCAGTCCGGGAGTTAAAGCAGTAGTCCATGCCGAAGCCTGCACTAACTTTGGTAAAAAACATAACTTCAGCGGACAGAAATTACGTCTGGGAGTAGGCCAAGGTAGTTTCAGTGCTGGAGTAGGAGTAAACTTCAGTGAGGCTGGACAAGGAGAAGATTTGGTTGTTGATTACAACCCCGGAATCTTCTTTGGCTACAAATTTTAATTTTTTTTATTTTTTTATTTTTTTAATTAAGAAAAAATATAATACTAAAAATAAAGAAAGTAATTAACTTCTATATGCAAGCATATCCACCGTAGGGTGAGGATCGCAAGGGGGAAGTTCATATCCGTATCGGTTTAAGGTGTATTCTAAGGATGCTTGTTTAAACTTTAGACCGGCAATTTCCGCTTTCAAAGCGGTAATATCTGCCTCACGTATAAAACGATCGACAATATTTCCTCCGATTTCTGCTTCTAAGGAAAACAAATCTAAACTTTTATCTAAAATCTTACGATGATTATCTTGATACGCTAGTTGCATATCGGCAATCACTCCTAAAGAAATTTCTGTCATAACTGGTTCTAAGATAAACTATTATTTAATTTTAAATAAATATAATTCATCCAAAATAAGAATAATTCTAACATAAAAATATATAAATCCCCCTTCCTCTCTTCCTCATTATGAAAGCTTTTGAACTCAAACAAAAATATTTGCAATTTTTCCAGAGCAAAGGACATGCCATAATTCCTTCTGCTCCTTTAATTCCCGACAACGATCCTACGGTTTTATTTACTACCGCGGGTATGCATCCTCTCGTTCCCTTCTTGATGGGTCAGGCTCACCCTTTAGGTAAAAGATTAACTGACGTGCAGAAGTGTTTAAGAACCGATGATATTGATGAAGTTGGAGATTATTGTCATCATACTTTCTTTCAGATGTTGGGGAACTGGAGTTTAGGAGATTATTTTAAGAAAGATGCTATTGAAATGAGTTTTGAATTCTTGACTAAAGTGCTTAAATTGCAGAAAAACCGTTTAGCTGTAACTTGTTTTATCGGAGATCATGATGCTCCTAAAGATACAGAATCATATCAAATCTGGTGGGGATTAGGCGTCGAGCCGGAAAGAATTGCTTTCTTACCTAAAAAAGATAATTGGTGGGGTCCTGCCGGAGAATCCGGACCTTGCGGACCAGACACAGAAATGTTCTATTGGGTTCCTAACGATACTCCTGCTCCCAAAAAGTTCGATCCCAAAGATGCACGTTGGGTAGAAATCTGGAACGACGTTTTCATGCAGTACAATAAAACCAAAGAAGGAAAGTTCCTTCCCTTACAGCAAAAGAACGTCGATACGGGAATGGGTTTAGAACGTACTGCCGCTATCTTACAAGGATTTGGAGATAATTATCGCACCGAATTATTCTGGCCCATAATTCAAGAGATTGAAGATATGACCGGAAAATGCTATGATGAATACACTAAACCTTTACGTATCATCGCGGACCATATCCGAGCCGCTGTTTTTATTTTGGGAGATGAACGCAGTGTTGTGCCCAGTAATGTCGATCAGGGATACATCTTAAGAAGATTTATCCGCCGGGTAGTTCGACAGATGAAATCCTTAGGAGTGGATATCAATACGGTAAACACCAACAGTGTTCTTGCCCATAAGGTAATCGATATCTATGCTCCTGAATATCCCATTTTAGAAGAGAAGAGAGATTTTATCATCTTTGAATTGGATAAGGAAGAAGAAAAGTTCAAGAAAACCTTAGAGCAAGGCTTGAAAGAATTTGAAAAGATGGCTGCCAAAACTTCAGAAATCTCTGGTAAGGATGCTTTCTTATTATTCCAGTCTTACGGTTTCCCCATCGAGATGACTCACGAATTAGCTATAGAAAAGGGAATTAAAGTTGATGTAACTGGATTCAAGCAAGAATTTGAACATCATCAGGAATTGTCTCGCGTAGGAGCAGAAAAGAAGTTTAAGGGTGGTTTATCGGAAGCCAATGCGGATACTACTAAATTACATACGGCCACACATTTACTTAATGAAGCTTTACGTAAAATTGTTTCTTCGGAAATCAAACAGAAGGGATCTAACATCACCCCAGAAAGGTTAAGATTTGATTTCAACTTTGATCGCAAGTTAAGCGAAGAGGAACTTAAGCAAGTAGAACATGAAGTTAACCGCGTGATTAAAGAAGGATTAAAAGTAGTGAGAGAAGAGATGCCCGTCAAACAAGCCTTTGATAGCGGTGCACACGGAGAATTTGGAGCTAAATATCCAGAAAGAGTTTCTGTTTATACCGTGGGAGATAATTATTCTAAGGAAATCTGTATGGGTCCCCATGTGCAAAATACTAAGGAATTGGGCCACTTCAAGATTCAGAAAGAAGAATCAGTAGCTGCTGGAATCAGAAGAATCAAAGCGGTGTTAGAATAATCAATAAAAAGTTTAATTAACTTTTCTTATTTACCTCCATAAATGGAAACAAGATGGCTAAGAACTTTCGGGGATTATCTGCATATAGATCATTCTAGAATTGAAAGAAACGGTAATCCAGACATTGGAGTTCTGTTTGACATAGAAGTGATGCACAATGGGATGGGTTTAGATACTAAACTCTGTATTTATCATGCCGAACAGAAATATGACAAAGTAAGTTCTTCCTATGGGCATCAGACAGTTTATACCACCAGTAAAGGTTTATATGTTCCCAAAACTACCTTAACTTGGACCTACACTTTTGATTGCCCTAAAGGAAAATTAGAAGAAATCTGTCGTTATAACGGAGACTTTTCTGAAGGAGGATTCGTTTTTAGCAGAGGAAATAGGACTCTTACTTTAGTCGCTCCCAAGATTCTTCAGAATATGTGCGACAAAGCCCATCATATCGCTTTAGTGGTGAAGGAAGATATCGAAAAATTGCATGGGAAAGCACAAAATGTAGCGGAAAAAGACCGCTATTTCTCTTTCTTACGTGCTTTTGGAAATATCAAATAGAATTATTATCAAATAAAATTATTTTAATTTTTGAATTAACTTCTTCTGTAACTCTTTATTGACCTTTATTCCTCCCGCTATTTCTTCGGGCAGGGTAAACTTAGCCTTTTTTTCTAGGTAAGGTTCAAGATTGTCCACATACAGACCCTTTTCTTGGATATATTCAATCAATCTTTGGTAGTATAAGGGTTTTTTCTTATCTTCATAAAGATCATAGTATTCATCGTGAGAAGAAAGAGTTTGGGCATTACCGATGATAATAAGTTCATATTGGAATCTGGTAATGGCCACATTAAATCTTCGTTCATCAACTAGGAAACCCAAACGTTCGGTAGCTGTTCCGCGCAAATTGGAACGTACCAAAGAAAGGATGATAATCTTTTTCTCCTGCCCTTGGAAACTGTCAATGGTTTTAGCCATGATGTTTAAGAGGCTTAATACTTTGTTTAACTCGCGAATTTGCGCTTTGTAAGGACCGATCACTCCGATATCGTTAGGAGATATTCCAGAAGCAAGATATTTTTTTACTAATTTTTCTACAATGTTGATCTCTTCCGGATTATGGTATTCTGCTTTGGAAGGAGAAAATTCTTCAGAAACGTAACTCTTTACTTCCATCCCTTCATGATTAATGAACACTAAAGGCTTATGGAAGATAGCATCGGCAAAATGGTACTTCTCCACTAAGGGATCGGAGATTAAAGGGGTTTGGGCATAAATCGTTTGATTAAGGAAATCAATCAATAGAGGACTCATACGATATTGACGATCGATAAACATACTGTGTAGATACCCGTATAAACGTTCAAACATGGATTTACTTAAAACTTGGAAAGAATGGATACGTTGTTTCTCTTCCTCCGGATCGAGTTCGTCATCATAATTCTTGTTCTTTAAGAATACGGTGGGCGGTAACTGATGATGATCTCCAGCCATAATGATTTTCTTAGTTTGGTTTAGAGGGATTAATACTGAAGGTTCGGTACTTTGAGTAATCTCATCTATCACGAGAAGATCAAACTCTAGCTGATATTTTCTCAGAACGTCGCTGTGATTATTGGTAGAAAAGATATAAAAAGGCTTTTTAGTTAAGAAGGAGCGTTTTAATTCTTCCCGGTTTTGTTCGAGATGTTCCTTCAGTTCATTTTCTTTCTTTTCCAGATCATCGATAGCAAAACGCAGTTTGATCAGAGTTTGGATCAGCTGTTCCTTCTCTAATTCGATCTGTTTTAAACGATCTAAAGCCGGACCGGTAAGGGTCTTATTCAATTTATCTTCTTCGATTCTAATTTGTTCTAACTGAATCTCTTTCTCTTTTCTTTCCGTCCTTTTTTCTGTAATTTGATGATCGTATTGAGCAATCTCTTGCTGTAAATTTACGATTTTTTCTTGGTATTGAGGAGAATGTTTTATTTTATAATTCAAAGAAGATTCTCCGGAAGAACCTAATCTTAAGATCAAGTGATGAAGTTCTGGAGGAAGAATTTTTTTCAGGGCATTCATGATATTCTCAGTAGCTTCATCAGAAGCACAAGTAACCAAAATGTGAGAATTCTTGTTTAGGTTGAGTTGTTGGGCAAGGATTTCTGCACAGACTCTAGTCTTTCCGGTTCCGGGGGGACCGTGTAAGCTGAAAATATTCTTAGCTTGTAAAGCTTCTTCTACTGCCTTTCGTTGGGTTTCATTCAGATCTAAACCGAAATAATCTGTAACTTTAACGTTGGATAAACTAGAAGAAGGTTTTTGAGAAACGATGGCTTGCAACAATTCTTTATTAGGGTGCTCTTTGAACAGTTTAAGGGCCTCTTTTTCCCGGGAGAAACTTAAATTGTCTGGGCGAAGGACTAGAGCAAAATTTTTCTTTTGGGTGAACTTTTTGCTAGAGATTCTTACTAACAAGAAGTTATTCTCTTCATCCAGAAGAATTATTTTTCCTAAAAAGGTGGACCGCACCGGATTAAATAACTCTAACTCTTGATCGTAAGCGAAAATATAAACACAAGGGTTATCTTTGAATAAGGGATACTGATAAAGATGGTCTTGGGGGATTAATTTTAAAACCCAAGTTAGAGTTTCCTCTTCTTCATCAAAAATCTCTTCCTCTTCTCGAGATAGGCATTGCAGATTTAATAAAGCGGTTCTTTCGCTCTCTAATTCGGAAAATTCTTTATACTTCATATTTTGGAAGAAACGGTTCTTGACTTTATTCTCGTCGTAAAGAGCGGATTCGAACAAGTAGATATATTGATCTACCGGATCGTCAGTTTCTGGCTTAAGGGGTTTTTCTGGATCAACATGAATTCTTAAGTGATCTAAAATTCTGGATCTGATTACGCCTAAGTCCTTTACTCCATGTACGTACACTTTACCTTGTACTTTAGTATAATCCATCTTGGGAGCAGCGTTATAGTGAGGGAATTGTTCCGAGAAGACGGTATAATATTCTGATAAATCTTTCAACCAGATCTTACTATATACATTTAAGTCGAAAATGTATTTGATAGTTTCTTGTAGTACTACATTAGAACCAAAATAAGACCTAATTCCCAAGGGATAAGGTTCATATTCCGGTTGTCTTAAAGGCATGAAAATTTCTATGAACAGATCGTGCAGAAGTTCAGCATACTCGTTCTTTACCTCCAGATCCTTAGTCTCTAAGAGATAATTGTGCAGCCAACACAAAGGTTCAAATAAGGCATTTACACTGACTTGATAGCGATATTTAGTAAGGTTTTGTTTCAGTTCTCGGAATTTATCGCTGATAAGTATGTCCATTCCAAGAGGCCATGCGCTTATCGTATATAAAATGTTCGGTTCAGGCCGATTTTTAGGATTTTACTTTACTTGATTCTTCAGGAGTTATCTTTATAAAAGAGTAAGGGTTTCGATAGGGTCATGATTCCCGCCAAATATCAAGATAGAGAAGATCTGCAGATATTATTACAAGATCAGGTGATTCTTCCTAGCGATGCTGAAGTTGATGCTGCTTTGATCAGGTACACTACCAGAACCTTATTTGTTTTTAAGGGTCCAGAATTACGCTTAGTAGGTTCCGGAGCAAATAAGGTAGACCGGATTTGTAATCCCTTTGACCGCATCCAAACCTTAGTTATCGATCCTGATGATGGTCAAATTTATGGATTTTCAGCTCAATGTTTGCACGGACACCAAGGACAAGTAACTTATGAACATGCCTTGCATACTTTTAAGCATAAAGAACATTCTCGTCAAGCCCTGGGACAATTAACTTACTCTTCCTTGGATCCCCTGATCTTAGGAGCAAGAGTATTTGATGGAGAAAAAGAAGTTCCTACTTTTTTGCGCTGTGGCCCATATCATTTAGTTGGACCTCAGGCAACAGCCCAAGAATATCGTCGTTTAGAAGCATTTGATCCACGTCGTCCGGGTCAATATAATAAAATAACCAATTATTCCAACGGAGAGTTAGAAATCGTCAAGAGTGGTTCTCATCAACTGATTCAAACAGTTGTACCTGTGTTAGAATTAGAAGATCTTATTTTCAGAGGTAAAACCGCAACTACTCAGGTTAGAGAAGCTTTTGATTCCGAAGATCCGGAAAGAGCCATGAAAACACTTAGAGGAATCCTTGCCGCCAAGAGAATTGAAGCCAGCCCTTATGAATATCTCTTAACGGATAATGTGGGCCTCTTCCCTACCTATAGAGTACAATTTGATACCGCAGGAAGAGTCTATCATGCAGAAAGAATTGCTCCGCAAAATTCTTAATTTTTTTAAAATGAATTTATTCAAAGGATTGCCGGGAGAAGAAGTTATCTTAAACAATTATGTTACTAAAGTGGACGAGATAGATAAGATTCTTCTTCATGGAGAATTCAATCCAGAATACGAATTGTATTTAGAACAATGCAAATTTCATCGGGATGGACATAGGAAAGTTTTAGGTGCTGATGAATGTGTAGTTTTAGTACATCCCTTACACATCCATTCCAACCCCGAATTGTTAAAATTGAATGAGGAACAGCAGCAAGAATTATGGGATTATAATCAAAAATTGGCTCGTTTATTGCGAGAAAGACGTCCGGGTTTGGATCTCCTGTTATGGGAACAGCCCATCAATTATCATCTTACCTCTCTTTGGCTGGAACAAGGTTTAGTTGACGATGCTCTCTTTACTTATTACGCTACGGGAGAGATACGAGAATTTGCTCAAATTAAAAGAGCCTTGATGGGTAAAACCGTTTATGTGCTCGGTTCCTGCAATTTGGCTTGTGTCAGCGATGCCTTAAGAAATATTTCCGGAGTGGTGGATGAGGATCATATTAAAGCGGTGCGAGGCATGGTCTTGAATTGGCCCTTAGCAGAAAAAAACTTATGTGCGGAAAAGGTAGAGCAAATGGGGCGGGGAGAGTTCAAAGAAGTTTCTGGTTATGTTTCCATAGAAGAATTGTTAAGAGTATAATAATTAAAAAAATATAAAATTAAAGATGCTCTTTAACCAACTTGGCGGCCAATCCGGTGTAAGTAGCTGGAGTTAACTCCAACAATCTTTTTCTAGACTCTTCAGAAATATTTAATCCTTCCACAAAAGTACGGAATCCTTCTAAAGTAAGATGCTCTCCCTGACTCATGGCCTTAACAGTTTCGTAAGCGCTTTGATCACCTTCTTTTCTCAAAATAGTCTGCAAAGCTTCAGTCAATACTTCCGGATGGGCATCTAGTTCTTCATTAATGCATTTTAAATTTGGATTAACCTTACCTAATCCTTTCATAGTAGAAGTATAACCAATCAAACAATGAGCAAAAGCTGTTCCGATATTACGCATGACGGTAGAACCGCTTAAATCTCGTTGTTCTCTAGACTTAGTCAATTTGTCTCCAAAGAAAGTTAATAAAACATTGGCCAATTCAAAGTTCCCTTCTCCATTTTCAAAATCGATAGGATTAACTTTGTGCGGCATAGTGGAAGAACCTACTCCTTCTTTAGTCTGAGCTAGTCTCTCTCGACTAATATAAGTCCAGATATCTCTATTGTGATCAATCTGGATATTATTTACGCGACGATAAGCATCTAATAATTCTGCTAAAGAATCACAAGGCTCAATCTGAGTCGTTTGTAAATTAACTCCCAAATTGGTTTTTCTTTCTTCATTTAATTTAGCGATAAAATCCGTGGTAAACCGAACCCAATCTACTTCCGGATAAGCGATACTATGAGCACTATAATTTCCCGTAGCTCCATTTAATTTTCCCAGAAGAGATATTCTTTGAAGAGAATCTCTTTGCCGCCATAATCTGGCGGCGTATACTCCCATCTCTTTACCTAAAGTAGAGGGAGAAGCAGGCTGGCCATGTGTTCTGGCCAACATGGAAATATCTTCCCACTTTTTGGCTAAAGCGTAAATGGTTTGTAGAGTTTGATTCAATTTAGGTAACATTACTTTTTGCGTTGCTTCTGTAACCATTAAAGAATAAGCCAAGTTGTTCACATCTTCTGAAGTCAAGCCAAAATGAATCCATTGCAAAGAATCTTCTAAAGAAGTATTAGCAAATCTAGCTCGTAGATAATATTCTACGGCTTTAACATCGTGATTAGTACCTTTCGAGCTATCAGGTACACGAGGAATTCCAGTATACCCATTAACTTCAATGTCCTTCACTAGACGAGCATCTTCTACACTAGGAGAGTAAAGGCTACGAATGAAAGATCTTTCTACCCCGTTAAAAGTTCTGGTTCCCACTTGAGGATGATCAGAAAGGGCGATCAAGTATTCTCCTTCAACAATAATGCGATATTTAGTTAAGGCACGCTCGCTGAAATAATCAGCAAGAAGTTCGGTAATTCTTCTGTACCGACCGTCAATAGGGCTAATAGTATCTAGTTTATCCATAAGCTGCAAAAATCAAAGAAGATATTTTAAGCATTTAGATATAGTAAGATATATTTTACAATGATACCAATCAAGATCAGAAGTAAAACCCTTTTCTCGCTGGCACTTTAAAAATAAAAAGTTAAACTATTTGGGAGAATATTCTTGTTTCTTATAGGGGGTATATTTCCCTTGAGGATTAAATTCTCCTAATACAGGCTGTTGTTGAGCTTGTTGTTCAATCAATCTTACCAGATCATCAGAAGTCTGCACACCAAACAGATCATGAATATCTCTTCTGGGTTTTAATTCCACTCTCGATTTCAATTCTACGTATTCCATAAGAGCTGGCTAGGGTAAGGTCTTTTTAAAGATTATGGTTATAGATTATTCTTTCCAACTTCCCTCGCGTGAATATTCCGCGGCTCTCTGCAGAAATATTTCCCAAGTATTTCCGCTCTGCTCTTTGAGATAAATTCCGTTTTTTCTGAACCAATGACGAGCTTCTACTAATCCAAAAATACCAAATTCGTCTCCCAGAACACATTCGGCCGTCATTACTTCATAACCTTTGATCTTACCGACTAAAGCTGTAGAATAGACGCAGGCATGAGCATTCATCCCCATTAAAAACAGGTCTTTAGTCTGCCATCGTTGTAATTGTTTTTCAAAGCCACAGGATTCAAATCCGCCATCACAAGATTTATGGATTTGAACAGAATGAGGAATTTGGAGAGAGGCTTCCTTAAGTCCAGGAAGGGTATCTCCGCTTTGAGTATATTCTAATAAAATGAAGTTTAAAGATTCTTGTTCGCATGTTTTCATCACTTTTAATTGATTCTCTACTATGTATTCTACTTCTTTCTGATAAAGTTCCTTCAAGAATTCCGGCTGCATATCGATCAAGACCACGGTAGGTCGGACTTCAGTCAAGAGAAGATCTAAACGCTTCGGATAAACAAAGCTTTGAAAGAGGCTCATCTTAGATACAACCCATTTTCTCTAAACCAGCTGCGAGCAGAGCGAATGTTATTCCGATTAATGTCTCCAATTACACATTCGGAAGTTATGGGAATATAACCTAATTCTGTTCCTCCGTAAGCAGTCACAGAAAGACACCAACTGGCATAAACACCCATAAAAAAGAGGTTACGTTTATCCCAACTTTTTACTCTTTTTTCAAAACGAGGATTTTCAAAACCATCCATTCCTGGTTTGGCATAATAATAAGCTCCTTCAATCTGCGAGATTAATCTTTGCAGTGGTTCGATGGTAGCCGGATGATCAACGCCTTCTAACACCGCCACATCTAGATTATTTTGGGCAGCCAATTTTAATACGCGAGACTGATTTTCCACTAATCTTTTTACTTGCTCCGGCTTAATATGTTTCAAATAATGTTCCTGCATATCTACTATAACAATTCCTGGACGTAACATTAATAAGATTTCGTCCAGATAGTTTGGATAATTAAGGTTTTGTGCAGTGGTCATTTTTTCTTTTTAAATTCTTTAACTAACAGATCGATAGTATATGCGGCGAAACGTAAACTGGTTTGGGCATAGTCGAGAGATATACCGATCATCGTTCCATAAGCAGCATAAAGTCGAGGATCGTCAGTGAAAGCGCCGATGGCTGTTCCAACTCCCGCGCCCAAAATTCCTCCACGGAGCAGAGGTTTAAGCATTACATACATTCTGTCGGTGATAATTTCGAAGGACTCTTCTATACTTCCTTCCAAAGTCTTGGAAGTAGACTCAGCATAGAGCTTATCAAAATCATGCAAAGGATTTATTTCTTTAAGGAAAGCGTTCATGAGAAATTTTCCCCTATATAAGTTCCGTTTAATCTGAACCAAGTACGAGCACCTTGGAAAAAAACAGGGTTGCCTTTATTGTCTCCGATCACGCATTCCGCGGTAGTTATGCGATATTTTCTTTCCAGAGCATCGCTAGCCGTCTCTTTAACGCAAGCACTAGCGTTAACTCCCATCAAAAAAATATCCTGATCGACCCAACGTTTGACGTAAGTATTAAATTCGTCATTGGTAAAACCACTATTCTTTCCTTTCTTGAAATATTGATGATTAGGCACTTCTTCTATCGCTCTTCTTAGAGGATCAAGCGTTTCTCCACAAGCAACATATTCTAATACGGCTATAGGAAGATAATGCTTCTGGCAAGCTTCAATCACCCGGAGTTGATTCTTAACTAGATTTTCCGGGATGGTTTGATTGAGAAAGGGTTTCATAAATCCGAGTTGCATATCCACTAAAACTACTAACGGTTTAACTTGAGCTAACAGGGCATCTAGAGAAGTAGGATAAGAAAAATTCTGGGGAGCATCACGAGCATTAGGCTCCCAAATTTTTGGATTACCAATAACTGGCCAGGAGGTAGTAAGCATATCGATCAAAAGTGAGCTTTATTTAAAAAGGTTATGTTTATTATTACTTTAAAGTAGTTAACAGAAAAAGAGGCTTTCTAATTATCCGTTCTGAAAGAGCAGAATGATTATATATTCTAAGAGATTTATCTGGGATATGAATTTAGAACGGCGGACAGAATTCATCCTAGGCGTAAAGCAATACGCCATCGATGAATTGGGTATTCCCGACAACGATTCTTTTCTAGAGATGTATCCCGGAGGAAAAGTACACGCAGTCTATCATGCCCTCCCCAACAGATTAGAACCGGCCATAAAGAAAGATCCGGGATGTCAGATCTTTGATGATGAACAGGAAGCCAGAGAATTTGCTCGCTCTATGAGAAAGGAAGGGTATCATGCCATGTACACTACTTTTTGTTCCTATTCTAAAAATGAAAAAAATGGAGAAGCTCCCTTAACCACTAATCTGTTAAAGGAGGATAGAGTTTATCAATCATATATCATATTTCATGAAATGTTTCATCTGCATTGTACGGTAAATAAAATAGTGTCTAATAGAAGGTTGGATTTAGAAGAAGCTCTAGCTGATACTTTTGCTTATTGTTCTCAGAGAGAATATTTTGCGGATGATACAGTTCGATTTAAACAGATTAAAACTAGAAGAGACCGGGTAAGAGAATTAAATGACTTTTATGCCAAATATATCGCTTTATTACGAGAGAAAGGAGCAGATACGGAAAAAATTCTAGCAAGAGCAAATAAAGAACAACATCGACATAAGATTAAGCACAGATTGAATATGGCCTTCTTCTTACGCGAATCTTTCTATGCTCCTTACTATGGCCGAGCTATGGATCTCTTTGATCACAGCGATCCCCGCGATCTGGTAGCAAACACTCGAGAGTGCTACCGGCAGATGTTAGAGAAGTAAAAAAGGGATAAATAAGGGATTAAATATTACAACAATTCTCTTTTCAACAATTTATGAGCAGAATTAATCTCTTTAAACAGTTCTGCATCCCCACTAGCCGTGTCAGGATGATGTTTTCTAGCCAAATTCTTGTATGCTTGATCAATAA
>Ga0172375_10004111_pt1 | contig 21705 bp, 24 predicted proteins | sample LakKiv1m_FD_114537 | JGI IMG/M metagenome (GOLD analysis project Ga0172375, IMG submission 114537) | Freshwater microbial communities from Kabuno Bay, South-Kivu, Congo - kab_092012_11.1m | ecosystem: Environmental > Aquatic > Freshwater > Lake | place: Democratic Republic of the Congo...
ATTACAATGAAAGACAAATATCCCTTTACCACAAAAGGAGAAACTTCAAAAAACATAGGAGATATTGAAAAATATGGACAGGCTCTGGGAGAATTCACTGTTTATGTTGATCCAAGCGCAGAAAATAAAACATATTCCTTGCCAATTATGATTTCAACCGAACAAGACAAAATGGGAATAACAACAGAACATAATATAATAATCAGCGGAAAAGATCCTGTAATTAAAGTAATTTCAGCCACAATGGAAAAACTATTGCCCGGAGAAGAAAAAGAAATCCTTTTCACTGTGCAAAACGTAGGGACTAGCCCGGCTTATGATATACTTGTAGAAATGCAAGAAGACAGAACAGTGGTTGTAACAACAGGAACAATTGTAGAAAGAGAAATCACTCCGCTTGGAGCTGCAACAGCATACATACCATCAATAAACCCGGGCGAGAAAAAAGAAGCTGCATTAAAAGTAAGTGTGAGCAACACAGCCACAATAAAAAATTATACCCTACCAATTACAGTATCCTACAGAAACACATCCGGAACAAGAACAACAACAACCTCCTATGCAGGATTAAAAGTATACAGCAACGCCAACCTTGACGCAACAATAAAAGAACAAACAGGAAACGAATATGTAATAGAAATATTCAACAAAGGACTAGGAAAAGCTGAATTCACTTTAGTTGAAATAGAAGCCCAAGGAGAAATAGGCAAGCCAAAACAATTTATAGGAAGCTTAGGTGCAAGCGACGTTGATACAATAAAAACAAGCATTGCTTTCGAAAAACAAGGAGAAAACACAATAACCTTAAAATTAAATTATATGGATGCGGACGCACAAACAAAAACACAAACAATTATCATCACAACAAAATCAAATACAACAAAAGAAGAAGGCCCAAACATTCTGCTAATTGTGGCTGTCTTGGCAATAATTGGATTTGTTGGATGGAAATATTTTATCAAAAAGAAGAAATAATAAAACTAAAACAAGTGACAGAGAAAAACTCTTTCACTAACCTTTTTTTTAAATTTTATAATCATCATCAACTCTGTGAACAGTTACCCCAGAGTCGGATATTTTTAAAGGATGCAAATCCTCTGAATGCTTAGTAGCGCGCATCTTTCTTATATGAAGCGTACGGTTGCTCTGTGTACCAATCCCCATGTAATGAAGAACAATTACTCCATCAGCAACAAACTCTTCAACCCCATACTTGCCAAGCTGTTTGGAATCCTCATTAATTTCAGTAGTAAAAATAGTAGTAACTCCTGCACGGGAAAGAAGATACACCATTTTCAAAACCGCCCGCCGAACATCGTGCTCGTTCTCAAAATTCAAGCCAAGAGCAGGAATCGAATCAATAACAACCCTCCTCGCCTTAATTTTTTTAATCGCACGCATCAATTCAAGTAAAAGCTTGTCCAAATCAAACCCCGTCGCAGGCAAAGAAAATTCCTCATCACTTGGAATACCAAGCTTAGCCATTGTCCCGTCAACAATCTTAAGTAAACCATTATCCTCAAGCTGACGAAGATTCCATCCAAAACGAAGCATATCTTCCCTAATTAATTCAGGACGCTCATCAAGAGTCAAATAAACCCCCGGCTCACTACTCTTCGCCCCATTAACTAAAAATTGGGTGGCAAAAATAGTTTTGCCTGTACCGGTGCCGCCAGAAACCAAAAAAGACCTGCCCTCAGGCAATCCGCCTTCAACCAAACCATCAAAACCTGGAACACCCGTCCTAACACGATTCATAAAAACCAAAAGATAAGAGGAAAAGGTAATTAATAAACTTAATGGGAAAACAAAAAAACTAAAAGAGGAAGGAAAAAAGATGCCCAAGAAAATGGGGTTTAAATACTTATTAAACAGCACGAAACTAAAACAAAAAATGGGACTGGGGAGATTCAAAACGCAACGTTTCGCCGTTGCAGCACGAAGAGCGACATAGCAAAAGCCTTGCTTTTGCGTTGCCCTGCAAAACAATGTTTTGCATGGTTGCTAACGCAATCCCTCAAAAAAGAAAAATGGGACTGGGGAGATTTGAACCCCCGACACCACGGTCTTCAGCCGTGTGCTCTCCCAGGCTGAGCTACAGTCCCAAGGATAAATAAAAAAGCGTAAGAAAAGCTTTTTAATTACCCTCCCAAGGCAAGACAAATCAAGAAAAAAAGAAAAAGTTGTTGGCAAACGCCAACAACAAACTTACAGATTAATCTTATCAGCATATTTACCAATTACCGGCAAATACTTCTTTTCTCCGCTCAAAGAAAAAACCAACCCAACAATCCAAAGAATTATTGTAGCTAACCCTACTAAAGGAAGTAAGAGCAAACCAATTAATACAATTACAAGGACTGAAGCGATTACTTGAGCAACTAAAGACGCAATGAAAAGAACCAAACTCTGCTTTGCATAAAACATAGCATAATCATCATCCTTTTTAGCCACAAGCACAATCAAAAAACCAATTATGCTCAAAAAAACGGCTAAAAAAGCGAAAAGCTTGGACTCACTGCCAGAACTCTTTGTAGCCATAAAAAACCCTCCGAGATAAAGGGGTAAAAGAAGTATAAAAAACTATTTTTGACCAACAGAAGACAAAATTGAGTTTATTTTACCAACCAACTCTACTTTTTTATTAGGGGCAAAGTGACCCTCAAGTTTACCAACAAGCTTCCCCTTAAAGAAAAAAAGCAGCGCTGGGAGTGCAGAAACACCAAACTTTTTTTCAAACTTGTTTGAAGAAAGACTCACTTTCCTATACTTAACCTCGCTAGAAAGAAACAAGTCCCTAATCGGGATTGAATTATACAAACAATTTATTGAAGCATTGTTGAAAAACTCGACAACGACAAGTTTAGAAGAATTAATTGTATCATCAAACTTATCTTCAGTCACAAAAAAAGCTTCATGAAGCGGCTGAGCACCGTAACGATCAACAAATAAATCCGAAACCTTTCTTTTATCTAAACTAATTTCTTTTTTTATTTTACTAAGTTCGACAGCGGTTTTAGCAACACGAATGGCACCAACCGGACAACTCGGCTCACAAACATCACAAGAAGAGCACTTAGAATTATCAAGCCGAAGAGTCTTTTTCTTATCATCCCACAAAAAAACTCCATTCGGACAAGAAGATAATCCTGAACAGTCAGCAGAATTATCACAAATCTTAAAATTAATTAAAACAGGAATCCAAAACACCAAACAAAATAAAGCAAGAGCAGAATAAAAAGGCGAGCCCGTAGGGATTCGAACCCTAGACACCCAGATTAAGAGTCTGGTGCTCTACCGACTGAGCTACGGGCCCACAAAGTAATTACTAAACTCAACCGTAATTACCGATTCACTACACAAAAAAAGCAAAGTAATTTCCTAAAAAAGGAAAACAATAAGCGAGCCCGTAGGGAATCGAACCCTAGACACCTGGATTAAAAGTCCAGTGCTCTACCCCTGAGCTACGGGCCCACCATACCTTTACTTTAAAAGAAATTGCCTCCAAAAACATTTTTAAAGGCATACACGGGATTGAAAAGGGATTTATATGAAACAGGATTTTGTTGTAATAAGATACGGCCACCGCGAGGTAAGAGATTATAGAGTAACAAGCCACTGTGCGATGGTTGCAAGAGCCTTTGGGGCAAGCAAAATAATTATCTGTGAGTCAAGAGACGAAACGGCAGAAAACACATTAAAAGGAATTAATGAAAGATGGGGAAGTAAATTCAAAGTAGAGTACGAACCCCGCTGGGAAGACGCGGTTGAAAAATTGAAAAAGAAAGGGTATGCTGTAGCCCACCTCACAATGTATGGTCTTCCTGTCAAAGAAGTAGAAGAGGAATTAGGAGAAAAAAGAAAAATTGCCGTGCTTGTGGGATCCCAAAAAGTCGAAAGAGCTGTTTACGAAAAAGTGGATTATAACATAAGCATAACTACCCAACCCCACAGCGAAATAGCGGCGCTAGCAGTCTTTCTTGACCGAATACAAAAAGGAGAAGAACTTGAAAAAGATTTTAAAGGAGCAGAAAGAAAAATAATTCCTGAAAAAAAAGGAAAAAGAGTAATTGCTTTAAAAACACTTAGTTGAGGAAATTTATTATGCCTTCCAAATCCATGACCGACTTAACCCTAGTGCGAAGTCTCTTGGATACTGTTGGCGGGCAAGACGCTGTAGAATTAGTAAAAATATGTGAAAAAAAGAGAAAAAGTGCGACAGATGAAGAATTATCAAAAAAAATGAAAAAAAAGGTTACTGAAATAAGAGCAATATTAAATAAATTACATTTTAGAGGAATCGCATGTTACCAAAAGACGAGAAACCAAAAAACAGGATGGTATAATTATACTTGGGATATTAACAAAAACAGAATAGCAGAAATAATATCAGACCAACAAACAGAAGAACTAGAAAAGCTCCAACAAAAAATAAACTTGGAAGCGGATTATAGTTTGTTTGATTGCAGCAAATGCAATCATAGAGAAGTGTTTGAAATAGCGGCAGAATATAATTTCCTTTGCCCCAGTTGTGGAGGAAGTCTAACTTCCGCTAATGACCCAACAAGGCAGAAAGAACTTTCAACAAAGTTGAAAAAAATACAAAAAGAGCTTGAAATATTGAAAGAAATTAAATAAAAATACAATTTCCTGGACATATTTTAATACCCCTTTTTAAAATTAAAAAGGAAAAATAAAAGATTATTTTAATAAAATAACATAAAATATAACAAAAAAAAGAAAAAAAAGTAAAAATATTGCTTAAAAAGTAATATTGGCTGAAAATATAGCGGGGTAGGGCAGCCTGGAGTGCCCGTCGGGCTCATAACCCGAAGGTCGGTGGTTCAAATCCACTCCCCGCTATTCTCTAAACACCCCCCACTATTCCTATAATAAATAAAAATAAAATATTCGTCATTAAACGAAAAAAATTATTTTTTTATTATCCTATTAAATTTTAACAAAACCTTCTTTTTTTATATCCTGCTAAAAAAAAGCAAAAACACCCAACTCACCAAAACAAAAAAACACCCCATATTAATAAAAATCTAAAAAAATACAAAACTATATAACTCACAAACCTAAAAAAGTAACAAATATATCAAAAAAAATCAAAAAATTAAACAAAAATATTAAAAACACGTAATTACGTGTAATTACAAGTAATTATAAGTAATTATTATAACAACAAATCATTACAGTAAGTTATTTAAATCATTACGGTCATTATATTAATGATTAAAAATGGTTAAAATTTTAGAATGGATTGCTTCTTTTTTCAAAAAAGAACAAAAAATAGAGGTTGTGGGTGAAATAAAACCAACAGTGAGTGAACCAAAGAAATCCTTCCAAATACGATCTTTATGGGATTTTCTCCAATTCAATGAACACACACAAGCATACCATTTAGCGAGTGTTATTAGGTTTGATGAGTGGACTACAATGGATGAAATAAGAAGGAGAATATTTGATTTATTTCAAGTAGATTATGAAAACGAAAGAAGTTTATACCCCTATCTCAAAACCATGGTAGATATTGGATTAGTAGAGACTAACAATATTGGGGGAAAACGCAAATGGCGCAAAAAAGATTTACTAATTAAGATAGAAAAAGAGGAAAAAGAAGCTGAAAAAGAAAAAGAGGCTGTTTTAGAGGCTAAAGCTGAAAATTAAACTAAAAACACTCTTTTTTAAATAAGAAACCACATTAAAAAGAAAAACAACAACTACATTTAAACACTTTTTCTTGGACATATTTTTGATTTAACAAAAAGATTAGTTTTGGTTATTTGAAGCATAATTTTAAGGAATCTGTTTGTTTTTTCAAAAAAATTAGCTTAAAATTGGCTGATTTGTGTTTGTTCCTTTAATAGATTTATAATTTAAATAAAATTCATTCAAAGAAGGGGAAAAAGAATAACTTTGTTTAAACCAGTCAGAATCTATTATTAATTGAGCTTCTTTAATTAAGGCTTGTTTATACCCTTCTTCTGCTCCTTTTTCTATAACTCTTTTAATTTCAACATCCAATCTAACCGGCCCTTCTGAACCAAAAACAAGGCTCCTTGACAACAAATTTTCTATAGCACTTACAACCTCTTTTTCTTGAAGATCTTTTTCATTCAAAAAATAAGTACATTTCCAATCTCCTTTCTCCTGCCAAAGATGGGTGGGATTGTGTCCTGTTTTAAAAAATTCTTGCAACCCTTGAAAAGCCGTTTGAGGAATAATTACACAATTTTTACCAGGTCTAATGTAAGGATATTTAGATAATATTCCTGCCCTGTGATAATGATAGGTTTTTCCGTTATTTTTGTAAACCGCTTGAGTATATCCATAAATTGCCCTAAAAAGTTTTTGATAAGTATATGAAGAGTGTTTAATTGAATCTGGAAGAACAAATCTATATTGAACAAAATAACCTCTTATAGTCACACCCAACACTTCCATTAATAATTTATTATATAAAACAAAATTTTTTTATGTATATATTATATATATAATATTTATATATCTTCTTTTAAAAAGTTAAATTTTTTTAATTTTAAAAGTTGTCCAAGAAAAGAAGTTTTTTTTAAAAAAAGAAGGAAGATAAGGGGGAGGCCTTACCTTCTATAATATTTATATCTGAGTTGTGATGCTGCAGCAGGTGCTTCTTCTGCATCCTCTTTAGCATTTTCTGAAAAAGGCAATTCTCTGTTTGATACAATTATAATATCTTTTACAGATTTTACATTTTTATATGGGACACTCTTTTCACTTAATATTTTTTTAGCATCCATTTTTGTTTTAACCTTTAAAGGTTCTGTGGTTATTGTTTCTAATTTTCCTTTTTCAAGGTTTATGATTATATCATAAACTTTTCCTTTATACCCTGCTTCGAAATCATAAACATCCATTCCGAAGAGTTTTGACAATCTTACACTCATACTTACTCCTCCCTCGAGTACATTACAAACAACAACGGGATATTTAAAGGTATTCCTTTTTTGAAAAAAAGAAGTTATTGTTTGGAAAGTAAACAAAATAACCTTCTTTTTTTTATACATAAAACCTTTTTTTTAATTTAAAATAAAGGTTTAAAATTAAGACAACAAAACAAAATATACATAATTAATTTAGGGTTTCTTTTTTATATTTTTATTTTTTAGTGGAATTGTTGGGGGCGTGCTATTTTCCAAGCTTATCAAGGGGACTCTCAACTTTTTTGAGTTGTTCGCTTGCAACATTAGTATAAATTTGGGTTGTGTTAAGACTACTGTGCCCCAGAAGGGATTGAATATATCTTATGTTTGTTCCTGCTTCAAGCAGGTGAGTGGCATAACTGTGACGCAAACTGTGCGGCGTGACATGTTTTGTAATATTGGCTTTTTTGGCTGAATTTCTTACAATTCTTTGAATTGTGTCTGTTGTTATTGACTTTCCGTTCTTTTTTGAAAATATAAATTCAGACTTAATTTTTTTCTTTTCTAAATATTTTTTGATTCCATGGCACCATTCTTTTGATAAAATAATAAACCTGTCTTTGTTTCCTTTTCCTCCGCGGATTGTTGCAGTTCTTTCTTTCAAATTAATATCTTCTGTTTTAATTTTTGTTACTTCTGAAACTCTGCAACCCGAACCATACATAAACTGGAGCATTAATCTGTTCCTGCCAAAATGTGTTGCATAAAATAACTGCTTTAATTCTTCCCTTGTCAGTACTTTTGGAAGGGTTTTGGCTTTTTTAGCAATTTTAATATCTTCTAAAATATTCATTTTTAACATTTTTTTAAACAAATACTGCATTGAAGCATGAACTAAGCTAAGTGTTGCATTATTACACCCCGCTTCTTTTTTTCCAGCAAGATATCCTACAAGATCATTTTTAGTTAAGGAATCAAGGGGTTTATTGATTGTGTAAAGTGTTTCTCTTGCATAAATTAGATACATTTTAATTGTTTTTTCAGAATATCCTTCAACAATCAATTCTTGTTTTAGCTGTTTTAAAACGGATTCAAAAAACGAATTTAATTCAACAGATGAAGAAATATTATCCTGCATTTTATTCACTATATTACATTGGTTTTTTGTAGTTTAAATTAATTCTTGTTTGAATTAGTAAGGTTTATAAGATTGAAAGTAGGCAATTATTTTATGTTAAGAAAACCTCAAAAACCCCCAGAAGGGGCAAAGCTAAAAGAGACTGCTGACATGGTTGCTTGGAGAAAAGAATTTGAAAAAATGAAGTTAGAGGATCATAAGAGCAAATTAAAAGAGCTCGGTCTTGATGATGAGGATCTTAGTGAGTTTGACGCAATGGAAAAAGGCGAACTCAGCCTTGAAGATGAACTTACCGCGCCTGAAAACAAACCAAAACAAAAAGAAAAGAAAAAATAAATCTACTTTTTAATCTCATTTATTTTTCAGCCCTTAAGCCGGAAGCACTTTCAACATATTTTATGTTAGAAAAACCTGCTGCGTGAAGTTTTTTTTCTACAGAATGCCAAAAAACAACCCCTTTGGTTTTTTTTGGATTAGGACAATAGTGAAACAATTTACCCCTTTTTTTCAGTACTCTGAAAAGATTATAATAAAATTCTTCAGAATATAAAATGGGTGCAAAACTTGTTGTGGGGGGATCGTGAAGAATTCTATCAACACTATCTGTTTTTATCTCTTTAATTTTTTCAAAAACATCTCCCTCTGCCAATTCAATTTTTTTATTTGTGAAAAGACTGTTTGAAAAGGGATTATATTCAGCTATTTTGAGAACATTTAAGTCTTTTTCAAAAACAATAACTTTTTTACAGTCCTTTTGAATTGATTCAAGAATAGAAGTGTATCCCAACCCGCAGCAGGTATCAAGAACAACTCCGTAAACTGGATCAATTTGTTTAACAAACTCCTCCGCGCTTTTTTTTGGAGTAATATTTTTGAAACGATGCATCGGGACTGAAGAAATCATTAGTGCGGGCCAGTCGGGGGTTGGTTTTAATTTATAATAAAAATTAGTTTTTTGGTCAAATAATTCAACCGCAAGCAATCTGTTTTCAACAATAGTATAAATTGTTTCATCTTTTAAATTTTTAAATTCAGAAAGAGAAACTATTTGGTCCCTCAAATATAAAAAACCATTTTCAAACTTTATTTTTTCAACAGAAACACCCAAATCCAAGCTCACTAAAACGAAAAAATGTCCAAGAAAATGAGATTTGTTTAGGTTTTGTTCTTTTTTAATTGATTGAATAACTTTTTCTGCTTCCTTTTTAGTCAAAACAGGGATTTGGGTCATTTTAACCTATCTAATAAGTCCAGAAAGGCTTTTATATTACCTCAACAGCATTATGTATTGGAGCTATTTTTGGAATTTTCCGGTATTTCAAGGTGAGCTATATGAGTCATGTATTGCTAAATATGGATGTAGATGAAGAACTAAGGCTTCAGCTATTAGGCCAAGAACAGAAAATGAGATCTAAACAACCTGAAGCTTGGACTAAAACAAAATTCAGAAAATATGCTAACTTTGGCAGAAACAGGAAAAAAACTGCTGAAGAGATTCTGGGTTTGGAGCCAAAAACAGCATCTAAGCCAGCAAAAAAGAAGTAGTTTTTGAGGGTTAATCCTCAAAAACAAAAACTTCACTTTTTATTTAAGAATTTCAATTGATCCGTTTCTTCCTGCACTAATCTGCAGTTTTCCTTTATACTCAGTAACCCAGCCGTTTTTTATTACAACTGTGTTTCCTTCTTCTACTTTTTTATAATCCTCATTCCATAAAGTAAGAGAAACTTCTTCTCCCGATTCATCTTTCAAAGCGGCATTACATACAGTTCCCTGTCCTTGTGCCGAAGCAAAAGCCCGCGGTTCTCCCTTGGAGGTAATTTCTCCTTTTATTTCATCAAATCCTGTTCTTGGTTTCAAATCTTTCACAAGCATAGCCTCACCTCAAACAAACTGCTCCAAAATCATTAAAAAAACCCACTATTTGAAATAATTGATCAAAAATAGTTTTGGAAGCTTTTTATTAGTTTTTATTAAGTAAGTAAGTGATATTATGGGTTTTCTTTTCCTTGATATAGAGTCTTTTGTAGATCCTGAAGATGAAAACTCAGGTTTAAATCCTTTTCATGAAAAAAGCAAAGTATTGGTTATTGCTTATAATTATTATTCCAGTTCAAGTGCCCCCCAACCCGGTGAAATAAAAACCCCCTCTTTTTTGTTTGAGTGGGAAGAAGGGTCGGAAAAAAAGCTACTTGAAAAATTTTTTTTAGAATTAAAAAAAATCAGCGAAAAAGATTCTTTGCTGAAAATAGTCGGATTTAATCACATAGTTTATGATTTAAACTATTTAATGGCAAGATTAGTTCACAACAAAATAGCCCCCCAGAAAGAATTGTTTAATATGCTTCTTACAAAACCACGTCACATTGACATGGCACAAATAGGCATGGCGGTTTCGCATGCGACAAAACGCGATTTGGATTTTAGAACAATTTCCCAAAAAACAATCAATTCTTATTATCAAATTCCTGTGAAAGAAGCAAGCGGTAAAGATGTTTCAAAATTTTATTTGGAAAAAAGATTTGATAAGATAAAAAAATATTGCACAGAAGAATTTACTTTTGAATTACTTTATCAAAGTCTACTTCAAACATTTTTGCATTAGTCCAAGAAAATGGTTTTCATCGCAAGATATATAAATAACAAATTCCTTGTGTGAATGATGCCTATGGATGAAAATTTTTCCTGCTCCGAAGAAGAACTGTGTCGCCTTCTTGATGGAAAAGCAAAGTGTTTAGGCGACGAGTGCAAAGCTTTTTCAAAAAATTTTAAATAAGTTAATTTTTAGTGTTTGCTCCTTTTTTTATTACTTTTGCTGTTCTTTTGTCTAATGAATATATTAGTTACAGGCACGCCCGGAACTGGAAAAACAACTCTTTCAAAAAAAATTGCTGCAAAACTGAATTTAAAACTAATTAATGAAAAAGATTTTGCTTTGGCAAATTCAATCGGAAAATTCAATGAGGATAATGAACTTGAAATTCCTATAAATGAGTTTGAAAAAAAAGCAAACTCTTTTCTCAAAAAAAATAAAAATATTATTTTTGAAGGGCATGTTTTGTGTGAAACAAAACTTAAAGTGGATGCCGTTATTTTAATCAAAATTGATCCAGAGGAACTTGAGCTTAGGCTTGAAAACAGAAAATATTCTCCTTCAAAAATAATGGATAATGTTTTTTGTGAGGGAATTGATTACTGTTTTAAAAAATTAAAAAAGAATTATTCTTCTAAAAAAATAATTATGGTCAACTCACATCAAAACCCGGAAAATACCTTGGCGGAAGCCCTAGAAAAGCTTTCAAAATACAAAAATTAACCAAAAAAAGCCTGCTTGTAATGTTTTAAAGCTTAATTTATCAAGAAATGAGTGAAAGTGATTTGATGAACAGACTTTGGCCATTAATTTTGATTGTTTTTGCTTCTCTTGCTGTGGCAGTTCAATTTCCTTTAACAGAATATGGTTTTTTAGAAATAACTAATTTATCGCCCGGAACAACACAATGCAGGGAATTAGTTGTAAGTTTAGCCCAAGAACAAGCACAGGAAAAAGGAGCCGGAATTCTTTCAATAAACGCAGAGTTTTCTGAAAGCAAAAATGATTCAACTTATGTTTCTGTTTTAGTAAATGAAAAAAGAGAACTAATTTTGTGGAAGGAAAATTTTTCCTGCGCTTCTCTGTGCTGGGCAAGAATATTTCTTCCCGAGTTGAAGGAAAATGAAACCAAACTAAAAATTTGTTCTGTTTTAGGGGGGGCATCTGAGAAGCTCACAGTTTCTGAAAATTCTTTTATAGGAATTTATGACACCGCGTCTCTTGAAATAAAAACAACTTCTCCCGAAATAATTTTTTTAGGGCAAAGAGCAAAAATGAGTATAATTGTTAAAAATACAGGTTCAAAAGCAGCGAATGTTTTTGTTCAGTTTGTTCATCCAGATACAAGAGCAAAAGTTCCAATTACAAGTTTTGATATAGTCGTAGGGGACTCGAGTGCATCCACAGTAATAGAAGCCAGTGACACAAAAAAGTTTGATTATTATATCAAACCAACCCTTGTTAGTTCTTATAATCTTCCTTCAGCCGCATTGTTTTTTACAAATAATTTCGGCGAAGAACAGGTTATTATAAGCAACCATCAAATGATGTCAGTTCTTAACCCACAACAGATTTCAGTTTCACTTATTTCTTCATCAAATCATCTTCGGGAGGAATTATTTTCAAAGCAATAATAAAAAATAATTGGCCGTCTGAATTTAAAGGAAAAGCAACAATTTCTCCGCAGACAAAATTTAATGAATCTTTGAGAGAAATAATTGTTTCTCCTCTGAGCGAAAAAGAAATATATTTTGAGTCAAATCCGGTTGAAGCAAAAGAATTGTTTTTTGTCACAATAAGGGATGAAAACAGCATTTTTTCATCAAATGAAATAGAAATTCAGGGCGAGGCAGGATTTTTATCACCCCAATTAGTTCTTGCCGTTTTGGGTGTTCTTTTTGGTGCAGTTGTGTTTAGCTGGATTTATTTTGCAAAAAAATAATTAATCCTCCCACCCTTTTTGTATGGCTTCTTTTTTTTCTTCATCAATTTGGGTTTTCTTTTTTATAGAATACTTTGCTACAAAAGCAATTAATGCAATTAATAAAATTGGAATAAAACCCGCATAAGGGATATTAAACAAGTCATCTTCTTCACCATTTTTTAAAACAATCAAAGCGTCTATTGGGCGATTAGAATCAATAAGTTCTTTGCTTTGTGAAAGAATATTTTCACCTTTTTTTAAGTCAATTGCCTCATTGAAAGCATGAACTGCCTGTTTTCTTGAATAATTAAATGCTTTTAAAAGTTCATCCTCTATTTTTTTTATTTGTTCTTCTTTTTCTTCCCAAGTTAAATCTGAATTTTTTAACTCGTCAAGTGAAAAACTGAGTTTTTGAAGTCTAGAAACAGTTATTGGTTGCAAAAACCTTGCTTTTATAAGTTCAGCCGAATAAAGGGTTAATGAATCTGACAAATAATCAATTATTTCTCCGCATGTCTTGTAGTGTATCATAAAAGCTTTCTTTTTTGACTCGTTTTCAAAGAGTTCGTTTTCCAAGGCCTTTGTTTTTTCCAAAATAAGTTTGTTGTAATCAACCCCAATTTCTAAAAAAAGGGTTCTTGCTGTCAAAGGGTCAAACGGTAAAACCTGATCCAATTTTTTCTTAGTTTCATATATTTTTTCAGCAATTCTTTGAGTTTCTGGCGAAAGATTTGCTATTTTTTGGGCTTCGAGCACAAAGTTTTCTGATTTTAATTTTATCAAATTATTTATATCAAAAGACAATGAAGAAATTTTATCAAAAAGTTTTGCAAAATCAGCTTCAGTTTCTTTTTTTATAGAATCAGAATCAATTAAAAATTGTCCTAATTTTTGTGCTTCTTTATCCATTCCAAGTAAAATCATTTCTTCTTTTGCCTCAAAAAGTTCCTTTAATTTTAACTCAAGACTGCTTTTTAAAAGTTCAATTCTTTGTTTTTCCTCTTCATCCGAGCTCAATTTTTCCTTTTCTTTGCTGTATTTTTCATATGCTTTCATTAATTTTTCTACAGAATTTTCTTCTGAAAGGAAAAAATCTATTTCTTTTGCTTTATTTTCATTCCCTTTTGAGTAAAAGTAATCTGCGAGTTTTTCTAATGCTGTTTTGTAATAATTCTTTATAGTATCTGTTTCAATCAATAAAATATATTTTTTAGATTGTAACCCCAAAAAGCCTTGGTTTTTGAGAAGTATTCTTGAACCGAGTTCATAAATTTTTTTCTCAGCATAGTATTCATCATATACCTGTATTTTTGAATAATTTTCTGAAGGTATTGTAAATAATAACTCGGCGCTTAGGGGAAGCGGGTGGCTGTTTGTGGCGGTTAATTCAAATAAAATTTTTTCGCCAAAGTCGTTTTTTTCAGTTCTTAAAACAGAAAAATTTGTTTTTATTAAATCATCAATATAAATGAGCAAAGTTATTTGAGTTTTTTTGCCGGCTTGTTTTACATTGAATTTAATATTTTTTTCATCATTTGAAAACAATTCTTCCTTTTCGTCAACTATCACGACAATATTTTTTGCACCTTTAGGAAGAGCCGTACTTACATTCAAAAGTGAAATTTCCCCTTCGTTTGAAAGAAAAATTTTTCTCTGAAGAAGACTTTTTTCGTTTGAGACATAAATGAAAGAATCTTTTTCTTCTGTTTTTATTAAGTGTGTTGAAATAAAGTCAATTGTTGTTTCTCCTTTTGGAAAATTACTTAATATTGCTGTTTCTCCGCCCAAAATTTCAACAACATTTTCACTTTTTTTAATAACTTCGGCGCTTATTTTTTTTATTTTTAACATGATTTCTTTTTTCAAATCTTTGAAAGGATTTTTTAACACAATTCTTGAAAGCGAATTTAGGTCTTTGTTTGTTTCTGCGGCAAGTTCGTTCAAAATTAATGTTTCCTGCGTTTTTTGTGCATATTCTATTATTTTTTCTTGTTGAATATTTTCAAGTTTTGCTTTTTCAGCAGTAATATTTTCAAAAAAATCTTCTTTTACAGGAATTATTTTATAAAAGAGAATGTTTTCTTTATCATCAAAAAATTTTTCATAATCTTTTATATTAATTTTTATTTGCTCAAAAGTTTTCCAGTTACTTTCAGGTAAATATAACTTAATTTTTTCAGTTTCAAAAACAAGCTGTTTTATTATGTCATACTCTTTGAGTATTTTTGAAATAAAATAATCATCACCAAGTTCATTTTGAACTTGTTTTTTTATGTTCTCACAAGCTTCTTTTAGTTCATATAAATTATCTTTTGTTATTTCACTTCTTTTTAGTTCTTCAAACATCAACTTAAGCTCTTTTGGTGAGTCATATTGAAAGGTTTTTTCAAGATATTCAAAACAATCCTTTGATTCGCTTTTAAGCAAAGATTCCATCTGTGCTTGGTTGGATTCATATTCAAAAAATAATTTTGATTTTATTACAAGCTCTTCACAGTTTTGGATTTTTTCATAATCTTTTGTAGAAAGAACTCTCACCCCAAAATATTTTGCCTCCTCAAGCAGTTTGATTAATTGTTTTTGGTCTGAAGTGCAAACGAGTTTACTAATTTCCTTCGCTTTTTTTTCACACGCTTCTGCTAATTTTAAGTCATAATCTTCAAGAAGTAAAGCTGCTTGTTTTTTTATTGATTCAATTGAATTTTTTATTTCTTTGAGTTTATTAAGTTCTTTTCCCAAAGTCAGCTTGTTCCCATTTTTTTCTTCTCTAAGCAAAATTATTTTTTGCATTGTTTTTACATAATCCTCTTCTGCATCTTTTTTTGTTGTAACTGTTGTTTGGACAAGCTCGTTGTAAATGAGTTCTTTTTGCTTTCTTTCTTTTAATTTTGAAAGAAGTGTTTCGCATTCTTTGCCGGAAGATTCAATTTCATCCCACAATTTTTTTGCGGTTTTTTTCGCGTTTGTTTTGTTCTGGCTTAATTTGTTTATTGTGTCTGAAAATATTTTAATGGCAGATTTGTCGTTTCCCCCAATCTCAGAATATAATTTCATGAATTCGTTAACAGGAAATGTTTGAAGTGCTAAAAGATTTTGTTTTTCATAAAACGAGGTTTCTATAAAAGATACTGCGTTTGAAAATGCAACCCCTAAAAAAGGCATTAATGCGTTTTTTGGTAGGTTGTCTGGATTTAGAATGATGCTTCCGAGTGAATCCATTTCGCCAATCCAAAAAGGTGTTTTTTCTATGATTTGAGGAATTCCTTTTGAAAAAGTGCTTTTTTCAAAAGCCTGGGCTTTTTCTTTATAATATGAAATATAGGTTCCTGAATTTGTTTTTTCTCCTTTTAATTCTACTAATATTTGGCGTGTTTCAACAAGAGAATCATATAAAGCCTCTTCTTTTATTAAATCAACTTCTTCGTGAGTTAAAATTTTTTCTTCTTCAAAAATAATATCAAAACTTATTTTCACTGCTTGGTCGAGCTCTGAAAAGGATTCGTCGATATAAAATCTAAGTTGGTTAATATTTCCGGAAAAAGAAGAATTTCCTGCTGTGCCGCATAATTTTGAAATTGTTTTTGCTTCTTTTTTGGCTTTATTAAAATAATACCAGCTTTTTGCGACCCCGTTTTTTAACGAATATAATCTGCTTTCTTGCTCATAAGAAAGACTTGTTTTAAAAATTAAATTAACTTTTTCAAAACAGGAGGGGATTGTTTCGCAGGCGGGAATATATGTGTAGCTTTGATCCGTTAATTTAGTGCAGAGGTTTTTTTCTTGGCGTGTTATTTCGGTGCAGCCGAACAGAAAAATAAGGCTGATTAATAATATTAATAAAATTTTTTTCTCCATTAAACGGCTTATTTTTTCTTCTGTTTAAAATAACTAGTTTGTTTTCGTTGATTGTCTAATCGGTTTCTTCTAGTGGGTGAGTTGAAATTATTGGTTCTGCAGGAAAATATTTTTTTGTTGCGCACTGCTCTGAAGCACTTTTCGGGTTTTCAAGCAGAGAATAGAGACAATCATTTTCTGTGTTTAGCATTTCTTTTGTAAATAAACACTCTGTGCATCCGCTTGACTGCGGGGAGTAAATAATGGGGTTTATCAGAATCAATTGGATTATTATTCCTAAAAGTATTCCTGCGCCCAGAAGCAAAGCTGTTTTTTTCCAATTTGGGAGTTTAAACAGCCTCTTTTTGTTAGGGACTAATTCATCATATTCATCGTCAGGGTCTTTTAATGACATGAAAGATTATTGTTTATTGTTTAATAAAAAGCTTTTTGTTGGAAATTAAATGGGGGTTGATATAGTTAAAATGTAATTAAAAAAGCACAATTATACATAAGCGTTTTTGTTTATTTTTAGTTTGTTTAGTTAGTTTACTCTTTCAGTTGAAAAATTTTTATTTTATACATAATGATTTTTTTGGTTTGGTTTTCTTTGTGGAAACCTTTATAAAGAAGTTAGTCATTCTATTTGTAAATCAGGTTTTTGCAGGTGTGAAAATGTACAAATATACAATAGCAAGGCAATTAGCGTCCAAGAGAGTTATCACTAACAGAGGAGACGAAGTCGGCAAGCTTGTTGATATGATCGTTTCTGAAATTGGCGGTGACATAGAGTACCTTGTAGTAGAGGTAGATAGAAGCTCAAGACTTGTGCCTAAATTAGGCAGAGTTGACAAGCTTGTTGAAATACCTTACTCTGCTGTTACAGCTGTCAGCGATGTTTTCATTGTTGATGAAAGGGAACTTATCGAAGACGTTTCCCGAAAAGATTAATTCTTATGCCGAGGCATTTTTTGCCTTGGCTTGACTAATTTATTTTTATTTTTTTTCTTTTTGATATTTTAGGTTCGTCAGTTTTTTACATAAATTAGTTTATTTTTCTTAAAGTTTATACTCTTTATACAGGGTTTTATTGAATTTATTTTATTAATAGTTTCTTCTTCAGTATACTTTTTTTCTTTGGCCTTCAGTGCGGCGCCAAGAAGGTCTTTAATTTCCGAATAATTTTCATAAATAAATTCCCCTTTCTTTTTTAGCTCAGTTTCCTGTCCTGTGAGGCCTTGAAGAATCCTTTTTTTAGATTCGATTCCCTTTTCTTTTTTTGAAGTCTTTTTATCAGGTTCTTCTTGAGGGAGTTCGTCTTTAGTAATAAGTAAATTGTTCAGAGCTGAATTTACACTATCAAATTCTTCTTCTGCCGGTTTTCCTATTTGCGTGGTGTATATAGTCCCTTCAAAAAGAAAATAGTTTTTACTTTCTTCTGAATAAATTTTTTTCAGCTCGAAGAGTATTTTTTCGATTTCTTTTTTTTCGGCTGCCTCTGCGTTTTTTTTCTTATCTATTTTATTTTTATCAAAAACATATTCTGCAATTTGGGGGGACACATTAAGTGTATCCAGCACGGCGCCGAATAAAGTTTTTTGGCTTTTTTTTATTTTTTCAACGAACGAATCTAATTTTTCTTCAACCGGACTAATCCCTCTTGACGAAGGAAATTTATATTCTTCATCCTGTTCAAGTTTTCTGTCTTTCCACTCTTCTCTTCGCATCGCTCTGATGATTTTCATGTTTTTGTCGCAGAGAATAATGTTTCCTTTTGCGAACAATTCAAGTATCAAAAGAAAAGAAGGAAATTCTATTTTTATTATTCTGTCCAGCCCGTGCTGGTCTATTTTTATTATTTTTTGTTTGTTTATATATTTTTTAAGAAATGCCGAGAATCCTCCTGGACTTTGCTTTGCCTGAATTGATTTGTTTGAAATAAAAAATGCGTTTGGTGTTATTACGAGCGTTTTATCTCCTTGTTTTGAGTGTACTTTTAGTTTCAACCAGCCGTTTGAGGTACCTTGTATGTTATTTACAAAACAGTTTTCAAGAATTTTTGTTTCTTTTACAAGTGCGTTTAGTGCAAGGTTGCTTAGCTGAAAAGAGGATTCCATAATATAGCTGAAGGCTGTTAGTAATTAAAAAACCACGGCGTGGGATTGTTTTTGCCAGTTTATTAGTTTATTTAAACTCAGCCTCAGTTTCCTTTTCCTGCGGGTTATTGAAATATTTTTGAATTATTTTTATGAGCCCCGGGCGTTTTATCAGTTTTTTAGTGAATAACAAAGCTAGTTCTGTTTTGCTTAGGGTTCCGTTTCCCATTTTCAGTGCTTCATCCATTGTTATGCTTTCGGCAAGGTAGTTGAAATCGTCGTCTGTAAGCTGTTCAAGCAAGTGTCTTGATTTTAATCTGCGCTTTAACTCATTTCCTCTCAAAGTATACCAGTCCTTTGTGTAATGGTTTAAGCTCTTGTTGTCAAATTTATTTTCTTTTAGTGCTTTTACGGCCACTTGTCCTGCGAGTCTTCCTCCTTCCATTGCAATTCCTATTCCTCCGCCGTGAATAGGATCAACCATGTGCCCCGCGTCTCCCGCAACAAGGAGGTTGTCCGCAGTCATTTCTTCTAAAAAACCACCAACAGGTATTCCTCCAGCATTCACTTCTATAATTGAACCATTTTTGAGTCCGGGTTGCGATGCAATCCATTTGTCAAGATAATATTTTGCGGTCTTTTCTTCATAAGCTCCTATTCCTATTCCAACGTTTGCTGTTCCTTCGCGTTTTGGAAAAATCCAAACATACCCTCTTGGAGCAACACCTGTTCCAAAGAATAAATGAAGGCAGTATTCATCATATCCGTCAATTCCGGTCATTTCATATTGGTAACCAGAATCCGTGTCATTTAGGTTATTTTTTGTATTTAACCCCATCATTCTTGCAACAAGCGAATCGATTCCGTCGCAGGCAATAACAAGTTTTGTTTTGAAATGTTTTTTTTCATTATTGATTTCAACTTCAACATTAACTATCCCGTTTTCTCTTTTAGCGGATATTACTTGGTGTTTCATTAATATTTTTGCCCCTTTTTTTACAGCGTTTATTGCTAAATTTTTTTCAAACATTTTTCTTTCAAGAACATACCCTAAAACTTTTTCTCCCCTCATTTTTACCTGGCTTTGGTTTGGTCCATACAAAACAGCTCCTTTTATTTCCTGAACTGCAAACTCGGGAGAAGGTTTTACTTTCATTATTTCAAACCATCTGTTGCTTAATCCTTCAGCGCATCGCTTTGGACAGCCGATTTCCTGTTTTCTGTCAAGTATAAGCACATCGGCCTTGTTTTGGGCAAGTTCAAGCCCTGCACTTAGACCCGCTGGTCCTGCACCAACAACAATTACATCATAAATATGTTCTGCCATAAATTCACCTTTATTTTTTCTCCAAAGTCATTGCGCCAACAGGGCATATTTTTACGCATGCTCCGCAGGAAATGCATTTTTTTTCATCAACAACAATTCTTGTGTCTTTGAGGGCCAATGCTTGTACGGGGCAAACCCCTACGCATGCTCCGCAGTATAAACACTTATCTGAATTATTTTTTACAGCCATTTAATCACTACCGAAAAGTGAAAAGAAAGCTTTAAATTTACTCCTTTAGGGTCAAAAAGTTAATTAAGTCTATTTGATCAAAAGCAGAGCAAACATAATAAGTTCAACTAGATAAGCGACTATTGTCAGCAAAACAAAAAGCAGTTTTTTTGCACTTTGTTGTTCTAGCGTTTTTTTCATTGTGGATAAAACTAGTCCGTAGTGGGCAAAACACATAACTGCCCCCGCAATGACTGCCGGTATTAGTGAGATTTGGGACAATCCAATTTGTGACATAAGAGAAGTTAGTCCAAAAAAACCAAAAAGAAAAGGGAGTGCAAGAAACACAAGCAAAAAATTAAGGAGTATTGAAATAGTTCTAAAACCCCCAGAATCCGAAAATTCAGAAGGCAAAACCGAAGTGACTTGTGCAAATAAAAAATAAAGTATGATTCCTGTAAGGAGTGTCAGAGCTAGGCCCGCAAAACCACTTTTAAAAAAATCTTTTTTTTCATAAACAACTTCTGCCGAGTAACGGTGGTCGTAATTTTTTTCTTCTTTTTTTTGGAGTGTGTTTTCTTTTTTTTCCTGTGGTTTTTGTTTTTCCTTAAATTCAAACTTTTTTTCAGATTTTGATTTCATTTTAGTCACTCCAAAAATTGCTCGTATTTTTCAGAATTAAATCTGTAAAGAAATCTTTTTATTTTTTGTTTTTCAAAAGAGTATTTTTTCAGCACTTCTAATTTTGTTCCGCTATACTCGGAAAAATTGTGGTTTTGGGTTGCATCAAGAATAAAAAATTCTTTTTCAATCTCTGTCGCTACAAAAGCGTGCGTCTTGAGGTTAGTCATTTCAGCAATTATTACTTCGGCTTTTGAATCGCCCAGAGCTTTTAGGCAGCCGCAGAGAAAAACAGCTAAATCTTCGTCGTCCGCGGCTTTTGCTTCCAAAATTTCTCTTGGTTCAAGCCAATAGTTGAGGTTGATGTCCATTTCAACAAAATCAATTTCTTTTTTTATATACTCAAAGACCTGTTCAAGGGCTTTTTTGTAATCTGACTCAAAGCTGTATGCGGGGTCTTTAAAATCAGATACAAGACTTTGGATGCTTAAATCCGTGCCGTCTACAAGAGTTTTTATTTCCCCTATTGTCCTGCGCTCTCTTTCATTGATTATATCAGCGTATTTTTCAAGCAGATATTTGCACAGTCTTATTGTCGAATCCATAATAACCCTTTGCTTGGAAAAGGTTAAAAACAGCTTTTTGGTTCAGCTAAGCCTTTCTTCTTCTAGATTAATTTTCTTTTCAAGTTTCTTTTCGCAGAAATCCTTTACTTCATAAACGCCCTTAAGAATTTCTTTTTGGAGAACAATTTTTGTTTTTTCGAGCTCCTCTGCTTTTTGTTTTTCTGAATAAGCCTGTCTTTCAAATTCTTTTTTTGATTCCTCTTCTTTAACAATTAGTTTTTTTGCAGGGCTTTCGGAAATCTCTTTGCTCAAATCAAGCTGTTTTTTTTGGAGGTCATTAAGTTTCCAAAATACTTTTTCAAAAAAATCAAACCCTATTATTTCATTCATAGCCTCAAGTCTTTTTTCTTTCTCTCTGTCTTTTAGTTCTATTGTTCCGTCCTCGATTTTTTGCTTTATTTTTTCAAGAACTTTTTTGAACAACTCTGCTTTAGGATCTTTTTTGAGTGCAATCATTGGGTTTGTTAAAAAT
>Ga0172375_10004112_pt1 | contig 21704 bp, 17 predicted proteins | sample LakKiv1m_FD_114537 | JGI IMG/M metagenome (GOLD analysis project Ga0172375, IMG submission 114537) | Freshwater microbial communities from Kabuno Bay, South-Kivu, Congo - kab_092012_11.1m | ecosystem: Environmental > Aquatic > Freshwater > Lake | place: Democratic Republic of the Congo...
ATGGCAAAGCGGGTCTACGCGAGCGCCTACGCCAGGATCGACGAGCTCACCGCACCCTACGCGAATGTGGTGGAGATCGACCGAGCGCGTCTGCCTAGCCCTGAGCAGGTGGCCGCCTGGGATTCCGCGACTTTCGTGGGCGCGCTCCGCCACGAGCCAGGGTCGCGCAGCATGCGGTCCGATATGCGCCAGCTCATGCATGTAGGTTTCCGCATCGCGGCCGAAATGGGGGATGGTTACCTCAGCGCGCTCAGAGTCTACCGCGAATCTGTCGCGCGAAACGTGCGGAACAATCTCTTCGAGCGCCATCTCCTGCCCCTCATTCTCGGCTGAGCGCGATCCCTTTTCGCGACGGCGAACCGATGTCAGCAGAGCGTGGCTTCCTACAGACTCTCTCCTCGCGACGCTTTCGCCCGGGGATCCGGGGAAAGATTCTGCTCTGCTTCGCGATTCTCCTCGCGTTTTTTCTCGTGCTCACGCTGATCATGCAGTCGGAGACCATGAAACTCTCGAAGGAGTACAGCCTCAATCTCTCAAACTACCTGCTCGCGCACCGCTTTCGATTGGATCTGACCGCCTTCCACGAGCAGGCGGACCGCTATCTCCGCGAACCAGGCTCTGTCGACATCGATTCAGTCTACAAGGGGATTGGCGCCCTCACCACGCAGTACGCCAAACTCATTCCTCTCCAGGACATCTCGATCCCTGTCATGTTTGAGGTTCGGGCCACCGGCTACGGATTGGACGCGTACTTGCCCCTCGTTTCCAAGGCAGTCGGGCTGAGGGCAGGCGGCTCGGCGGATTACTACCAGATTTTTGTCAAAGCGACGCGGATTCAGGGATTCATCGATATCTACCTCAACAGGTTGCTCTCTGGGCTGATGAAGAGCGGCGAAGATACCTATCAGGCGCTCTCCTCAAGATCGGAGATCCTCAACCGCACCATTCTCATCTTTATGATCCTCGCGAGCATCCTCGCGCTCATCGTCATCGTTTTTGTCACCGAAGCGATAACTTCGCCGCTCCGCCGCCTTGCGAAGGAGGCGGAGAAGCTCGCGCGCGGAGATCTCGACGCGGGTATCGTCGAGGCGCATACCCGCGATGAAATCGAAACTCTCACCCGCTCTTTTGCCTCGATGGCAAAGAGCATCAAGGAAATGGTCGAGGGGCTCAAAGAGAAGGCTGAGCTCGAGCGTCTTCTCCACGAGGAGGAGCTCGCGCTGGTGAGCATGGGCAAATCGCTCCGAGAGGCGCAGTTCCTGAATCTGCAGGAGCAGATGAAGCCCCACTTCCTCTTCAACGCCCTCAATACCATCGCCCGCAGCGCGATGTTCGAGAACGCGGCGCGGACAGAATCGCTGGCGATGGGACTCGCGGCGCTGCTCCGCGCCACCATCAAGGAGACCGGACCCCTCTCGTCGCTCGACGATGAGGTCCTGCTCGCCCGCTCCTACCTGGAATTCCAGCACGCGCGCTTTGGCTCGCGGCTCCGGTGGAACATCGATGTGCCGGCGACGCTGAAGTCGGCGAAGATACCGAGGCTCCTCATCCAGCCCCTTGTGGAAAACGCGGTGCGGCACGCGATCGAGCCAAAAATCGATGGCGGCACGGTGCGCATTCGCGTCAGGACGAGGCGGGGCTATCTTCTTCTCTGGGTGGTCGACGACGGCATCGGCATGTCGAAGGAGCGATTGCGGGAGGTGAGGAAGACCATCGAAACCGCGGTTGCGCAGAGATCGTATTCTGGCCCCGAGAACCAGCCTCCCGCGACACCGGTCCCAGCCCCGGTCCCGGCGGATCGCGAATCTGCCGAGGCGCGCCCAGAGGGCTCCGAAGACAGGCTCCTCGTAGGCACCGGCATCGGACTCGCCAACCTCGCGACGAGGCTCGGCATTCTTTACGCCGAGCAGGCCCGATTCATCATCCAGTCGAGAGAGGGCAGGGGCACGTTCCTTCGTTTGAAGATTCCATTCGAGGTAGTTGAGGAATGATACGGGTGCTCGTCGCCGACGATGAGGCGCTCGAACGGAGCGCGCTCCTTAAAATACTTGGTGCTGCGGCACTGCCAGAGCCGCTTCAGATCATTGAGGCCGAGAATGGCGTTGAGGCGACCGAGGCCGCCCAGCGTACCGCACCCGACATCGCGTTTCTGGATATTCGGATGCCGGGCCTCGACGGACTTGAAGTGGCGCGCGCTCTCTCGGCATTTCCCGATCCCCCTGAGATCGTGATGATCACTGCCTACGACCACTTCACTTACGCTCGCGCGGCCCTCCGCTTCGGCGTGAGGGAATACCTCCTGAAACCAGCCGCTGCCTCGGATGTGCTCGGCGCGTTCCAGAAGTGCGTCCGCGCGGTGCTCGATGCGCGAGAGGAAGCGGAGCGCCAGAGAACCGCCAAGGACATCAGCGATGATCTCAAGGTCGCCCTGAAAGAAAGCATCGAGGCTGAGCTTGGCTCTGGGAAGATCGACAGCGCGCGGTTGCGCCACTATGTGTCGCTCGAATCGCCGCGCGGAGCATGGACTGGAATCGCGCTCGCGGCGAGCATGCGGGCCGCTTCACGCGCCGGCGCGCTCACTTCCATTGCTGCACGCGCCTTTCCCCGCGCTTTTTCCGCCTTGGCGCGGCGCTATCTCGCCGAAGATCTGGGGCTCGCACCCGAACGCTGCCTCATCTTCAGCTCAGCGGGTGACGCGGAGCCTGAGCGAGGCTTTCAAAATGACAATTCTGAACCCGTTGCCACAGTGCTCCTCATTGTATTCGCTGGACAGGAAACGCGCGACAGCACCGACGCGGAAGTTCAAGAACTGCGTCAGCGGACCGAAGACCTCGCTCGCGCAAAAATGGCGACCTTCCATGCCCGCTGCGTTGACGCGCACCTGGGGGCCCTCGGTGTCGGGCTGAGCGTAGGAGCGCCCGAGCACCTCGGATTCGCCCTCACTGCCGCGAGGACCGCCCTCGACCTCACCAGTTCCCGTACGCCACTTCTTTTCCTGCGGCCCATTCCACCCGATTCAACTCTCAGCGAGAGTTCAGCTGAGGCCCTGAGATCTGGCCTGCTCTCGGGCCGCGCGCTTTCCTGGCTTCATGAGAATTTCATGAAGAGCATTGGCATCGAAACCGCGGCGCAGGCCCTCGGGGTGAGCCCTTCGCACCTCTCCCGCACCTTGAAGCGCGAGATCGGGCTCACCTTTCGGGAAACGCTCGCCCGCGTCCGAGTTGCCCGCGCCAAAAACCTTATGGCGGGTGGACTCAGCGCGAAGGATGCCAGTCTCCTGGTGGGTTTCAGCGATCAGAGTTACTTCACCAAAGTGTTCTTGAAGATCGAGGGAGTGCTGCCTTCCTCGCTGGGGACGGACACGGAGCGCTGAGGCTGTCGAATTTTTCGCCCAATCGCGCGATTCGCGCATGAAATTACCACACTTCAGCACGGAATTACCACGATTGAAAATCGATTCCTCTCGCTATAATCGTTAAGTTGCGGGATTCCCGCGGTCAAAATCATATCTTGCAAAACCTTAAGGAGGTTTGTTGTATGAAAAGATTCACCAAGGTAGCACTCTTCATGCTCCTCGTCCTCGTGCCGGCGATGCTCTTCGCACAGGCGAAGCCGATCGTGCTGCGACTCGCCGAGACGCACCCGAAGGGCTATCCCACCGAGATGGCAGACGAAGAATTCGCTCGCCTCGTCAACGTCCGCTCCAACGGCCGCATTGTCATCGAAGTGTACCCGGGTTCCCAGCTCGGTGAGGAAAAGGCAGTGATCGAGCAGGTGCAGTTTGGCGCCATCGACCTCACTCGCGTTTCCATCAGCCCGCTGGCCAGCTTTGTTCCGAGACTCAATGCGTTCCAGATGCCGTACCTCTATCGAGATTCCGACCACATGTGGAAAGTGCTCAAGGGCGACATCGGCAAGGAGCTCCTCGCAAGTCTCGAGCCCTTCGGCTTCATCGGCCTCGGCTGGTTCGACGGCGGTTCGCGCAGCTTCTACAACAGCAAAAAGGCCGTTCGTACCCCCGCCGATCTCAAGGGAATGAAGATCCGTGTTCAGGAAAGCGAACTCATGCTCGACCTCGTGCGCTCCTTCGGCGCGGTTCCGACCCCAATGCCCTACGGCGAAGTGTACTCTGGCCTTCAGACTGGCGTTATCGACGGCGCCGAAAACAATCCTCCGTCGTATTACTCCGCCAGCCACTATGAAGTCGCTAAGTTCTACACGCTCGACGAGCACACCATGGTTCCGGAAATCGTCATTGGCTCCAAGATCTCGCTCGGCCGCCTCTCCAAAGCCGATCAGGATCTGATCAAACAGGCTGCCTTCGACGCGATCGACTACCAGCGCGAGCAGTGGAACGCTTATGTGAAGCTCTCCATGGACAAAGTCACCGCCGCTGGCTGCACCATCATCCCCGTGCCCGACAAGACCGAGTGGATGAAGGCCGTCGACCCGATGTACAAGAAACAGTCGAAAGAGATTCAGGACCTTGTGGCTCGTATCCGCGCAGTAAAATAATAATTTGCCAAGTTTAGCGGGAAACCGCGCGTTCACCGCGCGATTTCCCGCCTTCGCGATCCTTGCCGGCACAATGCCGGCTTTTCGTTGTATTCGAATCCGGGCTTCCGAGGTGAGATATGAAGAAGTCATTCATAAAGGCGGTTACGCTGATTCACATCCTGCTCATCAATTTTTCGATGATTATGATCGTGGCGATGCTGCTGCTCGTATTTGTAAATGTAGTACTCAGATATGTATTCAATACAGGCATTTATTGGTCTGAGGAAGTCGCGCTCGTCCTTGAGGTGTGGTTCATCTTCCTCTCGCTGGGGCTCGGCGTAAAACATCGGCTCCACATCTCAATCAATGTGCTGAAGCGCGAAAACGCGCCAGCCTGGCTGAATCGAATTTTGGATACGCTGTCGGACATCATTTTCCTCGTAGTGGGAACCGTGATGATCGTCTACGGCTACAAGCTGGTTGGATTCACGATGCGATCCATCATGCCCGCGACAAAGCTGCCCGCGGGTCTTCTCTACATGGTGCTTCCACTCGCGGGGTTTGTCGTCGATGTGGAGGCGCTGTTTCACATCCTAGGGTACAACATGTTCGATGAAAAAATTGACCAGTACCTCTCCGGCGAGGGCGGAAAGATACGAGACATATTCAGGAGCGAATCATGACCGATCCCACTGTCGCGACAATAATTCTCATGGGCGGATTTTTCCTGCTCATGGTGCTTCGGGTTCCGATCACCTTTTCGCTTGCCTTCGCGTCGATCGCGACTGCGACCTACCTGCACATTCCCCTCATGGCGACGGTCCAGCAGATGGTTCAGGGCGTGAAGTCCTTTTCGCTGCTCGCGATACCCTTCTTCATCATCGCCGGAGAAATGATGGGGCGGGGCGGCATCGCGCTCAAGCTCATCAACCTCGCGAACGTGATGGTCGGACGGATCCGCGGCGGCCTGGCGATGGTCAACGTCGTGGAGAGCATGTTCTTTGGCGGGATTTCCGGTTCGGCGGTCGCGGATGTCGCGTCGACCGGCACCATCATGATCCCGCTTATGAAGAAGAGCGGGTACGACGACGATTTTTCTGTAGGAATTACGGTGACGAGCGCGACCCAGGGAATCATCATTCCGCCCAGCCACAATATGATCATCTATTCGGTGGCAGCGGGCGGCGTTTCGGTCGGGCGCCTCTTTCTGGCAGGCTTTGTGCCCGGTGTCCTGCTTGGCATTTCTCTCATGATCATATCGTATTTCATTTCGGTGAAACGGAATTACCCGAAGGAGCGGAAGTACAGCTTCAAGGAAGCCATAAAGATTTTCGGCGACGCGATCCTGGGGCTCCTGACCGCGGTCATCATCATGGGCGGTGTCGTTTCCGGCATTTTCACCGCCACTGAATCCGCGGCGGTCGCGGCGATTTACGCGTTCATCATCACTTTCTTCGTGTACCGCGAAATTCCTCTCAAGGCGTTCAAGGGCATTCTGTACGCCACTCTGAAAACGCTCACGATGGTCATGGCGCTCATCGCCTCGGCCAGCGCATTCTCCTGGCTCATGGCTTACCTGCGCATTCCCGCGATGGCGACGCAGTTTCTCCTCGGCATCACGGACAACAAGATCCTGCTGCTCATGCTCATCAACGTACTCCTGCTGCTTCTGGGGATGATCATGGACATGGCGCCCCTCATCCTGATCACCACGCCGATTCTTTATCCGGTCGTAGTGGGGAAACTCGGGCTGTCGCCCATTCACTTCGGGATTATCCTCATGATCAACCTGGCGATTGGCCTGTGCACGCCGCCGGTGGGATCGGCCCTCTTCGTGGGGTGCGCGGTCGGCAAAATCTCGATCGAGAAAGCGACCAAGGCGATGATTCCCTTCTATTTTGTGATGTTCATCGTGCTGATTCTCATCACCTATGTCCCGCAGATCACCATGTTTGTACCGAACCTCATCATGCCCGGCGGTTGATGGGTCGAGCGCGCACGGGCCTGCCTGCAGGCGGGCTTGTGCCATTCACGTTTTCAAAGGCAGCGTGTATCCTGTGGTGAAGGAGTTGTTGGATGTCATTTGTTGAATCGTTTTTCAGTTTGAAAGGGCAGGTCGCGGTGGTGACGGGCGGCGGCGGCGCGCTCCCCTCGTCGATCGCGGTCGCGTTTGCGAAGGCTGGCGCGAAGGTCGCGCTCTGGGGGCGCGGAACCCACCACCCCATGAGCGAGGCAGCCGATCTCGTCAAGAAACAGGCGGGACTGCCGGCGGAAAGTGGCGTGGTGGTCGGCATCACAGTCGATACGGCATCGACAGAAGCCTGCGAAGCGGCGTACCGCGAAACCGCGTCGGCGCTGGGCGCGCCGGACATTCTCCTCAATGGCGTCGGCGGCAACATGGGGAAGAGCCCCTTCGTCGATTTCGATGAGGCGAAGTTTGAAGAAATTCTCAGGCTCAATCTCATGTCGGGCCTCATGGTTCCCTCGAGAGTCTTCGCGAAGGCGTGGATTGGCGCGGGCATCAAAGGCTCGATCATCAATATGACCTCAATGACGAGCTACAAGCCACTCTCCGGCACCTGGGCTTACGGCGCCGCAAAGGCTGGCGTGCTCAACCTCACCGAAGGCCTCGCCAAGGAACTCGCGCCGCATGGCATCAGGGTCAACGCGATCGCGCCCGGCTTCTATGTCGGCAACCAGAACCGCGCGCTCCTCTTCGATACCGCCACGGGCGAGCTCACCGCGCGGGGAAAATCCATCATCGCGCGCACTCCCTTCGGACGCTTCGGTGAGTTCGAGGAGCTCTGGGGCGCGGCGCTCTACCTGGCAAGCACCAAGGCCGCCGGCTTCGTGACCGGCGTGAGCATTCCCGTCGATGGCGGATACCTCATCGACAATATCTGAGTGTGGAGGAATCATGAACCGTTTTCTCGATGAAGACTTTCTGCTGAAAAATGAGACGGCGCGGCGGCTCTACTTCAAGGTCGCGAAGGATTTGCCGATATTCGACTACCACTGCCACCTCTCGCCGAAGGCGATTGCGGAGGACAAGTCCTTCGAGGACATCGCGCGGATGTGGCTCGAGGGCGACCACTATATGTGGCGCATCATGAGGGCGAACGGCTCCCCTGAGGCGCTCTGCGACGGCAGCGGCCCCTGGGACAAGAAGTTTGTCGAATACGCGAAGGCCGTGACGAAGGCGGCGGGCAACCCGCTCGTCCAGTGGTCGCACCTCGAATTGCGCCGCATTTTCGGCATCGAGGATGTGCTGACGCCCGAGAACGCGCTCGAAATCCGCGAAAAGGCGAACCGCGTGCTCGCGAAGGGCGGCATCACGCCGCGCTCGCTCCTAACGAAGTTCAACGTGAAGGTGATCTGCACCACCGACGACCCGATCGACGATCTGCGCTGGCACAAGGCGATCGCGGCGGAGCAGGCAGCCGGCTCTTCCTTCAAAACGAGGGTGCTGCCCGCCTTCAGGCCGGACAAGGCGCTGAAGACCACGGACATCGCCGCCTGGAACTCCTACGTCGATGCGCTCGGAAAAGCGGCAGGCGCCGAAATTCAGTCGTACGGCGCCCTCGCGGCGGCGCTGGACGCGCGCCACGAGTACTTCCACGCCATGGGCTCGCGGCTCTCGGACCACGCCATCCTTGTACCGCCCTACGCGCCTGCGTCGGAGGCCGAGCTCGACGCGATCGTGAAGAAGGGTCGCTCGGGCGCCGCGCTCTCGGCCATCGAGCAAGAGAAGCTCTCGACCGCCCTGCTTCTGCACCTCGCGCGGCTCAACGCGGCGCGCGGCTGGACCATGCAGCTCCACATCGGTGCCCTCCGCAGCATCAATCCCCGTCTCTTCGCCGCGCTCGGTCCGGACATCGGCGCCGACAGCACCAACGACGAGCCGATCACCGCGCCATTGGCGAAATTCCTCGGCCAACTCGAGGGGGCGGGCCAGTTGCCCAAGACCATCCTCTACACGCTCGACCCCTCCAAGCACAATCCGCTCGCCACCATTGCGGGCAGCTTCGCGGGCACCGAGCCCGATGCGACCGAGCCGCAGGTGCCGGGCAAAGTTCAGCTCGGCGCGGCCTGGTGGTTCAACGATCAGAAAGACGGCATGGAGCGCCACATGCGTGAGTACGCCGGCGCCGGCCTACTTGGCGCCTGGGTCGGCATGCTCACCGATTCGCGCTCCTTCATGTCCTTCCCGAGGCACGAATATTTCCGGCGCCTGCTGTGCAACCTCGTAGGCGAGTGGGTCGAGAGCGGCGAGCTGCCCGACGATCCCCGCTACACCGACGATTTTGTGCGCGGCATCTGCTGGGAGAACGCCGAGCGCTACTTCGGCATGAAGTGATGAGGTGAGGCGCGCGGTCGACCGGAGACCGCGTTTAACGGCCGCTTGAGCATGATGACGCTCGGTCGGCCGCCCGCCAGCGCGATATCGCGGCTGGAATATTAAGAGGCCCACGGCGCAGTGCCGTGGGCCTCTTTTTTGCATGAAAGCGAATGCGCCAGCCAACCGGCACCGCGTGCCTGCCGCTGGTCTCCAATGCCCCGTTATTTCTCCGTTTCTGTCATGCCCGAAATGAACTGCTTCTGCATCAGCACGACGACGATAACCGGTGGCAGCATCGCGAGAAGCGTTGTGGCCATGGCGATCTGCCACTCGATCTGCACATCCGCGCCGGAGATCATCCTGTTGATGCCGATGAGGAGGGTGTAGAACTCGGGCTTCGTCGTGATGAGGAGGGGCCAGAGATACTGGTTCCAACCGTAGATGAACTGGATCACGAACATGGCCGCGATCGGCGTGCGGGTCATCGGCGCGAGGATGTGGCGGAAAAACTGCATCGGCGTGGCGCCATCGATCTGCGACGCCTCGGCGATCTCTCGCGGAATCGACATGAAGAACTGCCGGAAGAGGAAGACCGCGGTCGCCGACACGATCATCGGCAGGATGAGGCCCGCGTAGGTGTTCAGCATGCCCAGGTCTGAGATGACCTTGTAGGTCGGCATGATACGCACTTCGACCGGCAGCATCAGGGTGATGAAGATCGCCCAGAAGCAGAAGTTGCGCAGCGGGAACTTGAAGAACACGATCGCGAATGCCGCCATGAGCGACACTACGATCTTGCCCACCGAGATCCCCAGCGCCATGATGAGGGAATTCTTCAGCATGATCAATACCGGCGTGCCCATATTCTGGGTGCCCTGGAAGAGCGCCTGCTTGTAGTTTTCGATGAGGTGGGGCCCGATGCCGAGCGGCATGGGCGCGGCCTGGATTTCGGCGCTCGTGTGCGAGGACGCCGAGAAAATGAAGTAGATCGGGAATACGATGATCGCGATGCCGATCCAGAGGATGATGTGCGGAACGAGTCTCCTGAGCGCTTTTGCGCGTCGTGCGGATTTGTTGGTTCGCTGCTGTTCTGTCATGATGTGCCCCCGCCTCAGTAGTTGACTCGCCGCTCGATGAAGCGGAACTGGAATACTGTCATGACAATGACCATTATCATGAGGATGACCGACTGGGCCGCCGAGCTTCCGAGGTCGAGATTGATGACGCCGTCGCGCCAGACCTTGTACACGAGGATGCTCGTGGACTTTCCGGGGGCGCCTGCGGTGATCTGGTGCACGATGGGGAAGGTCTCGAAGAAGCCGTACACGAGGTTCATGACGAGCAGGTAGAAGGTCGTGGGCGAGAGGAGGGGGAACACAATCCTCCAGAAACGCTTGAATGACCCGGCGCCGTCGATCTCCGCCGCCTCAATGAGGGTTGCCGGCACGCTCTGCAGGCCCGCGAGAAAGAAGACGAAATTGTAGGCCAGCTGCTTCCAGCTCGCGGCGAGGGTGAGCAGTGTGAAGGCTTGGTTGAAATTGAGGAGATACTGCCAGTTGACATGGAAGGTGTGCTTGAGCACATAGGCGATGACGCCGACGTTCGGATTGAACATGAAGAGCCAGATGACGCCCGCGACCAGCGTGGAGACCGCGTAGGGCCACACGAGCATCGTTTTATAGAATGATCCGAAGCGGATCTTTTTGTTTGCCTGAATCGCGAGGAAAAGCGAGATCGCCATCGCGCTGACCGTGATGCAGATCGCGAACGCGACGGATACGGTGAAGGATTGCCAATAGTCGGGATCAGTGAGCAGGGAGGAATAATTCTTGAGTCCGACGAAAATCATTCTGCCGCCAAAGGGATCCTGCAGATAGAAAGACTGAAAGATCGCCTGCGCGGCTGGCCAGAAGAAAAAGAGGAACACGACGATCATCTGCGGAAGCACGAGGATGTAGGGTAACACCGGTGCCTTGAACTCATACTGTTTTGCCATACCATTTCCTGAAGAAGAATTGAGTAATTATACAGTTCATAAAAATTGTTGTACAGCTCGAAAGCGAGCTGCCTTCAACTCAAAAAAAAGGCCGCGGTGAAGCGGCCTTTTTGATTTTCCGCGGTGAAGCGGCCCGTTGCCGGGCCATTTCGCGCGTGCTTACTTGTAGAGCTTCTCGAATTCGCGGAGGGTCTTGTTGCCGTCGCGAACCATCTTGTCGAGACCATCCTTCACGGAGATCTTTCCAGCCAGGATGTCTTCCCAGGTTTGATCCTCGATCTCGCGGATGATGTTGAAGTTGCCGAAACGGATTCCCATCGAGTTGGCGGTGGGTTTCTTGTTGAGCAGCTGATTGATGGCGACTTCGAGGCCGGGGTTCGTCTTGTAGTATCCCTCAGACTTGGTCAGCTCATACGCGGCGTTGGTGATGGGCAGATAGCCGGTCTCTTTGTGCCAGAGCGACTGGACCTGGGGCTGGGAGATGAAATTGAAGAACTCGGCGACTCCCTTGTACTCAGCCTTCGGGCGGCCGTTGAATACCCACAGGGACGCTCCACCGATGATGGAGTTCTGCGGCGCGCCGGGAACATCGGCGTAATAGGGGAGGCGGGCGACGCCGAAATCGAACTTGCAGGTCGCCTTCATGTTGCCGTAACCGCCGATGGACTCAAAGTGCATGCCAACGCGGCCGGAGGTGAAGAGCGGGTTCGCCTTGTTCTCGCGTCCGCCATAGATGAACACGCCGGTCTTGGAGAGATCGTAGATGTTCTGGAGGTGGCGAAGCACGATCGGGTTGTTGAACACGAGCTGGGTGTCGAGGCCGTCGAAACCGTTGCTCCTGGTGCCGAAGGGCAGGTTGTGCCAGGCGGAGAAGTTCTCGAGCTGGATCCAGCTGATCCAGTTGGTGGTAAATCCGCCTTCCATGCCGGAGGCTTTGAGCTTCTTCGCGATATCGAAGAACTCGGGCCAGGTAACGGGCGGCTTCTCGGGATCGAGACCGGCTTTGCGGAAGGCGTCTTTGTTGTAGTACATGACCGCGGTCGAGCTGTTGAAGGGCATGGACAGCATGCGTCCATCGGAGGTCGAATAGTACGACGTGATGGTCGGAATGTAGATGCTCGGATCCCACTTCATGTTGTTTTCGGACATGAGCTGGTAGACCGGCTTGATCGCGTTCTTGGCGGCCATCATGGTGGCGGTGCCGACTTCGTAGACCTGAATGATCGCGGGGGCCTGGTTGGCGCGGAAGGCCGCGATACCGGCGTTCATCGTATCGCTGTAGGAGCCTTTGTACACCGGAACCACTTTATAGTCTTTCTGACTCGTGTTGAACTGATCGGCGATGATCTGTACCATTTCGCCGTTGTGTCCTGTCATGGCGTGCCAGAACTCGATAGTCGTCTGGGCGTACGCTCCTACGGCCATGAGAGCGACAGCCACTAGAAGAATGACTCGTTTCATTACTTCGCCTCCAAAAATTTTTTGGGTATTCGCCGGGCAGACAGCCAGCTTTATTACATCTAGTAGTCTACAACCGCTTCGTAAAGCGCGCAAGAGAAAGCTGTGAAAAATTCTTTAATTTGAGGCTTTGATGCGCTCCAGCGCCATATCCGGGAAGTCGGAGATGAGACCAGTGACGCCCCATTTTAGCAGAAGCGACATACGTTTCGGATCGTTCGCGGTCCACGGGAGAACGCCGAATCCCGCCGCGCGCACAGCTTGAACCGTCGCCTCGTCGAGGTACTTCTCGTTGGGGTTGAGGGCGATCGCGCCAATATCGCGCAACGTCGCAACGGGGTCGGCGAGCGGTTTATCGATCAGCGCGGCTAACGCGATTTCTGGGGCTGCCTTTTTTGCGCGCTTCAGGTAGTCGTGGTTGAATGAGGAGATGAGCACCGAATCAGCCATGCCGAGCTCCCGCACGAGTGCGGTCGTCCTCTCGACGATCCAGGCGTCGCAGGCGAAGCTCTTGGCGTCCTTGATCTCGATGTTGACGCGCCAGCCGAGTTTCTTCGTGAGCTCGAGCGCTTCGCGGAGCGTCGGAATCTTGAGTCCCTTGAAGGTCGCGAGATCAGCCTGGCTGACTCTTTTTGAAGCGATCTGTTTGAAGGGATCGGTCGTTTCATACCAGGATCCAGCGTCGAGAGACCGGAGCTCGTCGGCGGAAAAAGTATAGATGTCCCAGGGTGCGCGCGAGGGGAATACCTTAGCCGCGTTCGTGGTGCGCGTGAGCGTATTGTCGTGGAGAACGACGAGAACTCCGTCGCTCGATTCCGCGACATCGAGCTCCCACATATCGGCGCCGGTGTCGAAGCCTTTCTGCGCCGCGAGAAGCGTGTTCTCGGGCGCGATTCCCCTGAATCCGCGGTGAGCAATGGCGAGCGGCTGAGCTTGTTTCATGATGAGTTTCTCCATAGGTAGAGCTTGTCGGGCGCCCTGACCGTACATCATTGCTGGCGCGATGAAGATCAGGAGCGCGATGCGTGCGCTGCGGATGTGGCGAAGGAAGGATGCGGCAGCTTCGGTGGACCAAATGCGGTTTCGCACCGAAATATTGTAAGGAGTTTGACGCGATCAGGCAAGTAAACTCGCGGGCAATTCGAGCCGAAGCCGCGACGGAGCGCGGCAGGGGCGCGGCGCATCTTAGTAGGATCGTGGCAGGAGCGCGGCAGGGGTGTGGCGCATCATGGCAGAAGCGCGGCGCCATCCCAGAATGCTCGCCGTCCGCCGCCTTTCGAACTTGCGTAAAAGCGCGTGTCGGACTAGGATGATGCCCGGAGAAAAAAAGATGATCGCAGGCGATGGCAACGGCGCGCGCAAGTGGACAACGCTCACTTCGCGCAAAGCCTATGAGTGCAACGTGTTCAGTGTCTTTGAGCGCGAGAGCGAGGGACCCGACGGTCGGCGGGGGCACTTCGCCGTGCTCGAGGCCAAAGACTGGGCGGTAGTTGTACCCTATGTGAAGACGGACACCGGGCTTTCCTTTTTAATGGTGCGCCAGTACCGGCACGGGGCGGATGAGGTGAGCCTCGAGTTTCCCGGTGGCGTCATCGAGCCCGGAGAGGCGCCGGAAGCGGCCGCCGCGCGCGAGCTCGCCGAGGAGACCGGCTGGGTTTCGGACAGGATTCTCCGCGCGGGCAAGGTCTTTCCTAACCCCGCGATTCAAGACAATTTCTTTCACATCTTCGTGGCGCTCGATCCCAAACCGGCAGTCAAGCGCGATCTCGACGAAAATGAGATCATCGACGCGCACCTCGTGCCGGCGGAAGAGATTCGCCGGGGCATGGGCGAGGGCGAATTGACGCACGCGCTGATGGTAACCGCCCTGCACCTGGCGGACAGGCTCGTCGCCTCGTTGGGCGAATGATAGCCCATTCAGCAATGATAACCTATTAAGCTCTGTAGATATCGTTTCCGAGCGCATCGATGGCGACCACTACCGGGAAGGCCTCGAGATCAGCGAGCCGTATCGCCTCCATCCCCAGATCCTCGAAAGCGATCGTGCGCATCGACCGCACGTAGCGCTCCGCATTGAGCGCGGCAGCCCCGCCGATGGCCGCGCAGAACACTCCGCCGTGGCGCACGATGGCCTGTCGCGCCACCGAGCTTCGGCTCCCCTTCGCGATCGTGACCAAAGAAGCCCCCGCGCCCATGAATGGATCGAGGTAGCTGTCCATTCTCGACGCGGTAGTCGGGCCGAAGGCTCCGGTTCTGAAACCAGTCTTCGTCTCGGTGGGCCCGGCGTAAAAAACTGGCAGCCCGAGGAACCAATCAGGCAGTTTCCCCTCGGTTTCGAGCATGCGCAGCAGGCGGGCGTGGGCGGCGTCGCGCGCGATGAGGACAGGCCCCGAAAGCGCGGCGATCGAGCCCGCGGAGAGTGCCCTGAGCGTTTTAAGCCAGGAGTCGTCGGTGGGCGATATCGCGATCGCGGTTGCCTCGCGCTCGGCATCGCGCAGAATCTCGCCGCAGATAGACTCGAACCGATCCTCAGCCTGGCCCAATTTCTGGATTTTCCAGCCTTCGCGGTCGACCACCACGGCGACGTGCCGGTTCGCGGCGCAGGAGATCGAGATAGCCAGCGAGAGGTTCGCGGCGTGGCGCGAGAGCCGGATCGCCCTCGCCGACGCTGCCATGTGCGCGCCACCCCACTGCGCGCCGATTCCGCTCTCCCGCGCGATCTTCAATATGATTTCCTCCCACTGCCTGTCGCGCAGCGGCGCGCCGTCGCCCGATCCCAGCCCGGGGAGCCCGTCCAGGGCGCCCAGGGCCGCGAGCTCGGCGGCGTACAGCGTCTGGCTCGGGCTCGCGCCGCCGAGCACGACGGCGATGGAGTAGGGCGGGCACCCAGACGGACCGAGCGCGCGGATTCGCTCGCGCAGCACCTCTTCGAGCTTCTCGGGGCGAAGAATCGCGGGGCTCTCCATCGTGAGCGACGCGCGCGAGGTGGAGCCGCCGCCCTTCGCGACAAAGAGCAGCTTCATTTTCTGACCAGGCACGGCGCGGATCTGGATTCCCGCCGGCAAATTATCTTTGGTGTTACGCTCTTCGGTCATGGTGAGGGGACCGAGCTGGGAGTTGCGCAGTTTTTCGATGGCGTAGGCCTCGCGCGCGCCCGTGGCGAGAAGGCGTTCGAGGTCGCTGTCGCCCTCGATGTCGGTGCGGTCGCCGCGCCAGGCATAGACGAGGGCGGTTCCCGTATCCTGGCAGATGGGGAAGACGCCCTTCGCCGCGATCATCGCGTTCTCGAGCAGGCTGGCGGCGACAAAGCGTTCCCGCGCGCTCGACGTTGGATCACTCAGAATCGACTCGAAGGCCGCGTACTGGAGCGGCGGCATCGCGTAGGCGATTTTGGTGAAGGCGATGCGCGAGCACTCCTGGAGCGCCGAGGCTGCAATCGAGAGCCTTCCTTCATGTTCGCGCGGGGAGGGAAGTTCCATCGCCTCAAATTCTTCGGCGGAACCAAGTTCGACGAGATTTTCCAGGCTCACATGGGCCATGATGCTTCCTTTTCCGGCGTGCCGAGGGAGGCGCGGACCGGATGTCCTCAATCCAGAGCGCTAGGCTCTGCGCGCCCGGGCTCGGTGCGCGACTCTCAAGGGTGCCTTTCCGATGCTGATCGCCTTCGCGGGGCACACTTCGTGACAGCAGAAACAGGTGATGCAGAGGTGGTCGTCGATGCGGATGCGGTTCGCGCGGCCGTGTTTCTCGAGTTCCAGCGCCTTCGCGGGGCATATCTCGACGCAGGCTTTGCACCCGATGCAGGGCGCGGTGTGGAAAATCGGCCTGAGCCGGATCGCGGAGCCAAGAACCCGCCGCAAGGTGCCGGGAATCGAGTCGAGGCGCTTGCCGAGCTCGCTGCTGTAGGGCAGGCGCTCGAATCCTTCGTGGCTGATCTCTCCGGGGGCGAGGGGAGCGCTCGCCGGCTCGGCGAAGCTTTCGGCGCCGAATGTTCTTTGCATGCCATCGACGAGGTAGGGAATGCGCCGGGGATCGTAGCCGACGCACTGTACCGCCACCCAGTCGAGTGCCGCCGGGTTGCCCGCCGCGAGTACAATGCCGAGCTGGAAGGGTGTTCCGGATCCCGGACCCTCGCCCTGCATCGCGATGATGCCGTCCATGAAGCTGAAGCACGGTACCGACATCGCGATATCCACCAGCATTTCGCCAAAATCGATCACCGAAGGGTACTGGAGGTGCATCGCGCTCTTGGCGGTTCCCGGCAAGAGGCCGAAGAGATTCTTCATCGCGCCCGTGTAGGTCATGAGCTGGTGATTCTTCAGCTTTGGCAGGTTGATCACGAGGTCGACCTCACCGAGGAGGCTTGTGAGGGGGATATTCTTGAGCTTCTTCCCATGAGAGACGGCGCGAGCTGCGACTTCGCGGAAGTCGACCCAGGTGGCGCTGTTGCGTTGGACCGCGTCGTAGATGCCGGAAGCCTTCGCGGCGAGCGCTCCTGGCTGCCAGCCCGGCGAATCGCTGACGAGGACGCGCGCGGCGCCCTCCGACTTCGCAAATCGTATCACCGCGCCGAGGAAGGCGGGGTTGGTGGTCACTGCCTTCGCGGCGGGCGAAGCGTTCAGGATATTCGGCTTGAGAAGGAGCGTCTTGCCCCGCACATCGGGGAACCCGGCGATCCGCGCCGCGCGCGCGATCACCTCATCCAACAGCTTCTCTTCATAGGATTGACAGCGCAGAAGCGCGACATCAACGTTTTGTTCATTGCTGCTCATAGAGTGTCTCTGGGCCGAAAGTATAGTTTGAAGGCCTTGTCTTCATCAAGGCGAAAGAAAAGTGTCACTTGCAAAATTCAGCGCGATGCTCATATAATGACGGATATTTGCAAGGAGAGGTACCAGGGCAGAATGAGACTTCGGCTGGATCGAAACAACTGGGTGTACTATATCGGACGTGGGAACAACCTCAAAGTCCTGCTATTTTCGATAGGCTGCATGCTCGTGCTGCTTGGCTCGAGCTTCAGGCCAGCGCCGGGACCGCTCTCCGCCCGTGGCGGATCCGTTATCAGCCCGCTTGCCGCCAGCGAAGACATCGCGATGCCTGAACCAGAAGACAAGCTCGTAAAATACTCAGTATATGAGATCAAGAAAGGTGACACGCTCTCGGAGATCGCCGACCAGTACGATCTCACCCTCGATACGCTCATCAGCATGAACGGTTTTACCTCCGCCAAATCGCTCCGTCCGGGACAGCTCATCAAAATCCCCTCAGAGTCCGGCATCATATTCACCCCTAAAACAGCCTCCACCGTCCAGGAAATCGCCACCACCTACAACATCAATCCCGACCGCGTCATCGACGCGAACGGCCTGCTCTCGGACGCGATCGCCTCAGGAAAACCGCTTTTCCTTCCCGATGTGAAGCTCCCATCGGCGACGCTCCGCGAAATCGCCGGCAATCTCTTCCAGTGGCCCGTGCGCGGACGCCTCACCTCGTGGTTCGGCTGGCGCAAGGACCCATTCACCGGCAGGCGCTCCTACCACAACGCGGTCGACATCGCCGCTCCCTATGGGACGACGATCACCGCACCCATGCCAGGCAGGGTCGTCGAAACCGGGTATTCTCCGACGCTCGGGAAATACGTGATGATGTCGCACTCGGGCGGGTGGAAAACGCTCTACGGCCATATGTCCGAGGTGCTCGTCGCCGAGGGGCAGTACCTCTCGCAGGGCAAAGCGATCGGCCGTATCGGCACCACAGGGTACTCAACGGGGCCTCACTGCCACTTCGAGGTGATTAAAAACGGAAGCCTCGTCAATCCGCTGAACTATCTGCCCTGAGGTCCAGCCAGTCCCTCTTGTTTGACGCACAAGGAAATATCTGCTAGAGTGTCTCATCATGAGAATCACGAAGGGAATCGCCGTATCTCCGGGCGTATCGATAGCTCCAGCCTTTATTTTCGCGGATGATTCGGCCGAAATTCCTCAGTACCATATCGATCCGTCGGAAGTCGCGAGCGAGCTCACGCGCTTTCACGAGGCGTCGCTGCTCGCGCGCAAGGAGATCGAAGCCCTCCGCGACCACGCGAAGAATGAGGCGGGAGAGGAGCAGGCCGCGATCTTCGACGCGCACCTCATGATGCTCGACGATCCTGAGCTTCACGATCAGATCGAGGTTTCCCTCAACGACAATCTCTTCAATGTCGAATCCGCGATTCTCGCCTTCGAGACCGAAATGGTCGACAAGCTCTCTTCTTCGCCCGATCCTCTCATCCAGGAGCGTGTGTCGGATGTGCACGATGTAGTGCGGCGCATTCTCCGCCACCTCCTCAAGAAGGAGAGGATCTCGCTTTCGGACATTCAGACTGAGATAATCCTCGTCGCCAAGGAGCTGCTTCCCTCGGACATGGTCGGCATGTCGCGCAGCATGGTGCGGGGCATCGTCACGGAGTCGGGCGGCAGAACGAGCCACGCGGCCATTCTCGCGCGCGCCTTCGAGATTCCCGCGGTGCTTGGCGTGGGACCGAACTTCGTGGACCAGGTGAAGCAGAGCCAGCCGATTTACGTCGATGGCGAGAAGGGCATTGTCGCGGTCGATCCCGACAGCGTCTTCGTGCAGCGCGAAAAGGCTGCGCGCGTAGCCCGCGTGCAGCGTGAGATCGAGAACAGAGAGCTCCGCGAGGTGCCAGCCCAAACTACGGACGGCACGCGCATAACCCTTGTGGCAAACATTGAGATGCCCGATGAGGTCGCCAATGTCAACGAGTATGGCGCCGAGGGCATCGGGCTCTTCAGGTCTGAATTCCTTTTCCTCGGGGGCCATGTGCCCGGCGAGGAGGAGCAGTGCAAGGCCTACACCAGGGTGGTGGAGGCGATGAACGGCAAACCCGTGACGATCCGCACCCTCGACATCGGCGGCGACAAGGTGCTTCCCGAGCTCGGCGCGATGGGCGAAAAGAATCCTCTCCTCGGGTGGCGCGCGATCCGCTTCTGCCTCGAAAAGACCGAGCTCTTCAAGACGCAGCTCCGAGCCATCCTCCGCGCTTCGGTCCACGGCAAAGTCAAGATCATGTTCCCGATGATCAGTACGATCGATGAGCTCATCCGCGCGCAGGGCCTGCTGGCGGAGGCAAAGTGGGAGTGCAAGGCTCACGGTCACTCGATCGACACGAACATCGAAACCGGCATCATGATCGAAGTGCCCTCGGCGGCGATCTGCGCGGACGTGCTCGCGCGTTCATGCGATTTTTTCTCGATCGGTACGAACGATCTCAGCCAGTACGCGCTCGCGGTCGACCGTGGCAACCAGAAGGTCGCCTACCTCAACGAGCCCTACAGCCTCGCGGTGCTCCGCCTCATCCGGATGACCATCGGGTACGGCGAGCATGCCCACATCGCGGTGAGTCTCTGCGGCGAGATGGCCGCTGACCCCGCGAGCGCGGTGCTTCTCGTGGGCATGGGGCTGCGGACGCTCTCCATGTCGGCGAGCGCGATTCCGGCGGTCAAGCGCGTCCTCATGACCATAAGTCTCGAGGAGGCGCAGGCTATCGCGCATCAGGCGCTCTCCATGCGGACCTCTTCTCAGGTGTCCGCGCTTCTCAATTCTAGAATCAGCCTATAGGAATTATATGAACACAAAAAAGAAGGCCCAGAGTTCGTCTCCGACCCCTGGCAAGAGAGTTTCCGCGAATTCTAAAAAACCGAGGACGCCCAAAACCCCGTCCGCGCCCAAAATCGCGTCCAAGGCCACACCCAAACCAGCACCTAAATCCGCACTAAAACCTGTTCAAGAGCCTACGCAGCCGGAGACCGAGGCCCAAGATCTCGAACCGGTCGTCCGCTACGAAAATCTGCCCCTGGTGGTGCTCGCGGGGAGGCCAAATGTCGGCAAGTCCACGCTCTTCAACCGCCTCATCGGCAAACGCCGCGCGATCACCGACCCCACGCCGGGCGTGACCCGCGACCCCATTGAGGAAGAGTGCGAGCTGCGCGGCACGGACAAGCGCGTCATGGTGGTCGACACCGGCGGCTTCAAGCTTGAGCGCGAGGGGCTGGATGAGCTCGTGGTGGCGCGGACGCTCGCCTACATCGAACGGGCGAATCTCATTCTCTTCATGGTGGACGCGACTGAGATTACACCTGAAGACGAGGAGTTCGCGGCGTTCCTGAGGCCATTCGCGGCGAAGCTGGTGCTGGTGGTGAACAAGGCCGACAGCCCCGAGCGCGATGCCCTCGTATGGTCGCACGCCCGCTGGGGCTTCACTCCGATGATCTTCGTATCCGCGGAGCACAACCGCAACATCGATGAGCTCGCGGAAACCGTCGCAGCCCGCCTCGATTTCACGCGTGTGCGCGCGGTCGATATCGAGAAGGCGGATATCCGCATCGCGATCATGGGGAAACCCAATACGGGCAAATCGACGCTCCTCAACGCGCTCGTCGGGCACGAGCGGAGCATCGTCTCCAATGTGCCGGGCACCACCCGCGATGTGGTCGAAAGCCGCTTTTTGCACAAGGGCCGAGGGATCACGGTGCTGGATACGGCGGGCATCCGCCGCAAGAAGAAAGTCACCGATAATGTCGAGTACTACTCGGTTACCAGATCCATCGCGGTCGTGAGCCGTGCCGATATCGTCGTGCTCCTTATCGACGCAGAAGAGGGACTCTCCGACCAGGATAAGAAAATCGCCGCTTTCGCGGTGGAGGCGGGGCGCCCGGTCATCTTCGCGCTCAGCAAGTGGGACAAGATGCCCAATATCAAGAACGCCTTCGAGGCCGCGCGCGACAAGCTCCGCTTTTTCTTCGGGCAGATGGGTTATGCGCCGGTCGTCGCGCTCTCCGCGAAGGAAGGGCAGGGCATCGATACGCTGATGTCGACGGTCGTTACACTCTACGGCAAGGCGAATAAGATCATCGAGACTTCGCGCCTCAATCAGGCGGTCGCCTCATGGATCGAGGGAACTCCGCCGCCTGTCGGGCCGCGAACGCACTTCAAGCTGCGCTATGCGGTTCAGGCCTCGGTGAATCCGCAGCGCTTCATTTTCTTTGTCACCCGTCCCGAAGCGGTGGCGGAGTCGTACCGGAGCTTCCTTAAGAACAAGATACGCCTGGAATTGGGGCTCGATGGCATTCCCGTCCAGCTTGAGCTCCGCGCGTCGCGGAAAGACAGGTTCAGGAGCTGAGGCATGGCGTACTTGAGCATAGGGCAGTTGGAGAAGCTTCTCTCGGTTCCGGCGTCGACGCTGCGGTTCTGGGAGAAGACCGTTCCCTTCTTGACGCCCTCTCGCTCGCGATCGGGCAGGCGTACTTACTCGCTCGGCGAGGCTGCGCTCATCGCTCGGCTCAAGCACCTGGCGCTCGACCGCAAGCTCGGCCTGCACCGCGCGCAGCGCATGCTCGAGTTCGAGCTTCTGTACGA
>Ga0172375_10004113_pt1 | contig 21703 bp, 13 predicted proteins | sample LakKiv1m_FD_114537 | JGI IMG/M metagenome (GOLD analysis project Ga0172375, IMG submission 114537) | Freshwater microbial communities from Kabuno Bay, South-Kivu, Congo - kab_092012_11.1m | ecosystem: Environmental > Aquatic > Freshwater > Lake | place: Democratic Republic of the Congo...
ATGGAGTGGCGCAGGGTCCCTGCACCCTTCGCCAAGTACTTGTAATATTGATATATGCTGCAGACTTCAGGGAGTCTGCAGCACCCTTGCGGATGACCAGACAATTATATCTGGACACTATCTTGAAGCACGGGGGAATATTATTTGGAAAATATAGGAACATTCCTGCAACCTCAATTAAAACTTATTACTGCTCAAATGGTGACACCTTTTGAAGAATATACATACTAAGCGCCATGTCTCAGTGATGTCAATAACGACGATGATTAAGATTTGTTTAAATTTAATTACCACGGTACAGTTACATATTATAAGAATTCAGGATTGATTGATACTATAATTTATGTGAGATTTACTTAATTACTTAATTCCTGTGAATTTATCCGCTTTTCTTCCCTTCATCCCTGAGAATGCTTTTGCTGTTAATTCAAATTTTAAAATAATTTACGCTTCCTGTTTTGATAGTAAGGTTTTTTAATTGCCGGTGAGAATTTATGTATGTCATCCTGTCCATACTGATAATTTTATTTCACAGTTTTTGCGCCTTAGGGCAAATCCACATCGGCGGGGAAATTTCCGGTGTTTTAAGGGACACCACTTACATTGTCGATGATTATCTGCGGGTGTACGCTAATGATACTTTAGTGATAGAACCGGGGGCGGAACTGCTGTTTGCCGGGAATTATCAATTGCAGATATATGGGATGCTTATTGTGGTGGGGACCGTGACTGACAGTATCGACTTTTTACCTTACGATACCAATCCTTATTGGGGATGTATCAGTTTCGATGCAGGCTGCAATGACCAATCTATTTTATCCTACTGCCATATCTCCGGCTGCGCTTTAGGGGCGGTCAATTGTTACGGGGATGATATTACGATTACACATTGCACCATCGAAAACAATAGCGGCAGTTGGGGGGGCGGAATCTATCTCAATAACTCGCACCCGCTCATTTCCCATTGCCTGATTACGGAAAATTCCGTTGTTTCCTGCGGGGGAGCGATTTACGCCACCGGTTCGCATCCTCTGATTACTAATTGCGTCATCACCAACAATCATTGCGTTGGTCAAGGCAGCGGGATGGGCGGCGGAGGGATATGTTTCAACCATGATTCCGACGGCCAGCTGCTTTACAGCGTAGCCGCCTTCAATTCTTCCGATGGTTACGGCGGGGGGATTTCTATCGCCGATTTGTCGGAAGCGCAAATCCGCAATTGCACGATTTACGGTAACAGTGCGGTATTGTCCGGAGCTGCGGTAGAAATTTACTATTCCGCTCCGGTCATCACCAATAATGTTATCGCGCAGAACCAGAATCAGTCCGCGGTCAATTTCGAAATGGCGGATTCCGCCGCCTTAGACTATAACGATTTTTATAGCAATGCGAACAGCCATTTTGCGGGGATTTTTCCCGATAGTCTGGGGCTTCTGTCCACCGTTAATCAGAATGGCGATTCCTGCGATATTTACCATAATATTTTCCTCGAGCCGCTTTTTTACGCCACGGCTGGTGATTCCGCCTTTTATCTGACACAAAATTCACCCTGCATAGATGCGGGAGACCCCAATTCCCTCCTTGACCCGGATTCCACCATTGCCGATATCGGTGTGTACTACTTCGACCAATTGTCAATTCCATTTGCAGTGGAGGATTTGACTATTACTGTGGAAAATAATAATATTATACTCGACTGGCCGGCAGTCACATCAGCTTCATTCTATAATATTTATCGTTCGGACTCGCCTTATTTCGAGATAACCGGGATGACACCATTGGCATCAGTGACTAACACTCAATACACGGATATAAACTCTACATTGGAAGATAAATATTTCTATATAGTTACCGCATTGTCGGAATAAATCATTTTTTCCCGGAGGCTCCCATGATTTGCAAATTTCAATTCTCACATTTCCACTCTTGCTTTTCTATATTTAATATTAAATATCAGATATTAAATATTAGATATTTGCCTTTTTTAGTCTTAATCCTATTATTCACAGCTTCCTCCCCCGCTGCTACCCTCCTCGTTCCTTCGCAATATCCTACTATCCAATCCGCGATGATAGAAGCTGACAATGACGATACAGTGTTAGTTTCAGAGGGAACCTACAACGAAGCCGTCGATTTTCTTCATAAGAAAATCTTTCTACTCAGCGAATCCGGGGCGCAATTTACTTTCATCGAATTCAATGCCGATACTCCGGTAGTAAAGATGGAAAACATCCCCGATTCCGGGGCGGTAATTGAGGGATTCACCATTACCAATCCTTACAATCCTCCGGGAAGTTCCCAGCGTCTTCACGGTATTAAATGTGTCAATTCCTCTTCGATTATCCGGGACAATCTCATCCGTGATATCGGTAATAATATGTCGACCGATGGGGCGGGGATATACGCTGTCGGCTCCAGACCGGTTATCGAAGGTAACATAATTACCAATAATGAATGCGTCTATTACGGCGGGGGGATTTATTTGGGCGGGTGCGACACTGCGGTGGTCAGCAATAATACGATTTCTCAGAACCGCACTTACAGCGGCTATGGCTTCGCTTACGGGGGAGGGATGTGCATCGTGAACAGTATGGTTTCGGTTCACCATAATGTTTTCGACGGCAATTGGGCGGATCCCAATTACGCCTGCGGGGGAGCGATTTGTATCCGGGATTCCAGTATAGTGTCCCTTTTCAATAATACTTTTTATAATAATCAGGGGCATTGTGTCTATATAACCAGTTTTTCCACGACTCACTCGGAAGTAACTGCAATCAACAATATTATTGCTAATACTAATGGAGTAGGATTTTATTTAGCCTGGGGCAATCTTAACTGCAATTACAATGACTATCATAATAATACTCAGGGGGATCACCATAATTGTTCGGCGGGAGATAATGATATCTTCGAGGATCCGCTGTTTACCTTCCCTCAACAAGGTATATTTGAATTGCAGGAGGATTCACCCTGCATCGACGCCGGCGATCCCACATCTCCCCTCGACCCCGATTCCACTATTGCGGATTTAGGGGCTTTTTATTATGACCAGACGGTGGGGGTGGAAGAGCAATTAAAAATTAAAAATTATGAATTAAAAATTATTTCGGCTTATCCTAATCCTTTCAATTCCACTACCTCCATCTCGTTCACTTTACCGTATCCTACCTATTTGGAGGTTTCGGTCTATGATTTGCTGGGAAGGAAGGTGATGGAGGTTTTTAGGGGGGATAAACCTGCAGGTATGCATATTATGCAAATCGAGGGGAATGATTTAGCCAGCGGAGTGTATTTTATCAAGTTGATAGCAGATGGTCGATGGTCGATGGCGAAGAAAGTGGTATTGTTGAAATGATGAGTGATGAATGATGAATGAAAAACAAAGCAGGATTTCACTGCCATACGGCGAAAGAGAGTAATATCGGAGATAAAGTTCGATAATAAGTATATTTGTCAAAAAATTGGAGCTTACTATGCGCAGCTATTCCAAATCTCACTTTTCAGCTTTCGGTTTTCACAAACCACAAATCATATATCATATATCATATATCATATATGCATTTAGTCTTTCCACTTTAATCATCACAGCTTCCCCCGCCGCCACTCTGCTCGTTCCCTCCCAATATCCCACCATCCAAGCTGGTATCAACGCGGCGGCGGTTTCCGGCGACACTGTTCTCGTCGCTGATGGCACCTATACCGGCAATGGCAACCGCGACTGCGATTTTCTCGGCAAGACTCTAGTGGCCGCTTCCCAAAACGGCCCTTCCGGCTGTATTATCGACTGCCAAAACGCCGGCCGCGGCTTCTATTTTCATCGTAATGAACAGCATAGCTCTATTTTAACCGGATTTACCATTACCAACGGGGACGCTTTCCAGGGAGGCGCGGTTCTTATTGAAAATTCCGCTCCCACTATAGACAATTGCGTCATCACCGGATGCTACGCAATGGGAGGCGGGGGAATATGTTCCGATTTTTATTCCAGTCCGATTATTAGTTCCTGTATCATCAGCGGTAATACTTCCGGCGCCGGCGGCGGCATTAATTGTTACGGCCCCAATGGCGCCACGATAATCAATTGCATCATCGAAATGAATGTTTCCCAATCCTCCGGCGGAGGAATCTATCTGATCGAGGCTAATCCATTAATTTTAGACTGCGTAATCGACCGGAATACTGCGGAAGATGAAGGCGGGGGGATATTATGCGGAGTTTTTTCCGATCCTCAAATAGAAAAAAGTTATATTACGGATAATATTGCGGGAGCTTTCGGCGGCGGCGGGGTATATTGTTTCAAACTTTCCAGCCCGGTTTTCATATCGACGGTGATTTCCGGGAATTCCGCCGGGGTCTGGGACGGCGGCGGCATCAATGCCACCGAAACGGAACTGGAAATGTACGACTGCCTGGTCAGTAACAATTCCGCCGATCAAGGCGGAGGGATATTCATCGGACAGACCTCAACTCCGATTATCGAAAACTGCACTATTGTCAATAACAGTGCGCTTACCCACGGCGGCGGTATGGTGGGAGGGGCGTTTTCCTATTGCACGGTGCTCAATACGATTATCGCCAATAACACCGGCAACGGCGGTATCCATTTCCAATATTCCACTGCTGCATATCTCACCTACAACGATTTCTTTAACAACCAGGCCGCTCCGGTCACCGGCAATATTCCCGTCGGAATTGGGATAATTTGTATGGTCAACGCTAACGGAGATTCCTGTGACTCCTATTATAATATTTTCCTCGATCCGCTATTCTATTCCACCGCCGGAGATTCCGCTTATTATTTGACGGAAAATTCCCCCTGCATCGATGCGGGGAATCCGCAGTCTGCGCCGGACCCGGACAATACTATCGCCGATATGGGGGCATTCTACTACGACCAGTCTTTCCAGATTCCGGTGGTGGATGATTTGACCATTACGGTTCAGGGGGATGACATTTGCCTGCAGTGGTCACCTTTTACCTTTGTCACCTCCTACAACATTTACCGTTCGGAAACGCCCTACTTCGACATCACCGTTATGACCCCCATCGCTTCGGTCACCGACCCCCTCTATATCGACCAAAACGCGGTATTGCAAACTCAGTATTTCTATAAGGTCACTTGTGTTACACCACAAGCCTATTATATGAGATTACCGTGAATCTTAATGTTAAAATTAACCTTTCCGGCTTTTGCTTTTTCATATCTAATATTATATTTCAGATATTAAATATTAGATATTTGCCTTTTCTGGTTTTAACCTGGTCAATACCATATTCCGCCTTTGCTCAGCCGGATACTTTATGGACGAAGACTTTTGGAGGAAGCGTTTGGGATGAAGGCCGCAGTGTCCGTCAGACTGATGACGGAGGATTTATCGTAACCTGCTGCGGCAGTTCTTTCGGCGCCGGTGAAAGGGATGTTTATCTGATAAAAACCGATGAAAACGGTGACACCTTATGGTTTAGGACATTCGGTGGATCGTATGACGACCGCGGCTATTGCGTCCGTCAGACTTCCGAAGGAGGATATATCATCGCCGGATTTTCCGAATCTACCGGTATGGGAGAAGACGATATTATTCTAATTAAGACGGATGAATCCGGGGGGGAATTATGGAACAGTAATTACGGATTGCTTTATGAAGATCAAGGTGAATATGTAGAACAGACCAATGATGGCGGTTATATTGTGACAGGTTCTGCCTATATCGATGTTTATTATTCCTATGATATTGTACTTCTTAAAACCGATGCTCAGGGGAATACCGAGTGGGGGCATTTAATTGGAGGATATTACGGGGATCATGCTTATTGCGTGCAGCAGACTGATGACGGCGGTTATATTCTAATTGGAAACTGCGGATCGCCGGGAGTCAACGATTATAATGTCTATGTAATTAAAACCGATGCTTTAGGCAATGAAGAATGGAGCCGGGAGTATGGCGATGTTGCTCACGATTATGGCAATTGTATCAGACAGACTGCCGACGGGGGGTATATCATTACCGGGCATTTGCAAAATCCTGCTACAGGCAACTATAATGCCTGTTTAATAAAGATCAGCGCCGGAGGGGATTCAATTTGGAGTCATACTTACGGAGGCGATGGTTACGATGAGGGCGTTTCAGTTTGGCAGACCGGGGATGGAGGATATATTTTTTGCGGGAGGACGGAATCTTTCGGCGCGGGCGCAGCGGATGTTTATGTGGTAAAGACCGATTCTTTGGGCAATGAACTATGGCGGCAGACATTCGGCGGAGCCGGCGATGACAGGAGTTACGATATGTGTTTGACCAGCGATGGCGGTTATGTAATTACCGGACTGACCACTTCCTACGGCGCGGGAAATCAGGATATTTGGCTGATTAGGCTGGATTCCGAGCCTCCGCCAATGATCACCGACCTGATAATTTCCATAGAATTTACCAATATCATTTTAAACTGGAGCGAGAATCCAGCCGCGGTGTCTTATAATATATACCGTTCCGATACGCCCTATTTCGATATAACGGGGATGACGCCGGTGGCGACGGTGACGGAATCATTGTATATCGACCAAAACGCCGTATTACAGGCGGGATATTTTTATAAGGTTACATGTGTTACTCCGTAAATATATTCAGTGAGGTCAGTTTGGACCAATATCTCAATTTTAGCAAATCATATTTCATATTTTATGTATCATATATCATATATGCTTTTGCTTTTATTCTCACAATCTCAGCGGCATCCCCCGCCAACACTCTCCTCGTACCATCGCAATACCCGACTATCCAAGCCGGTATAAACGCCGCCCTCGATGGGGATACGGTGCTGGTGGCGGATGGGACTTACACCGGGACTGGCAATAAAAATCTCGACTTCTTCGGGAAAGCGATTGCAGTAAAATCGGCAAACGGGGCGGAAAACTGCATCATCGACTGTCAAAATCAAGGAAGAGGATTCTATTTTCATAATGGGGAAGGTTTCGATTCCATCGTCTCAGGTTTTACCATATTACACGGCGCTGGTGAAGGAGCAGGAATATTTTGTTTTGTCGGTAGTCCCACCATCGAAAATTGCATTATCCGGGAAAGCGTCCATTATTCCAATGCTATTGCCTGTTTGTTTGGCAGCGATGCGGTGATTAACAATTGCAGTTTTATCGAGAATACCGGATACGGCACCGGAGGGGCGGTTTTTATCAATGAATCTGAAGTAACAATATCAAATTGCCTATTTGAAAATAATCAAGGCGGGGACGGGGGCGCGGTCTATATTTGTGAAGCGAGGCCCTTCATATTCAACTGTGTTTTCAATAATAATTCCGCGCAAATGGGCGGCGCTATAGCTTATGATATCGGCGGAGTGGATATTTACCATTGCCAGTTTTACGGTAACAGCGCAACATATTGGGGAGGGGCGATCTATATTAAATACGGCGAATCCACTATCGACCATTGTGTTTTTTCCGGCAATTTTGCCGGGCAGCATGGCGGAGCTATCGCCGTCAATATGGCGGAAACCGCTTTGACAAATTGTACAGTGGATGCCAACGCTTGCCTGGGAAATGGAGGGGGATTGTTTGTCCATTGGAGCGGTGAAATTCCAGTGGAAAACTGCATCGTATCTAATAATTTGGGCAATGGCGGGCTTTACGGCGACAGTGAATACTCTTATTCTACTATCGCTTATGGCGATTTCTTCAATAATCAAGGTGGGAATTTTGTGGGGACGGGATTTCCTGCGGAAATAAGCTTGTTAGCTTTGGTAAATTTCAACAATGATTCCTGCGATATCTACTACAACATCTTCCAGCCGCCGCTGTTCGTGGATCCGATCAGCGGCAATTATAACCTTCAAGCTGTCAGTCCTTGTATTGATGCCGGTGATCCTAATTTACAGTTAGATCCCGATTCAACTATTGCCGACCTAGGGGCGTATTATTTCGATCAGAATGTTACGGTGATTGAGGACTTATTCATCAGCGTACAGGAAAACGATATAACGCTGCTGTGGTCTCCCTTCGCTTCCGCCTTATCCTATAACATCTATCGTTCCGACACGCCATATTTTAATATTTATACTATGACTCCTATTACTATTGCCGCAGAAAACTCATATATTGATTTAAACATCATAGGGCAAGGCAGCTATTATTATATTGTAACGACAAATTATTAGTAAAAGACATTTCTTTGTCAGGTAGTTATAGTATGTTTGTATAAGAGGTTAATTATATAGTATTTAGATAAAATCCCTCCCACCCCCTTTTAAAAAAGGGGGAGAAAAAAGGCGGCTTTTACCTGTTCCGTAGGTTTACACCTACGGCTATTCACATTCAATCCCTTCGGGATTGTATGCTTTTACCAGAGTCTAAAGTCATTGAAAAATTTCAAATATCTTTGGCAAGTATTTGGAATTTTCTTACTGACGACCGGAGGCTGTCATTTTTATTTATATCCAATATTATGAATATAGTGATTTATAAGAACAATGAGAATTTAGTTTTCGTACCTGTATCTCTCCCTTCGAGCGCAGTCGAAAAAACATACTAAGGAGTCCTCAATGAAGGAATTTTTTTGCATAGTCATCATCACCCTGATTCCATTCTCCCATCTGTTCTCCGCCATCATCGACATCCCCGAAGATTATCCTACCATCCAAGCCGGTATTTTATCCTCCAGCGATCATGATACTGTTTTAGTTCAACCGGGCGTTTATTCGGAAAATATCAATTTTTTAGGTCATAAAGTCGTTTTAGCCTCGCTCTATTTTATGACAAACGATTCGACTTACATTGAAAGCACCATTATCGATGGCGGTTCCGCCGGATCGGTGGTCAGTTTCCACAACCGGGAAGATTCTACTACCATAATATGTGGATTTACCCTTACCAATGGTTCGAGTACTTCCGGAGGGGGTATATATTGTCAGAATTCGTCTCCGGTCATAGAACATAATAAGATTTCCGGAAATTTCAGCGATGCCGGCGGAGGAATTTACTGTACCAACTCTTCGGCAAAAATAATCGGGAATTTTATCAGCGAAAATTCGATTAACAGTCCTTTAGGCAATCCGGGCGGAGGCATATTTTGCAGTAATGGCTCAAATTGCGTAATAATGGAAAACATCATCACGGAGAACCTCAATCAGGACGGCGCGGGAATTGCCTGTTATAATTCTAATCCTGTGATAACAAGAAATATCATTTATAATAATACCGCCTTGGATCTTGGCGGGGGTTTTCGTATCGATGATTGTTCTCCCACTATTATCAATAATACGATTTGGGGCAATTCCGCATCTTCCGGCGGCGGAATGTGTATTAATTCCAGTTCAAATTCGGTAATTACCAATAACATTTTATGGAATAATACCGCTTCGATCGGTCAGGATGAAATTCAATTGAATGGCGGAACGCCGCAAATTACTTACTGTGATGTGCAAGGCGGCTGGGCGGGAACCGTAAACTTGAATATTAATCCCATGTTAATCGATCCCAATCATGGATTATTTCAGCTGCAAGCTTCTTCCCCCTGTATCGACGCCGGCGACCCCAATTTCCCCCTCGACCCGGATTCCACTATCTCCGACATTGGCGCTTTCTACTTCGACCAAAACTTTCAACTGCCGGTAATCGAAGATTTTGTGATTATTTTGGAAGGCGATGATGTTTGCCTGCAGTGGACTCCTATTGCTTCGGTTTCATCTTATAACATCTACCGCGCCGAAACGCCATATTTTGAGATAACGGGGATGACGCCGGCAGCAGTGGTAACAGAGCCACAATATATAGACAGCGGCGCCGCGGGGGAAGGGGATTATTTTTATGTGGTGACTTGTATGATAGAATAGTCTGCAAGTCGACAAGTCTGCAAGTCTCGTGTCTGGTGTCTGGTGTCTCGTGTCTCGTGTCTCGTGTCTCGTGTCTGGTGTCTCGTGTCTGGTGTCTGGTGTCTCGTGTCTCATGTCTCAAGTTTCAAGTTTCCACTGCGCAAGAAACCGGACCGGGCATTAAAAATGACTATTATAAATCCTCCTATAAAATCAGAGGTTGTAACGCTTGACTTTTAAATAAAAAAATCTTATATTTTTTACAGCCGTAGGGGTGGTTCCTGAAAAAGGAGCCTGAGACGACACCCTTCACTATCTGATCCGGACAATACCGGCGTAGAGAACGGATGCATCAAATCAAATCAGACCATTAACCGTCTGCGCCACCCTACGGCGTCAGGCGGTTTTTTATTTTAAGGAGAAGCTGCAATGAAAGATTTAATTCAAACAGCGAGGCGGAGGATAAAATCGATGCGCCGAGGACTTGTAGAATTGGGCGGGTCTTTTACCCGCCCCTACATTGGGGGATTGGCAATAGCGATTTTCCTGGTGAGCGCAATGCAAGTTTGGGGGGCGGAAATTTCCGGAGTAGTCACCGACAGGCAAAGCGGGGAGGTTTTACGGGGGGTGAATATTTTGGTCGAAGGCAGCGATATAGGCGCTTTCACCGATGAAGGGGGGCGATTCAGGATTACTGATGCGCCGGATCATCCGTTCACGCTTTCGGCGGGGCATCTGGGGTACCGAGTCGAGAAGTTACGGATCGCTTCAACCGTTAAAACCTTCCTGGAATTGTCATTACAGCCGGTTTATCTCCAGGGGGAGGATGTAGAAGTCACTTCCACGCGGGCAAGCTGGGACAAAGCTCCGGCGGCTTTTTCCAATCTGTCTTCGAGCCAAATCCGGCGGGACTACCATAATCAGGAGATACCGCTGCTTTTAAGCTCATTGCCGGGGGTATATTCCTATTCCGATGCTGGCAATCCTCAGGGGTATTCGTATTTGAAGATACGGGGATTCGATCAGAAGCGGATTGCGGTGATGATCAACGGCATACCTTTGAACGACCCGGAAGATCATCAAGTGTACTGGGTAGATATGCCGGATTTGGCGGCGAATACACAGGATATACAGGTGCAGCGGGGATTGGGGTATTCGGCTTACGGGCCTTCGGCTTTTGGCGGTTCGGTGAATATTATCACCACCCCGGAGGCGCAGAAGCGGCGGATGGAAGCAGTTTACGGATACGGCAGTTTCGACACGCGGAAAGTGTCGGCGCTGTTCAATTCGGGGATAGTGGATAATTCCTATCAAATTTACACACGGTTTTCCCGCTTGACCTCTGACGGTTACCGGGAGAATTCCGGCTTCGAAGGGTGGTCGTATTTTTTGTCTGGGACCAAATACGGATTGAAAAATACCATAACCGTCAATCTTTACGGAGGTCCGGAATTTTTACACGCCGCCTGGGACGGGACTTATGAAGGAATATTGGACAGCAGCCGGACTTACAATCCGATAACTTACCGGCATACAGTGGACAATTTCAATCAGCCGCATTATGAATTACATTATACCAGGGAGTTGAATGACAATCTCACTTTCGCCAATTCTCTGTTTTACATCAAGGGGTTGGGTTATTGGCAGATGTATAAGGAAGACCGGGATTTATTTGATTATGGTCTTTCCCCGCTCCATCTGAATTCAGATTTAGTGCAGCAGAAATGGGTGGCGAAACATCAGACGGGGTGGATACCTCGGCTGGAATATAAGGGCGAGCGCTATGAATGGACGGCGGGCGGCAATTTCAACTTCTTCCAATCGCATCATTGGGATGAAATCGTGTGGGTAGAATTGCCTCCGGCGGGGACAGCGCCCAATCAGTCGAGCAACGATTACCACGGGAAGCGCTGGGAAGCTTCGGTATATGGGCATACCCTGTATAAATTCAACGACAAAATCAATGTATATGGCGATTTGCAGTACCGTCATTTGAATACGGATTTCCGGCAGAGTGAAATGGGGGCTTTTTCCGGGGCGGAATTGAACCGCTATGAATTATCCTACGATTTCCTCAGCCCTAAAGCCGGGATCAGTTATAAATTAGCGGATCAAGCGGTCTCCTACTTTTCGCTGGGATTCGCCAGCCGGGAACCTTCGGATCAGGAGTATTGGGACGCTTGGCAGGGAGCGGACGATTTCGGGGTGGATCCGCTGTTCAGCCATCCCGATACGGTTTGGTCTAACGGTAACGCGGAATATGTGGAATGGACGGATCCGAGGGTCAAGCCGGAAACGATGGTGGATGTGGAAACGGGACTGCGTTTCCGCCGCGAAAAGGTTCAAGCCGGATTGAATTTGTATTGGATGCAGATGCGCAATGAGATCATTTACGGCGGGGGAGTGTATGAAGGGTATCCGGTGATGGGCAACGCCGAAAGGACTTCACATAAAGGTGTGGAAATGGAAGCGGCGGGGATTGTCGATGATAAATGGGAATTGGCGGGGAATTTGTCTTATTCGGTCAATACTTTCGATTCCGAGGACATTTTGGGTTACGATTTGTCCTACAATCCGGTTACTGTGAAGGGGAACACCGTCCCCCTGTTTCCCGATGTGATGGCAATGACGCAAATCACATATAAGGAATTAGTTTTGGGGAGGTGGAAATTCAGTCCGGGATTATCCTTCAACTATGCTGGTAAGCAGTATTTGGAAAGCACGAATATGGCAGATGCGGTGATCGAAGCATATTGGCTGGGGAATTTCCAGGTGAAAGTGGAAGCGCCTACTATTCAGGGATACCCTGAAGTAACGATTCAGGGTATGATCAAGAACCTTTTCGATGCGGAATATGAGACTTCGGGGTATTATTACGAGGGGAATTATTATTATGCCGGGGCGGGGAGGAGTTATTATGTGGAAATGACGGTGGGGATGTAAAGAAGAAGCAGCAAGTTACAAGCAGCAAGTAACAAGTTGAAAGCAAATATGCGTTCCCACGCTGGAGCGTGGGAACGAGAGGAACTAATGCCCAAGGCCTGCTTTTACTCGCCGGTTTTCTTCTTGTAGGTCTTCTTTATCAATTTATTCAGGTATTCTTTGGGATTTTTCACGACATCGGAGGTGATTTTGAAATCGTCGGCTTCGATGAGTTTCAAGCCGTAGCCGTAATCTTTGAAACTATCCTGCAGGTATTTTTTGATATCTTCGCCGTGGTCGAACATTTCTTTGAGGGTTTCGGCGGCAGTTGGGGTGAATTCGATGACGATGCCGGTATCGACTAAGAAACTGCGTTGGAACCCGGTGACAATATCATCCAAAACAAGCGTATTTAGCAGGGTTTGGGCATTGTCGATGAGGTTTTTAGTTACATTCAGGCGCTTGACTTTGGTGGAAGGCAGCTTTTTCTCGAAGGGCATGAGGATTTTTTCCATCACGGAAACAAGGCCTCGGGCGCCGGTTTTTTCTTTTTCAGCGCGGACGGCGATTTCATGTAAAGCGTCATCATCGAAATCGAGGTCGATGCCATAAGATAGGAAATCGCGTTTTTTACCGGAAATGACGGCGCTGCGGGGATTTTTCAAAATTTGATACAAGCCGTCGACACCCAAATCGCCAAGGGTGGCGATGACGGGCAGTCTTCCCACAAATTCCGATTCGAAGCCGTATTTGATGAGGTCTTCGGTGCGGACATAATTCAAGTATTCGCCGCCGGAGATAATTTTGCGGGGTTCTTCGGAAAAGCCGATTTTATTGGATTTCATCCGTTTGCGGATGATTTCATCCAGTTTATCGAAAGCGCCGGACACCACGAAGAGGATATTGCCGGTATTGATCTTCTTATGGGGAGCCTTGCCGGTCTTTTGAGTTTCCAACACCGCTTCCATCTGAGAAGCCAAATCGTGGGGGACTTTCAGGTCGACATCGGTCTCTTCCATCAGTTTGAGCAGATTGCGCTGGACGCCGGTGCGGGAAACATCGGGTCCCCAATGACCTTGGCTGGAAGCGATTTTGTCGATTTCATCGATGTAGATGATACCGTATTCGGCGAGTTTCATATTGCCTTTGGCTTCCTGCACTAAATCGCGGACGAGGTCTTCCACATCGCCGCCGACATAGCCGGTTTCGGAGAATTTGGTAGCGTCTCCTTTGACAAAGGGGACGCCGATTTTGTGGGCGATGAGTTTTACCAGATAGGTCTTCCCTACCCCGGTGGGGCCGATGAGCAGGATGTTGGATTTGACTTTTCCAACGAGGGCTTCGTCGCGGGGGTGTTCGCGTTCGTATTTCATGCGGTGGAAGTGGGTGCAGATTTTCGTAGCCATAGTTTGGATGGCATCCTGCTGACCGACGACATACATTCGGAGGTATTCTTCCAGCTGTTCCGGTTTTAGGTCGAACTTTATTTGATCGATTTCTTCGTCATCTTTACCGGCGACGCCTTCTTTGGAACCGACGAAATCCGGTTCGGCGAAAGCGACTTTAGCGCCGTATTTATCTTCCAGATATTTTTTAAGATCCTGCTGGATTTCCTGAGGATTGGGAGTTTTTTCCATTATATTTCCAATGAAGTGTTCAAGTGGACAAGTGGACAAGTTAAAAGCAAATATAAAAGCAAACCGCCATAGGCGGCTGGATTCGCGGCCGCCCACAACTTAGAATGAAAATACCCGGCTCGCGAGCAGCGTCCCGGCTATTTTCAGGATAAATGCTGATAGGAGCGGATAAAAGCCGATAAAAGCAAAGCAAAGAAAAAGCAAACATAAAAGCGGCATCACAAAGGCACAGAAAAAAGTAAAAAAGCAGGCATTGGGCACTGGGCACTGGGAAAAGCTAAGCAAATCCTCATGCCGCCGGGGCGGCACAACTTAGCATAAAAATATAGTACCTGTCAGGTCTCCGCTTCGCTAAAGACCTGACAGGGCATCATCAGGCTGTCAGGCGGGGGCGCCTGACAGCACCGGTTTTCCTTTTGACTTTGGACTTTCGACTTGCAGACAAAAAAACAAAGGCGGCGAATTCAGAGATTGAACTCCCGCCTTGTTAAGATTGTTCCGGTCAAACGCTTAATACCATCTACCATCGGCCATCAACCATCTACCATCAACCATCAACTTGCTTCTGCTGAATGCGCGCCCAGGTGTCTTTCAGGGTGACGGAGCGGTTGAAGACGGGATTTTCCGGGGTGGAATCTTTATCGAGGCAGAAGTAGCCCAGCCGTTCGAATTGGCAGGGTAAAGCGCCGGGGGATAGAGACTTCAGGGTTGGTTCCAGTTTGCAGCCGGTCAATATGGTCAGGGATTGCGGATTGATGCCGGTTTTCCAATCGACGCCGGTAGGGACGGCTTCGGGGTCTTCCTGAGTGAATAAATTGTCGTATAATCTGACTTCCGCATCGAAGGCGTGGGGGGCGGACACCCAATGCAGGGTAGCTTTGACTTTACGGCCGTCGGGAGCGTTGCCGCCGCGGGTGGCGGGGTCGTAGGTACATTTCAATTCCGTCACTTGACCGGCGGCGTCTTTGACTACATCGACGCATTTGATGAAATAAGCGTAGCGGAGGCGGACTTCCGCCCCAGGGCTCAAACGGTAGAATTTTTTAGGTGGATTTTCCATAAAATCGTCCTGTTCGAGGTAAATTTTCCGGGAAAAGGGGACGGTGCGGCTGCCGGCGGAAGGATCTTCCGGGTTGTTGACGGCAGACAGGTCTTCGGATTGACCTTCGGGGTAATTGACGATGGTGACTTTCAGCGGTTTAAGCACGGCCATAAATCTTGACGACCGCTTGTTCAAATCTTCCCGCAGACAGTGTTCGAAGAGGGCTAAATCCACCACACTCTCTTTTTTGGCTAAGCCGATGCGGTCGGAAAAATCGCGGATGGCTTCCGGAGTGAAGCCGCGGCGGCGGATGCCGGATAAAGTGGGCATACGGGGGTCGTCCCAGCCGAAGACATAACCTTCTTTGACTAATTGTAAAAGTTTACGCTTGCTCATCACGGTGTAATTCAGGTTCAGGCGGGCGAATTCGATTTGCTGAGGGTGATGCACGCCGAGCTGGTCGAGGAACCAGTCGTAAAGCGGGCGGTGGTCTTCAAATTCCAAGGTGCAAAGGCTATGAGTGATGCCTTCGATAGAGTCAGATAAGCAATGAGTGTAATCGTACATCGGATAGATGCACCATTTGCTGCCGGTGCGGTGGTGGTGAGCTCTCCGTATCCGATAAATCACCGGGTCGCGCATATTAAGATTGGGGGAATTCATATCGATTTTAGCGCGCAGTGTTTTGGAACCGTCGGGGAATTCTCCGGCGCGCATCCGGTGGAACAGGCCGAGATTTTCGGCTGTCGACCGTTCGCGGTAAGGGCTGTTGACGCCAGGCTGAGTCAAAGCGCCGCGGGTATCGCGGACTTCATCGGCGGATAAATCGCAGACAAAGGCTTTGCCCATTTCGATGAGCCGGAGGGCGTAGTCGAACAATTGGTCGAAGTAATCGGAGGCGAAGTAGAGATGCTGTCCCCAGTCCCAGCCCAGCCATTTGACATCTTCGAGGATGGAGCGGACATATTCCTCGCTTTCCTTTTCCGGATTGGTGTCGTCGAAGCGGAGGTGGCAGCGGGATAGCGGCTGATTTTCTGCAGCGATGCCGAAATTCAGGCAGATGGATTTGGCATGGCCGATGTGGAGATAGCCGTTGGGTTCCGGCGGGAAGCGGGTGATGACCCAGCCGCCGTGTTTATTGTTGGATTTATCTTGGGCGATGATCTCGCGGATGAAGTCTGACATTAGGGTGTTGGGTGTTGGGGATTAGGGAAAAGCGAAAAGCTCAAAGCTCAAAGCATTAGCTGTATGCTGTTAGCTATTAGCTGTTAGCATTGGATTAAACTTATAATATGGGGAAAAGTTGCGAGAAGAGCAAGTTTTTTTTGGGGGGGGATATCTAAGCGAAATATCAATCCTGACAATTCAGTTAAACTGATGATTATTTTCGGATTAAAGTCTTTAAGCTAATTGTTTTTTCGGATATTGGATACTTATAGTAGTTTGTCGGAATGTTATGTTTTGAAGAGGATTTATTTATCCTGGTACTTTTTTTGTCAATAATACTTTTATAAAGTTGAATATATCTTTTCTCATGATTTTTAAATGGTGCATTTTCATCATAAAATTTTGAAAGAACTGATTTGATATAGTCAACTATACAATCAGTGCTCTTGAATTGCTGGATAATTTCCTCTTTAAATTCGGAAGCATTCTTCCCGATGGGTTTCATCTCAATAAATATCATTAGCTTTTTCTTAAAAACCTCTGTTATAAGCAAATAATCGCATCTTTTTAACTGTCCTCTACCTTTACGAAAGAGTTTATCAGGCGCTTTAATTCTGTCCATTTTTAGTAGCACAGAATCCTTAGCAATATCGATTATCTCGACCTCTTTCAATGATGCATTCGCACCATTCTCTTTAAGACAGGCAGAGTAGGAGCCATTTTTTGCAGTTATATTTTGAAATAATCCTTGGGCAAGGACACTTTTCAATAAATTTAAATCTTGCACTACTATTCCTCCCCAAATAGTATCTCATCTTGAGTTCTATTCATATCATTGATAGAGTCGTCAAAGCTTCGTGCCTCGATACCTAATTGAGGATCTAAGTCAGCTGGAATTAGTGTATATCCAATTTTTCTCTTTTTTTCAGCAACATATACGCGCAACTGTTTAGTTGATATTAATTCCGCCTTTGAATAGCTTTTTTTATTCATCAGATTACTAAGATGAGGTCTATCTTGATTGAACATAATTAAAGTATTTAATTCCTTGATAATATAATCACTATGAGTGGTAACAAAGACCTTCATTCCTACATTGACTAATCTAGCAAATAATCTCGCCATTTTTCTCTGATTTTCAGGATGTAAACTCAATTCTGGTTCATCAATTAGTAATATATCTCCTGGTTTTGCAGTATGATGTAAATAGAACCAGAGCATCATTAATGCTCTTACTGAACTGGAACTTTCAATTAATGTTAACCATTTAGAATTAGGTATTTTGGATTTATAATAAATTCCTTGTTGAGTAACTTTATATTTTCCTTCCGAAATTTCTAAAAATGCTTCAATAATTTCTTTATGCTCTTTTTGAATAAAGCTTTCAGTATCTTGTTCTTTAAATAGTCTTTTAGCATAATCTAAATTATCTGTAACTGGCATAGCGTAACTTCTATAAATTGCATCGAATAATTTCAACAAGTCGGAGGCTTGCCTGATATCTGATTGTTTCGATAATCGCGTAAGAGGTATATTTAAATCGTCTTTAAAAAGAGCTACTCCAGTTCTCTCAACAGTAGCTATAAAAGGATTTCTAAAAATATTCTTAAAGACTATTTTTGCAATTACATTTTGAATTTGGTCTCGTAATAAAGGTAATGGCAAGTATTCCATTCTATCTTTTTCACCCATAATTGAAACCAAAACATCATATGAATTACTTTCTTTTAATATTTGTAATATTTCATTTTTCGCAGATCCAATTATGACTTTTGAACTGGTCTTATAACAATCTAAGAAATCTTTTTCGCTTTCACTTGGAATTACAACTATTTCTGTATCATTGAAATAATCTTCTTTTGAAGAAAATAAAGAGGGCAACATCTTTTTAAATTCTTTACAAGCCTCTTTGAGTAACTCAGAATTACGATCTATATATTGTTTCATGTCTAGTTTTATACTGCCCTCCTCTAATAACTTACTAATATCAGATTCAGAAATATCTAGCTCAACTAAATTGTCCCAAACTCGTAAAAAGTCGTATACTAAATAAGTAGCATAGCTCTTTCCAGTATTATTTCTTCCGCATATTATAGTTAAATCCCCTACCTCAAAATCTGCCTGATCCAGAAGACCAAATTTCTTTACATGTATTTTCATTGTTTTACTCCACAAAATATGAGATTAAATTAATTCAATCATAAATTTACACTTTATTTAAAAATAATCAATTTTTATTCTCACTCTTCCAAAATCCAAAATATATACGGACTGACCTAAAGATTACTCCTCTCCTTCTTCCTTTGCCGTATCCACCACAAATTCCCCCCCGCCTTCCCTTATCACTATAGGGCCTTTTTGGGGTTCGATTTTGCCTTCGAGGCCTTTGATGTTAATTTCCACCGGCGCTTCAATTTTATTCTTTATAGAGATTTCGGGACTAGTTTTATCATCCTTTTTCACCTGAGCTTCGTATAGGTTAACCGCCCGTTCTTTTTCCTGCATAGTTTCGCGGATAGGGCCGATGGCTTCGATGAGTTTTTTCAAAGCGTCCATCCGGACTTTGGACATAGCTTTGACGCCGTGCATTTTTACATCACGGACATACAGAATTGTCATACGGGAAACATTGGAGGGGGTGGCTTCCTGAACGATTTCGCCGCCGACGATAGCTTCGAATTTTTTCAGGTTTTTGCTGGCGTAATCGATGAATTTTTTATTTTCGATGATTTTCTCTTTCAGATGTTCGACCATTCCGGCGGTAATTTTGGTAGTGAAACCTTTTTCATCGGCGGTGATGGTATCGATAACCGATTTCACGCCGACTTTGATTTCACAGCCGACCACTTGCTGAGAATGGACTTCATACCCGATGAGCTGGGAATTGCGGGCGGTGCCGGCGATAGTCAGGGTGCCGTTGGCCATCAGCCGGCAGCTATGAACATCGCTGGCGCTTTCGATATTGCGTTCGCTGGAGATGCTGCCGCCTTGGATTTTGCCGGTGACTTTGACATCGCCGACGGCGGAAATCATGGTATTGTTTTCGACATCGCCTTCGATGAAAACTTCGCCGCGGGCGATGATTTGACTGCCGGATTTCAGGCCGCCATTGATCTGCAAATGATTTTCGGTGGTGATTTCCAGTTTGGCGGAGCCGTCGACAATGTCGAGTTTTTCCAGCGATACTTTGAGTTTGGTCAAGCCTTTGGCGGAAGCAATTTCCGTGATGATAGGCAAGCCCATCTCGAGAGAATAGACATCGCAGTCTTTGACAATTTTTATTCCGTCGCCGGCGAACAATTCAATAGCCTGGGGGATTCGCGGCGGAAGTTTTTCACCACGGACGGTGAAGCCGTCTTTTTCTCCTTTGAGGGAGGGGATCAATTTGAGGATGGGTTGTTCGGGATCGATTTTTTCCACGCCGATAAAGCTGCCTTTATCGTAATCGCGGAAACGGTGGAAAAATTCTAACCTGGCGTCTTCGGAGGGATCGGGGAAGCGGCCTTGGGCAAGCAGCAGATTGCGGATGGCCACCATATCGCGTTTGACCATAGTCAAAGCGTCTTCGATAACTTTTAGATTGACTTTTTCCGGTTCGATTTTTTCTTGTGCCAGCAGAGCGGTAATGATTTTAAGTTTTATTTCTTCACCGGATTTGGTTTTGGGGTAAATATCCAGAAATATCGCCATATCGGGATATTCCACACCTTCATTGGCCGCGCTGAAAAACCGTAAAACAGGATCGCCGGTTTCGACTTCACATTTGACAATTTTAGCGGCGATGCGATAGCCTTCGGTTTGAGTTTCTTTATCCATCAAATCTTCATAGCTTAATAGTCCGATAGGAATGTGATCGCGTTGGGAGATTTTCGTTTTGGCCACCCGCAAAATAGCAGTCAACCGGTCGGGAGACATTTCTTCGAAGGGGATGAACAATTCGACACGCCAGATATCGTTTTGCGGCAGGTGGACTTTGATGCTGTCTTCGGCAGCAGGGCTGTCGATTTTTTTAGCCGCCAATCGATCTTTAAGAGATTTTTTCGATGGAGAAGTCATTACTTCCCTTTTATTAAAATCTTGGGCATTCCAGATAATAACTAGTCTGCAAGTCAAAGCTGCGTAAAGCGTTGTGAGCTATGCGTCAAGTTATATGCGTTAAGGTTGAAAGCAGGATGATGACGAGGTACGGTTTGGGTTTATTAAAAAGATTGAAGAAGAGGGATCAGCTCTTTTTAGCAACTTTCATTACCACTTCCATAGTAAAAGGTTTTCCTTCGACTTGGAAGGGGATGGCGACGATGGGAGTATTGAATTTATGCGCCAGAGAATGATTTTTTCCGACCACAATGGTGGGAATGGAAATATGATACGAAATACCGTATTTCGACAGAATAGTTTTAGCTCCTCCGGCGACAATATTGGCTAATTCACCGACGGCATCGCGGACATTGGCCTCGATCTGATCGACTTTTTCTCCGGTCATTTTTTCATATACGAAAAATGCGGTGTTTCGGGGGAAACACAAGGAAATGGCGCCGGATAGTTCTCTATCGGCAAAGCCGATGATGCCGGAAATGTCGCCCAGAGAAAATTCACTGTTTTTAACTTGAGGATCGGAACGGGCAACGGAGCAATTCAGCATCTCGCTCATCGTATTGCAGAGCGATTCGATGAAGGGATTGATGTATTCGACTTTCAAAAGCTATATTCTCTGGATTTTGGTGATGCGGTAATTGGGTGATTCGGTAATTTGGCAATTTGGTGATTGGAAACACGAAAGACACGAAAGAATAGAAAGGCTTTTACCGAATCGTGGGAGTAAAAATTCCCGGATTACATAAAACGAGGGGTAATCATATTAATGGTATAATTGGTATTTTAGGTGAAAAATCCCATCTTCCCCCATAAGCGCTTGAATAGGGGAAATATTACAGAACATTGTTAGATATACTTGTTCCAAAAGTCTTTTCGCATGTTTAGGTAGGGACAGAACAGCGAGCCTGTCCCAAAACGCCCGCAGGGCGTCATACTGGCGAAAGCCAGTATCCATATCTCATTAAATTACAAATGCTTGGATTCCCGCTTTCGCGGGAATGACAAGTCCGGGGTACATTCTGGG
>Ga0172375_10004114_pt1 | contig 21700 bp, 15 predicted proteins | sample LakKiv1m_FD_114537 | JGI IMG/M metagenome (GOLD analysis project Ga0172375, IMG submission 114537) | Freshwater microbial communities from Kabuno Bay, South-Kivu, Congo - kab_092012_11.1m | ecosystem: Environmental > Aquatic > Freshwater > Lake | place: Democratic Republic of the Congo...
ATTGCGTGCGTTACACGATTCCAGGGGCGTTGCCCCTGGCTGTGATGTTCGACCCTTTCAGGGTCGTGTTGTCCTGTCCCGCGCCGTACCCGGTAATGCGTGGCCCGGTTAAGTGTAGGCTTTCAATCTTATGGTTGACAGGAACGGTTCTTAATACTCACAATAAGAGCAGTTATGAGGTATAGCATTCATTTCCAGACTATTAAGGCGGGTTTCATTGCATTCCGGCACGCGGTAGTGCGCCGGGTGCAAACAGCGCTGCTGACTATCTTTCTCGCGCTCATATATGCGCTTCTCCTGGGACCGGTGAAACTCGCCATGAGCCTATTCGACCGCAAGGCGCTGCATGGTCCATGGCGGGACGACGGCGGATCGCAGTGGAAAACGGCGTCCGGATACGATGCAGAAAGCGGCATGTTTGAGAGGCAGTCCTGATCACGAGAGGGGATGTCCATGCGGAAAATATGGTATATAATTAAAGAAATGGGATTCCTGGTGAAGCGGCACAAAATGTACTTTCTTGCGCCGATCCTGATCACCCTGGCCTTGCTTGTTGCGCTGGCTTTCTATGTCGGGCCGGCCGCAGCCCTGACATTCATTTATGCCGGGTTCTGAAAACGAATGAGCATTTACCTCGATAACGCATCCACAACAAAGATGGACAAGGCCGTTCTCGACGCCATGCGCAGGTATCTTGTCTCCGATTTCGGAAATGCGTCGTCCATTCACCGCCACGGGGTGCGCGCGGCTGTAGGAATAGAGGAAGCCCGGGCCGGAATTGCGGCGGAACTCGAATGCAGTCCTGATGAGGTTTTCTTTACATCCGGCGGAACCGAGTCGAATAATTTCGCAATCAAGGGGCGCGCCTGGTCCGTGAAAAACACACGGGCGCATTTTGTCGCCTCATGCATCGAACATCCCAGCGTGATGGAACCGCTGCTATGGCTCCGCGGCCGCGGATTTGCCGTGGATTTCCTGCCGGTTGACGGAGAAGGACGGATAGATCCGGACGACCTGGCAAAGGCAATCCGAAAGAACACCATACTGGTGACGGTCGGGCACGCCAACCATGAGATTGGCGTCATTCAGGACATAGCGGCGCTTGCACAGATATGCGCTGACAAGGGCGTATGCTTCCATACCGATGCCTGCCAGTCATTTACAAAAGCCCCTTTGAGCACGACATTAGCGCCGTTTGCCATGGTTTCGTTGAATGCGCACAAGATACACGGGCCAAAAGGTGTCGGCGCGTTGATTGTTCGCAAAGGATGTCGTGTTGGGCCCCTCCTGCACGGCGGCGGCCAGGAACAGGGGATGCGATCCGGTACACTGAACACCGCGGGAATTGTCGGAATGGGCAAAGCCCTGGCAATCGCATGCGACAACGATATGACCGTATGGCATTTTTGCGCGACCGGCTTATTTCAAGAATAAATAAACTTATTGACGGGGTGCGCCTTACCGGGCCGCGCGGCGCCGGGCGGTTGTGCAACCATGCCAGCTTCAGGGTCGAAGGCATAAGGGGCAAGGATCTTGTGCTCGCAATGGACAGGGAGGGCGTGACAGTTTCCGCCGGCTCGGCTTGCTCGTCCGGAACCGAAGAACCGAGTCATGTTCTGACTGCGATAGGATTGTCGACTGAACAGGCGCTTTCCGGCGTCCGGTTCAGCCTGAGCCGGCATACCACAGAAGCTGAAATTGATGCCGCCGCCGATTGCATGTCCGTATGCGTGAAGCGGCTCAGGAGCGGACGCAAGTCAAGGGACGGAAAATCGAGGAGAACCGGGGAATGACGCCGGACGCACGCCTGGATTTGAAAGGGGTTCCCTGTCCCGCAAACGCCGCGAGAACGCTTGTTAAACTTGGCGCAATGAACGAAGGCGAGATGCTTGAAGTAATTATTGATGCGGGAGAAGCTTTGAAAAACGTCCCTGAATCCGTTACACAGGAAGGCCATGCTGTTCTGCGCAAGGAACAATGCGGCGATATGTGGCGCATTTTGATCAAGGTCGGCGGAGAAGATAATCCATGAAACGGTGCAAACGATGCATACTTCCTGAATACAAGCCCGATATCCTTATTGACGAGACGGGCATGTGCAGCGTGTGCCGTGTCCATGAAGCCCAGAAAGCAGCCGATGGAGGCGCGGACTTCCTTGAAACGGATTTCGTCCAGGTCATCGGAAAGTACAGGGGAAAACACAAGTACGACTGTCTGGTGATGTGCAGCGGGGGCAAGGACAGCACCGCCGCCCTTTATTACATGAAACGCAGGTACAAAACCAATCCCCTCGCGTTCACTTTCGATCATGGCTTTGAAACCGCGGAAGCGCTGGACAATGTCCGGAGGGCGGTTGATGCGCTCGGAGTTGACTTCCTGTTCTTTAAAACGGATGAGATCAGGAGAATGTTCGCGGAAATGATGGCCGGCAACACAAAAGCTGTAATCTGCCATCCATGTTCGATCTGGTACATGAAATTGACGTTCGACATGTGCGCCAGGTTCGACGTGCCCCTGATAATCGCCGGCTGGACAAAGGGCCAGGCCGCACGTCAGGGCGTGATGTCAAAATGCGCCTGCAATATAGATGCGCCCGAATATGCATCCATGGGCAGGGCCACTAAATCCTTTCTTGAAGGCATGAGAAAGAGCCCCGGTTACGGCGACTTCCCGGCGTCAATGGAAGACCTGATCGCCGGTGTGAAGAAACCCAAACCCCTGGTTCTTTCCCCGCACTGGTTCCTTGGAGCTGCGGCCGAGGATTACGTTGAAATAATCAAACGCGAATGCGGCTGGAAACCCACGGCGCTCAGTTACCCCGCCAATTCGACAAATTGCGAGATCAACAATCTCGCTTCGTATCTTGCGTTGCGGCATTACGGCTACACTCACTATCACATCGAGATGAGCAAGCTTATCCGACAGGGATACATGACCCGGCAGGAAGCGCTGGACCGGCTGAAGTTCACATTCACGCGGGACAACCTCCTGGAAATGGCCGGGAAGCTCGGCAGCAAGGAAACATTCGACGATTTCAACGAGGTCGCCGCGCGGGCATGGGCGGATTGACCGGGGCAGAGTCCGGTTCAGGCAAAATGAACGCAGAACGATGAATATTCTTGGTATATCCTGCCATTATCACGATGCGTCCGCCTGCGTATTCCAGGACGGCCAAGTCGCCGCAGCGGCACAGGAGGAACGGTTCAACCGCCGGAAGCACTGCCCGGATTTTCCGATACAGGCAATCAATTACTGCCTCCAGGCTGCAAATGCGACATCGCTCGACGTGGACACGATCGCTTTTTACGAGAAACCGTATCTGAAGTTACAGCGAGTACTTCTGGATCATGTACGCAACTGGCCTTTTTCGTACCGTAATTTCATGGCGAACATGCCTGACTGGCTGGCCCACCGGCTGGCAATACCGGTGGATATGGCCGGCAAGCTGGGTTTTAACGGAAAATTTCTTTTTATTCCGCATCATCTTTCCCATGCATCCTCGGCTTTTCTTGTGTCGCCGTTCGACGAGGCGGCCATACTCACGCTGGACGGAATCGGCGAATGGGCTGCGGCGGCATGGGGAACGGGCCGCGGCTCCCGGATCGAAATCGCCCGTGAAATGCGATATCCGAATTCACTCGGCCTTCTCTATTCGGCAGTCACCGCATACCTTGGGTTCGAGGTCAACAGCGGAGAAGGGAAGGTTATGGCGCTTTCGGATTTCGGCGAGCCTACGCCGGAAATACTCGACCGTTTCCGTAGAATAGTGAAAGCAAGGGAGGACGGCAGTTTTTACCTGGACGAGAGTTATTTCGGCTTTATCCGCGGCAAAACAATGCACGGCAGGAAATTCTCCGGGTTGTTCGGCCCGCCACGTATTCCCGGCGATGAAATCAGCCAGAGGCATAAGGACATCGCGGCCGGACTGCAGCGCATCACTGAAGATATAATCGTTGCGGCCGCCCGGCACGTTCAGTCGCAAACGGGCATGAAACGCCTCTGCCTGGCAGGCGGTGTTGCCCTGAATTGCGTGGCAAATTCCCGCCTGCTCAGGGACACGCCATTTGAAGAACTGTTCATTCAACCGGCGGCCGGAGACGCAGGCGCCGCGCTCGGCGCCGCGGCATACGTTGCTCATTCCATCAAAGGCGAGCCTCGAAGCGAAGCGATGGTTACCGCGCGTCTGGGTCCCGAGTTCGGCGAGAACAGGATACGGCGCTGCCTGGCGAATTGCGGCGTGGAGTTCAGGAAGCTGGAAAAGAACGAGCTTGTAAAGTACGCAGCCGGACAAATCGCGGCTGGCCGGGTGGTCGGCTGGTTCCAGGGAAGAATGGAATTCGGACCGAGGGCGTTGGGCGGCAGAAGTATCCTGGCTGATGCGCGCGCAGCCGGAATGAAGGATTACCTGAATTCAACCGTGAAGCACCGGGAACCGTTCAGGCCGTACGGCGTGTGCATAATGGCCGAGGAAACCGCCAATTATTTCGATTTCAAAGCCTCCAGTCCGTTCATGCTCCTGGTTGCACAGGCCAGGCCGGAAGTTCGCGAAAAAATCCCCTCGGCGCTTCACGTGGACGGGTCATCGCGACTGCAAACGATTACCGGCGAGAGCGATCCGCTCCTGTATTCGCTGCTGGCTGAGTTTAGGGATCGGACCGGCATTCCGATGTTTATCAACACATCATTCAACGATCACGGGGAGCCGATCGTCTGTACTCCGGACGATGCCTATGCATGCTTCACGAAAACAGCGCTCGATACGCTGGTGTTAGGCGATTATGTGGTTGAAAAACCGGGCCGGCCTCAAGTCTCTCCCTAAAAGCGAGGCTTGCGTATGATCAGTCGAAATGGCCGACCTTCAGGTCCATTTCCGAGCGTTTCTTGACGCTTTCGGCGCGGCCGTCAACGATCCACATGATCCGGTCGGATTTGTCCAGCATCTTGAGGTCATGCGTCGAGCAGATGATGGTTACGTTGCGCTCGTCGTTCAGTTCCTTGAGCAGGTCAATTATTTCGCGGCCGGTCTTCGTATCAAGGTTCCCGGTGGGTTCGTCGGCCAGGATGACGGTCGGCTCGTTAGCCAGCGCCCGGGCAACGGCCACGCGCTGCTGCTGGCCGCCTGAAAGTTCGAACGGCTTGTGGTGCAGGCGGTGGCCCAGGCCGACCCGTTCGAGTATTTTTGTCCCGCGCTTGTCCGCCTCGTGCTGCGTGGCGCCCTGGAATGTCATCGGCAGAGTGACGTTCTGCAGTGCGCTCATGACATTGATCAGGTTGAAGGTCTGGAAAATATAGCCGATCTTGTTGCAGCGGAACCATGCCTGCCTGCTTTCGTCCAGGTCGAAGATGGACTGCCCCTCGAAAATGACCTGTCCCTCGGTGGGGAAGTCCAGCGCGCCTAGCTGGTTGAAGAACGTGGATTTGCCGGAGCCCGAGGGGCCCATGATGGCGAAAAACTCGCCACGGTAGATATCCTGCGTTATGCCGCGAAGCGCCCACACTTCCTCCTCGCCGAGGATGTAGCGTTTCTTCACGTTACGCGCGCTGATAATGATATCGTCCGACATCGTTACTCTCTCCCGGTTTAATGCAGGTGCCCGGATGCGAAATCTATCTCTTCCGGACGGGCCGATTTAACTATCCGGCCGTCGTCAATCCACAATATCCTGTCCGAGGTCTGGAGCATCTTCAAATCGTGCGTCGCCGCGATGATTGTCACGCCGAGCGACCTCTTGAGCGTCGCAAGCAATTCGATCATTTCAGCGCCGGTCTTCGAATCAAGGTTCGCGGTCGGTTCGTCGGCCAGGACGATCTGCGGGCTGTTTGCCAGGGCACGGGCAATGGCGCACCGCTGCTGCTGGCCGCCTGAGAGTTCGGACGGCTTGTGCAGGGGACGGTGGTCGAGCCCGACCAGCTTCAGCAGGTACATCGCCTTGTCGCGCGCCTCCTCGCTGTCGAGCCCGGCGAAACTCATGGGCAGCATCACGTTCTCGATGCAGGACATCACGTTGATCAGGTTGAAGCTCTGGAATACGTATCCGATCTTGCGGCAACGCAACCATGCCAGTTCGTCCGGATCGAGTTGGGCAATGTCAACCTGGTCTATGTAAACCTTGCCTTCGGTCGGCTTGCCCAGGCCGCCGATCATGTTGAAAAGAGTGGATTTCCCCGAGCCGGAGGGGCCCATGATGGACAGGTATTCGCCGTCGAAAATATCGAGAGTGGCGCCTCGCAATGCGTGCGTTTCCGCCTTGCCCGCGCGGTAAGTCTTCCGGACGTTCACCGCCCGGATTATGCACTGCCTGCCTGTTGCCTCGTTTTCCGGAAACAGGTCGTCATATTGTTTTTTGTCAAGCGCCATCGGTTCCAACTCCTTATACAGTGCTCCTGAGGGCGGTTGCCGGCACCATTCGCGACGCGAATCCAGCCGGGTAAATAGCAGCCACTACAGAGAGAAGCACTCCCGCAAAAACGCTCATTACGGCATAAAGGACAAGCCTGGGCCAGTCCAGGGACGACCAGATTGCCGCCGGTCCGTAAGTTATTGAAAAAGCAGCGATCGAAAACGCTATACCGAGCACGACTCCCGCGAGCGATCCTGCGAATCCCAGCAGCGTGGACTCTATGAAGAACATCTGCCGAATGAATCCCGATACCGCCCCCAGGCACTTCATGGTGCCTATCTCGCGGAATCGCTCGGTCACCGACATCAGCATTGCGTTGCTTATCCCGATCACCGTAACAAGCAGGGCCAGGGTGACGATCCAGATTGTCCGGACCTTGTCTTTTCGCTTTTCCGCAGTGATACGGGCGAGTTCGTCCGGCTGCAGTTCGCGGGCGAGGGGCACCACTGTTGCCGACACTGTTACCGGCTTGTAATCACGCATGGTTGCGATGGCGCGTTCGCGCGTCCGCCCGGCCATGGCGTCCCAGTCCGCTTCAGGAAGCGCGCCGTCGCCAATGACCAGCAGCGCAGGCGCGCCGCCCGCCACGCGAGCGTAGTCGGTTTCGACCGCCTTTATTCTTCCGCCGGTGATTTGTTCCACTTCCGGCGCCGAGTTCCCTACCCAGTTGAATGACTTGAGGCCGTTCTGCGCGAGCAGCTTTACGAAGCGCCGTTCGGTTTCGTCGAGCGGGCCTGCCTGTATGACGCCAAGGGTCGCATCCTTCAGCGGCCCGGTCTTTGCCGTGAGGAAGTTTATCCGGCGATCCAGTTCGTCGCGCAACTGCGTTTCCCTGCCGACACCGGTGCGGATTGCCTGACCGGTCAGCAGGGACATGAGAAATGCAATGCCGAAAACGACTCCGAGCAGGGTCACGACAGATCGCCCGAGCCGTATGCGGATTCCCTGGCCGACAACCTGAAGAGCCACGCCGATCGGCAGCTTTACCTGCTTTTGTATTGTCGCCTTATTCCCGTCCATAATCTTCCTTCAAGCATTCAGAATCCAGGAGTAATGAGTCAGAATTCTGACTCATTACTAGAACGGCGCTGCCGAGATCGCCGCCGAGATCAATTTCAGCGCGATTGTTGACATGCCGATCAGTCCTACACCCGTAAAATATCCCGCCAGGATCGTTGGCGCCATCTGTAAAAACCGTTTGGAGCCGAATTTTTTCTGGAAATAGAACCGACCCAGCAGGGCGCCAACGATTTCGAGAGCCATGTAATGCGGCAACTGGCCGAATCCCCGGATCAGGCCATACACAAGCAGCACCGGCAGTCCCCATGCGCTGAGCAGGGTGAACAAACCCACAGTCACACAAAGGCCCGCTCCGATCATGGGCGGATGTACAGCCTGCATGAACTGGCTGTCCATGATGCTCGATTCGCCTCCGGATCCCGCAAAAGTGGAGGAAAACAGAAGCACATTCTGCTTTGACATCAAATCCCAGTTGATCTGCGTTGCCGGGAATGCATCCGACGGTATCGGTGCGGCGTGCCAGATGAATGCCCAGAAAACCAGGGAAAGAATGAACATGATCGGCATGACCACCAGATCCGTTTTAATCAGGGACCAGAAATTAACGCCCGTGAGTTCATTCACACGGAACGACTGAGCCTGGTAGCCGTAGTTGTCTATCGGTATCGGCGCCAGCCAGACATCAACGCCCTTGGCTCCGGAAACGATGAACGCCGTTTCCTTGACAAAGGGAATGTCAACCGACTGGCCGGCGATACCGAGCAGGCGGGCATTCACGTACGAAATGAACGGGTTATACAGGAAGACGAAGATCAGCAGGAATGCCAGCAGTCCGAATCGGTTGGTTCCCGTGTCCTTGAGAAGGATGTAGCACAGCGTAACCAGCGCCAGGCACGATATTACATAACCCGCAAGGGCAAGCCACATCGAATAATCGCCGCGGCCCAGGTTCGGTGTCTTCCAGAGACTGCTTCGCGGATCGGCTTTCCGGTCCGGTCCGGCGCTTGCCGCCGCGGATTCGCGCATTTTTGCCCGGACATCGCGCACTGTCTGGTAAACCGAGACGATGGCTATGCCGAACGCCGCCCCGATGCCGAAACTCAGGTAAAAATCAATGCTGTTCGAGAAGGTTGTGTTCACCGTGTCCATGCCAGGCTGCCAGCTCGACAGTATCCCCAGGTTTTGCATGATCGGGTTGGCCACCAGTGTGAACAGGATTGCGATGAATGTTCCGATCACAGCCCAGAACGGCACCACGGCGCCCACCAGGATAATGCCAAGGTCCAGCGTCATTCCCGTCGGCGTCGCAGGCAGGATGGATTCCGTCAGAGGGGTCGTCTCTATGAAAGGCTGGGGGATCAGGAAGAACGGCTTGCCGAAAATAATACCCGTAATGGCCGGGATGCCGACCTGGATGAGTCCGAACAAGATACCGATGGTCGTTCCTAGCGAGAACAGCCGCCACCGTTCGCTTCGTTTCTTCTCGCCTCGCCGTGTACGCAGGAACATTTCGTGTTCCCCGCCAGCAGCCTGCCCGGCCGGTCCGGAATCCCTCTGGTCGGCCTCTGCCAGCGCCATCGCGCCCTGCGCCTGGATCGGCGCGAACGGGAACGGAAGCCGTTCCACATCGGACGTCAGGCGGAAGAAGAAGTAGCCGATCGTGTATTTCTGGATCAAACCGACGATCATCATGAATATGATAAGGCCCAGCGGGACAAGCCAGTCCACGTGGAACAGCAGGCGCTGCTGGATCGCCTCGCTGGACGGGCCAGGCGCCCACCAGCGGGGGAATGCGTCGCGCATGCCGGCGTCCCGGACCGCATCGCTGGTCACCAGGTATGCGCGGTACACGACGCCGCCGAACAATCCCTGACCGGCCATGATTCCCCCGGCCGCGTAGAGCAGTACCACCAGGTTCTGCTTCGACATGGTTTTCATCGCCCGGCGCGCAACCTCGCTGAAAAGGATCACGGTCACCCACGTGGCCGCTGCGCCCATGCTGCCGCCGGTCATGAGCCCGAGGTAAATCGATCCCGGCATCATGATCAGCCCGCAGAACAGGATGCCGATCACGGTGGACCAGCCGAAGCCGTCCTTGAACTCCTTCGGCGTTTCAAGCAGGTCGCGATATTTTGCCAGTTCGCTGTCTTCGCTTTTCCCGGACATGGTCAGGTTCCCACAATCAGTTGTTTTGCTTCATTGAACAAATCCCGGCGGTCGCCCACCGATACGGCCCGCCAGTGCAGAAAACGCTGTCTCAGCAGGGCCACGAATCCGTGGTTCAGGCGCATCCATGAATCCCGCGTTCCGGACAGGCGCGTTATTTCGATGCGCGCAATGTACTCATGCGTTTCCGGGTCGGTGGGCATGGTTATACTCAGGTTCTGGGATACACCCAGGTCGAAAGGTTTCAGCCAGATGACGGTTGCCAGCTCTGGCACGGGGTCGCCGGGGTTTTCCAGCACGCCGGCCTTGGGTTCGGAGGCGAAGAACCTGCCGGCGCCGCCCTCGCCGTGGTCGAGAAGGTACCTGTTGAAGAACGCCAGCACGGCCATGCGGTCGCGCGCCCCGAAGGTGAACGGCAGATAGAAGGCGAGCTTGTCCCCCTCTGGCTCCGGCAGTGTCCAGCCGGAATCCTCGGCCGGCGCAGCGATGCGCAGAGCCTGGCGCGCCGGGAATATCGTGCTCAGGAACACTGCGGCGGCGATAGCCAGCGACGCGTGTATCGTTGCGCTCGTGGCGAACGTCATGTTGAGCCCGCCGGTCAGGTTCAGCGCGGTCAATGCCCGGCCCGTACCCTGGCTGAGGAAGTAGCCGAGCACCGAGCCCGTGACCGCGTACACGAATGCCTCCGTAAAAAACATTGAGAAGATATATTTCGGCGCTATTCCGACTGCGTTGTAGACGAATATCTCGTAGCGCCGCTCGTACACCGACCCGCGCATGGTGTTCAACACCGTCAGCGCGGCGATCAGCAGCGGCACGAGAAGTTCGACAAGCCCGGCAACCGTGCGCTTGCGCACTCGGTGGCCCCAGTATGCGGTGTCGCCAAGTCCATAGAAAACCGGACGGCCGTTCTGCTCCAGGTAACGGGTAACCTCTTCGCGGGTTTCCTCATACCGGAGTTCTGGCATTGCCACGGCTATGGAAACGATTCTGTCCGAGCCATGCGCCGCCTGGGCCTGGAAATTATTGGCCAGGATAAGGGATTCCGCGCCTATTCGCGGAGAATCGTCGTCCACAAGCGGATTGTAAATGCTCTTACCGTAAATATTCTTGACTGCGGTCATGTCGAACGGAAGCAGGTCTTTCCCGTCCAGATCGCGCAACTCGCCAAACGCCTTTGCGTCGAATATCCCGTGCACGCGGGTCCGCGCGCCGTTCACTGTTACGAAGACATTTGTTGCGTCAACAATGTCGGGGGTTATGCCGAGCTTCCTGGCCATTGTGTCAGGCAGTATTATGGCGCCTTTGTAATTCGGGTCTGTGTTCGTGTCCTTCACGAACCAACCGCGCGAAGTCAGCAGCCGGATGCGGTTGCGCAGGGGCTCTTTCGGATCGAATGTGAGGATGGAACCGGCCGGCATGGCCACTCCCTTTCCATTCTCCGGGCGATAAGCAACCTCAAGCACGGGATTGTAATTGATCCTGTCCCATTCCTGCCGGCCCAGCAGCATTGTCCGGGGCGCCACTTCGAACCGGTGCCCGTAACGGTAGGACAGTGCAGATTGCTCATCCCCCGTGATGGGCTCGAATTTCGGTCGCTTTATCAGCATCCCTTTATATGTCGCCTGGCCGATTGCCCGTTCGGTTTCGACAATATCGCTCTGGACCGAGGTGAAGCAGATCATCGCGAACGTGATCAGCACGAGCGTGGCGCACGTGAGCCATGTCCGGACATAACGGCGGCGCATGTTGTTCAGGCCCAGCGCGAAAGCCGTGCCCAGCATGCCCATCGTGTTCGCCTCGGCCATCGCCACCTGGCCGCGCCGCTTTCGCAGTCCTTCGAGGTTTTCCTGGAATTTGAGCGAGAACAGGATCGTCATCCCGCCTGCTATGAGCATGATGATAAAGCCCAGCAGGATCATGAGCGAGGAATTGATCATCCTGAATGCCGGGTGCAGCAGTCTCAACAGGGCGAATGCAACGATGAAAATAACCGATTGCGCCGTGAGTTGGGCCCGGATGTCCGTTGATCCGAAAACCAGTTTTTCGAAGAAGAACACGAAGGGCACGAGCAGGGCCAGGTACCAGAGGATGCTGAGGATGGCCTCGGAAACCGAATCGCGGATGACCGGATGATTCAGGATGGCATAGGCCGCGGAGTCGCGGGCCAGGAGTGTGGAATCGCGCGCCGACAGGTCCGGCGCGCCGCTCTTTGCCAGAAGCATTGCGCTGTTCGTGTGGAATGAGCGGGTGCGGTTGTCTGCAATTCCGTACTTGTTCTGCAACTCCAGACGCCGGCCGTTGACAAACAGCATTGAGCGGGCGATCGCGGCTGGCGCGCCCAGCACGGACGAATTGGTCATCGGCAGGTACCCGTTCCCGTCTATTTCCCGGCCGGCCCTGGATACGAACGAATCGCAGTCTATGCCCAGCATGAAAGCCCGCGTTTCCTGGACAAGCTCGTTATTTGCGGCGCCGGCATTGAGCGTCACAAAGTAACGCATCTCCGGCTTGAGGAAAGTCGTCCAGAACCCGTCGTATGAAGAATTGAAGCTGTTGTTATTGTCCGGCATGGCCAGGCCGTCGCGTGTGATAAAATTCGCGGAGGAAAAAGCCTGCATGGTCTGGGGATTGATCATGTCGAATACCGTCAGAGGCGCCGCCCGGAACAGCACGATATTGACGTTTTTGCGCTCCATGTACCATCCGAGCTTCGTGGACTTGTACACGCGCTGGCTGGCCCTTCCCTCGTCCTTGATCAGGCTGATGAGTCCGTTCGCGTCATAGCCCGCCGCCTCGGGGGAATAAGAGCCGGAGTTATCCGCGCTGATGTACGAACCGCAGAGCGGCAGGTCGTATCGCCCGTATGCATCGGAGAAAAAGAAGGGGCTGTTGTAATAGCCGGGCTGCTTGAACACCGACCCCTTGTGGCCGATGAGTCCGTATTTGAGCGGGTAATTCGGCACTATTCCCTTTCCAACGCCGATTACGAACAGGCGCCCGCTGTATTCCATGAACAGGCTGCTCCTGCTCGGCTGCTCGAACCGCCCGTTCCCCAGGGCCAGCGACAAAAGAGTTTGCCCGTAGGCGGCCAGGGAGTACCGGATGCTTTCCATGTTCCGCATATATGGCAGTTCCACCGGCGAGCCGATGTCCTGATAGGATTTGGTGCGGTCTGCATTCACGAATGCGAAAGCAGGGAAACCCTTGATGCTCCATGGTCGCGTGTCGAGCGGCGTGCCGGCAATCTGCTGGCTGACCCATCCGTGGTGATCCTTGGCCCGCAAATCCTGGAACCGGACGTTTTCGGGCATGTTCATTTGCAGCGCGACGGAGAGCGTGATCTGGTTTAGTATCACGCTCTGTCTGTAACGTTTGTCCTCGTCGGTCGGGCCTGTAAACGTGAACACCTCGCCCTGTTGCAAATTGGTATCGGCCGGTATCATGCCGGGGATGAAAAGGGACATCTGTTCGTAGCGACGCAGTGCATTGTGGAGATCCAGGGCGCCGGCAAGCGCGGCGTCGCGCTCCTCATGGTGCCGCTTCAGTTCATCGAATCGTTCGAGGCAACGATCGCGCACGTTGTTGGTCTTGAGGAAAGCGGTTTTCTTGCGGCAAAGTTTTTCGAGCGGCAAGCCGGACACGTCCAGTGCTTCGTCGTAAATCTTCTTGGCCTCGCGATAAGCCGCGAAAAGCGGGCTGTTGACGCTCTTGCCGCCCTCGTTTTCGAAAGCCACCAGCCGTCGCAATTGTGCCTCGGACAGGTTGAACACCATGGAGTTAAGGACATACCGCGTTTCTTCCCTGAGCACGGACCGCTGTTCTTCGGTCAGGGCGTCCATGGCGCGTCTTGTTGCGTCGGCATTGCGGAGAAATTCCGGGTTGTTGAAGCACGCGGCCACGGCCGTCACCGATTCGGCCTTGACCCGGTTTGCCTCCAGCCGCTCCTTGTAGGCGGCAAGACCTTCCTGCCGCGTCAGGGCCGGGCCGGCAATTCCGGACAGTGTGTCCTCCGGCAGGCCGGCCATGACGCGCGAGGCGCAACTGATGAAAACCGCATCCCGGCGCAGCCGGTCCCGGTAGGGCAGCAGTCCTCGCATCGCCGCGAGCAGCACGGCAGGATCGGTGGCGGAAAGAACGCCCGGCGCAAGATCGGGGAGAATCGAACACGCCTCGGATGATGACGTGACCACCACCGCCTCGGAATTGCTTGACGCGCCTTTCATAATGCCGACCACCGCCGTGTTCGGTATGTTCCGCCATGAGGTGCGGACGCGCAATGTCACGGTTTCATCCAGATGTTCGAAGATGTTGCTTGTGGCGGCCAGCCGCACGTAGTTGACCGGAGTGTTGCCTGACAACGCGGAATATACATCGGGCCAGCTCACGGCTTCGAGCCCTTCCCTGTGCGCCACGATAAGCGCCGGGCACTTAAGTTCCGCGTACCGCGCCCAGTTCAACCCGCAGGCGGCCGGCGCGTTCGTGGTCTCAACCACCGCGATGCATCCGGCGAGGTCGGCGCGGTTTGACAGGACGGATTCCGTTACAAGGAGAAGCCGGCCTGTAATTCCTTCCGGCGGGGTAACCATGGGCTGCATGTGATTCGGCCAGAATGGATAAATCTCGACGTTATTCAATGGCTGTCCGTCGGAACCGGCTATCACTCGCTGTTCGGTATGCGGAACCGCCGTGCGCATGGGGACTTTAATGACTTCGAGGCCGGCATCGCGGAATGCGCGCTCGATCCGCTCCTGTGTACGGGAGAAGCCATCCTGCCCGAGGAAACGCGATCCCAACCCGATGATGGCATTCGCCTCTTTCCCGACGCTTTCAGGGGACATGGCCGAATCCATGGGCGCAAGGTCGTAATCTTCAGACGCTACTGTCGCTTTTGGCAGCGGTTCCGGCGCGAATATGCGCAGGAACAGCAGGGCGGAGGCAAGGGATAGCGCCAGGAACAGGGCGACCCCCGCAATAGTTGTCAAATGCGTTTTGCGATTCATATTGCTATCGATCCTGCAAACACCCCGAAGGGGGTTTTGCAGGATTCTTTATTTTATGCCGCCCACAATATCGTGTATGGCCGTTCCACTCCGGTTGAAAACAGGTAAGCCGAATGAATGGCGAGCAGGACATAGGCCGCCACGGCTCCCAGAAAAACCCCTATGAAAATCGGGTGAAGCTTGTTGCGAACGGTTTCGGCGCCGCCGATCCGCAGGACGATCGTGCGGATGATCCATGCCGTCAGGGCGCTGCCCCAGATGTAATCCATGAAATTCGTGGATCCGAGCACGAAACCGACGGGGTGGAACCAGAATCCCGCGAAAAACTGGCGCAGCGCGGTCAGTACGATCGTTATGCCGCCCGCAAGGCAGGTCGCAAGGATTTCCGGGTTCACTCCGCCGGTTGCCGCGCCGGTATTCTGCCCGAGCCACGAGGTTGTGGCCGTGTCCACTTCCCGGTTGTATGAGAAGAAATACCAAAGTTTGGTGTCGAAGGCCCAGTTATAGCGGATGGTGTTCCCTCCCAGCGCATAAGCGTTAGACAAAAACACCCAGCCGCCCGCAACCATGCCGCCAATGGCGCCTATGACGACGCACCACACCAGGTCGCTCCGGCGCACACGCCAGCGGCGGCCGAGTTCGATCAGTTCAAGCTGTGCGCCCGGGATCAGGAAAAATACCGTCGGCGCGAGCATGAAACTGATGATATAGGCGAACATCAGCAGTTTGCCGCCGAAACAGCTCAGTCCTCCCAGCATTACAAGAATAAGGGCGATGTTGTTTGGCGCAAAGTAACCCCACGGCGTTCCGCATTCCGTGCGGATACGCGCGGCCACCAGGCCGACACCCAGAAGGCTGACGAAGAACACAAGCATTCCCGACACGGACATGCCGAAACTGTGGGCCCAGACAGCGCTGCCTGCCACCGATGCCAGCAGCAGGAGCGCTGCCGCGCGGTACGAGATGACCTCGGGTTCGCCGCCGTCACTGTCTCGTTCACCCTTGAAAACGATGCGCATCACGCGCCACAGGTGCCGCCGCGCGAGGAACAGGATGGCTATCGAGTAGCCTATGTACGCTCCGGATGTCTGGTGGCGGGGGAACGGATAATCCGGGATCGTGTTCCAGCCGGTCACCTGGCCCAGCGCGAACAGGGAACGAAATGCGAAATAACCCGCGACAAGGCTGATCAGGACGTTCAATTCCATGAACATGCACAGCGCGAGGAAAATGGCCACCACTTCGAAGCGCATCCTCTGCCACATGTCGCCCCATCCCGGATCTGAAAAATACGGCGCCATGTCCACATTGATCGCCACATTGGGCACCTTGGGATTGTAATAACTGGCGGCTTTAAGCAATTCCCACACAAGGACAACTATGAACCCGGTCCACATGAGCTTGTTGCGCCAGATCGGGGTCGCGGCGCTGTCGGGCGAGTCGCCGTCGTCAAGCAACGCGATCGGAATACGCGTTATCGGCATCTGGAACCGCTCGTTTTCGAGCCATTGCCTGCGCATCAGGACGCACACCGCGAAAATTCCCGCCAGCAGGAGCAGGATGAAAGCCGTCCATATCGCAGTCGGCAGCAGCCAGTCCTTTGTCATAATGTAGCCGGATAGCAGGTATTTCACCCCGGCTGCGCTGCACATATTGTCGGGTTTAACCACCAGCCCTGATCGTTCGCCCGGCAGCTTGCTGTCATATTCGCCCTGTGTGACAAGCTTGCGGCCCGTGTAAGCCCTTTCCAGCGCTTCAACGCTGAAGAACTTCGGCTGGGCCAGTTCCACCCGGCCCGCGCCGACAAGGCGGAATTCTACCGTGATGTTCTTGCGCGCCTTGGGCGGTATCTGTACGCCGTAAGCGCCGACCCGCTGGAATCCAGTGCGGTGCATTACGTCGCGAACGGGCCGGGCCATGCTGTTGAAGGCTATAACAGGTTCGGCGCTGTCGTCCGCGTAAAGATTGCAGCCATACTGTACGTTTGGACCCAGATCCGGGGCGCGCGCAAGCATACTCACCATGTACAAATCGCCCGGCCGCACTTCGGAATCGCGGTGTTCCCCGACGGGAATGACCAGTCTCAGGCAGGATACCGCTTCCGCTCCGGCGTTTGTCGAACCGTCGCTTGTCAGCACCGGCAACTGCACGGGCTTGCCCTCATCCACCTCGATTTGTTCCCAGCTTACCGTGCCGCGTGTGGTCATCCGGTCCCGCCACGCCTCGGAGAATGCGTCTTCCAGCAGGTTTTTGCCGTGCGGCCACAGGGAGTCGTGCATGGCATCCAGCTTGGCAAAATCCGCATCCCTCGGATTTGTCGCCAGGATGCTCACGAAACGGTGCCAGAATCCCTGTGTCATCAACGGCGCTGCGATAAGCAGTATATATAGAACACACAGCATTTCCGCCCGCGACAGCAGCTTTACCCTGGCAAGCGTGTAAAACAGGGCGATCATGCCGATCAGGACCAGCAGTACGCAGATTACCGGAACGGGCAGGGTGTGTTCCGCGGGGAAAGAGATCAATGCTATTACTTCGCTGTACTGGACCAGGATTCCCGTGGCCAGCAGCCCGAATATTGCAGCTGCGATGGATATTGGCGTCAACCCTGGTATCATTCCGTTGCGTTTTGTTTCATTATCCATGTAAAAAATATATCCACCCCGGCGTATGTGGCGATGTTTCGCTTTGCGCCGTAATAATCCTATTTATGTTTATCGCTGAAGTTTGCGAAAAACATTCAGCCTGAAATACATACGAAAAAATCAACAGCACATCCATAGCTTCGCTGCGCCATTGCATATCCGTCTATCACATCGTTAAACGGAAAGGCAAGCGAATTTACCCGAAGACTTTGCAAGATTTTGCAGTTCTTCATGGTGAACTCGTCGAATGGGCTTGCGGTTGAAATGTCCGGCGCATAACATGCATTTCCAAATTATATGAGCAATGAAACGGTTATCGGTCAGTTGGCGGCGTTCGAGGGCAGGGAGGTCTCCCTCAAGGGCTGGGTGTGTGGCCGGCGATCCGGCGGCAAAATCGTGTTTCTGCTTGTCAGGGACGGAACCGGCGTCTGCCAGTGCGTTGCGGAAGCGACGCGGCCGGATGTGTTTGGCGCGGCCGGCGCTGCGGCGCTGGAGTCGTCGGTTGAGCTATCCGGAATCGTGCGCGCGGATACGCGGTCGGCCGGCGGCTATGAGATTGCGCTTACCGCAATGCGCATTATCGGCGCGGCCGACGATTATCCCATCACCCGCAAGGCGCACGGTGTGGATTTCCTCATGTCGAACCGGCATCTTTGGCTGCGTTCATCGCGCCAGACCGCGATACTCAGGATCAGGCATACAATTATCCGGGCATGCCGGACATTCTTTGACGAACAAGGTTTCACTCTCGTGGATACCCCGATCCTGACGCCGGGAGCCGGAGAAGACGCGCAGACGCTTTTCCCCGTGGATTTTTACGGGGACCGGGTGTTCCTGTCGCAAACCGGCCAGTTGTATCTGGAAAGCGCTTGCATGGCGCTGCGGAAAGTTTACTGCTTCGGGCCGACCTTTCGCGCCGAGAAATCGAAAACGCGGCGGCACCTGTCCGAGTTCTGGATGATCGAGCCGGAGATCGCATTTGCCGGGCTGCCCGAGGTGATGGAGCTGGCGGAAGGGCTCGTGACCGCGATCGTGCGGGCTGTTCTGGCGTCGAACGAGGCGGATCTCCGCGCCGTGGGCCGCGATCCCGAACCGCTTCGCCGCGTCGAGCCGCCGTTCGACAGAATCACATACACCGAGGCGGGCGAAATGCTCAGGCGGCCGGCGACCGCGGAAAAGATGGAAGCGGAACTTGCTGGCGACCGGCAAAAGCTGCAGGCCATGATAGACGAACTTCCGGCGATCGAGAAGGAGCTGCGTGAGGCCAAGAAAGAGGCGCAGAAGGACAGGGCACAGGAGCGGTTGCACGATCTTCGCGAAAACATCAGGGAACTTGAGGCCGATATCGCGGTCCGTCCCGAACATATTCGCCTGGCGCAGTCTTTCCAATGGGGCAAGGATCTGGGCGGCAGTGACGAGACCATAATATCCAGATCGTTCGAAAAGCCGGTTTTCGTCACCCATTACCCGAGGGAAGCCAAGGCGTTTTACATGAAGGCCGCACCGGACGGCAGGACCGTTTTCAATATGGACCTGCTTGCACCGGAGGGATATGGCGAGATCATCGGCGGGTCGCAGAGGGAGGATAACCTGGATGCGCTGATCGGTCGCATGAAAGAATGCGGTCTTGATCCCGCCGCGTACAACTGGTATCTCGACCTGCGCAGGTACGGCAGCGTGCCTCATGGCGGGTTCGGTCTCGGCATTGAAAGGACGCTGTGCTGGATTTGCGGACTCAAACACGTGCGCGAGGCGATCCCGTTTGCGCGCATGATGAGCAGGATGGATATGTAAAGGTATTTTGGATAGCAGAAGCATCCGAACAGGAGACAGACGATGGCAAAACAGGAAAAGAACGCGATTTCTCCGACACGTGTCGAGGATTATCCCGAATGGTATCAGCAGGTGATCAAGGTGGCGGACCTGGCGGAATCTTCGCCCGTGCGCGGGTGCATGGTCATCAAGCCCTGGGGCTATGGAATTTGGGAGAACATGCAGCGGGTTTTGAACGGTAAATTCAAGGAGACTGGGCACCAGAATGCTTATTTTCCGCTGTTCATTCCGAAGAGCTACCTTGAAAAGGAAGCCGAACATGTCGAGGGATTTGCCAAGGAATGCGCGGTTGTAACCCATCACAGGCTGAAGGCTGCGCCGGGCGGGGGACTTGTTCCGGATGGCGAGCTGGAGGAGCCGCTGGTGGTGCGGCCTACGTCCGAGACGATAATAGGCGAGATGTTCGCCAAGTGGGTGCAGTCGTACCGCGACCTGCCGTTGCTGATCAACCAGTGGGCCAACGTGGTTCGATGGGAAATGCGGACCCGGTTGTTTCTGCGTACGGCGGAGTTCCTCTGGCAGGAGGGCCACACCGCCCATGCGACCGAGCAGGAAGCGCGCGAGGAAACGATGCGCATGCTTGATGTGTACGCCTGGTTTGCGGAACAATACATGGCTATGCCCGTGATAAAGGGCGAAAAGACGGCAACAGAGCGGTTCCCCGGCGCGGTTTCCACGTATTCGATCGAGGCAATGATGCAGGATCGCAAGGCGTTGCAATCCGGCACGTCCCATTTTCTCGGGCAGAATTTCTCGAAGGCGTCTGGCATCAAGTTCCAGGATATTTCAGGCGCGGAACAATATGCGTGGACGACCTCGTGGGGTGTTTCCACCCGGCTTATTGGCGGCCTGATCATGGCGCACAGCGACGACGACGGCCTGGTTCTACCCCCGCGGCTCGCTCCGGTGCAGGTGGCGATCCTGCCCGTGATCAAGAACGACGGCGGCGACGCCCGCGTGCTGGACTACTGCAGACAGCTCGAGAAGGAATTGCGCGGTTGCATATATGACGGAGTTCCGCTGTCCGTGCAGCTTGACGCCCGCGACATGCGGGGCGGCGAAAAGATGTGGTCATGGATCAAGAAAGGCGCTCCGATATGGATCGAAGTCGGCGGCCGGGAGCTTGAGGCGGACAGCGTGTACGTAGGCCGGCGGGACAAGGGGCCACGCAACCGTGCGGCGATGAAGCGGAGCGAATTCACCGCAACGGTCGGCGCGCAACTGGATGACCTGCAGAAGACGCTGCTCGATAAAGCCCTCGCATTGCGCGAGGCGAACACGGTCAAGATAGACGACAAGCGCGATTTCTATGCCTTCTTCACACCCGGAAACGCCGACAAACCGGAGATACACGGCGGTTTCGCTTCCTGCCACTGGAGCGGTGAGGGCGAGGTGGAGGACCTTGTTCGCAACGAACTTGGCGTGACAATCCGCTGCATACCGCTTGACGCGCCGGAAGAGGACGGCAAGTGCGTGATATCCGGCAAGCCCAGCCGCCGCCGGGTGATTTTCGCCAAGGCTTATTAGCCTGAAGCCGGTGTGAGTCAAAATTGTCGGATATTTTGCAATGCGGTCGTTCATAGCGTAGGCGACATGCCGCTTCCAACCAATGCGACGCGTCTCTCGGGCGATAACCAATGCGGCTGTTTGGGGCGTCCGCTGCGTTGGCGCTACCCGTCCGGATTCATATCCAGGCCGGGCAGCGCCGCCTTGCGGCTTTGGGCTGGACATAGACCTTTTAATAACCTGCTTTTGACCGCCGCCTCCAAACAGCCGCATTATTATCGCCTTTTCGAGATCCGCGTCGCGGTTTGCCACAGCGCAACGCCGCTTCGCGTCGATGCGCTGTAGACTGTCGGAACTACCTGCGAAACATCGAAGAGTGTGGATATGAATAAGACTATCAATCAAGAGACGCTGGATATTGTTTCAACGGCCTTTTCGATTCAACTGCCAGATTCTCTGGAACCTTATGAGAAGATGATATTCGTTAAATTGCGGGGCAGTTTAATCAAAAGGGCCGTTATAACGACATCGCGCATATCTTGGTCCTATATTCTTCGTAACACCTGTAATATCCGTACTCTCAAGGGTTGTTCAGACGGGATCGTCGCATCGGCTCGCCCGGCTTCGTCCCTGCGGAACTACGCCGAGGCAAGCAGAGACGTGCGACGAGGCAAACCGCGGAAGGACCGCCGCATTCCCAAGCAATCAGTCATGCAACCGAGAAGCCGGAATCCACGGTAAGTACCCAACAAATGTGACTTTCACCCGCCTGGCGCCGATGTGTAAAGTGGACCCTTGCTTCTGGAACAATGCAGGCGTAGAGTGTGGCATGTCTCACGTAATTGGCCTGAACTTGAACGGGAACACAAAACAGGGGGCGATCATGAATAAGAAACTGGCGACAATCGTTTGCATTGGGCTGGTATCGGCTCTTCCGGCATGGGCGGGGAATATCAAGAACCGAAAAGGGACATACCTTCTGTGCGAGAAAAGTGTCGTCCATGGTAATGTTCGGAGTTGAGGATCAGGGTAGTACGGGACAGATGGTGAAATTGAGGCGGGATAGGGCGGTTTGTCCTGGAATTTATGGCTGAACAGGATGTTGCGGGCACACTCCGCCGTTGCC
>Ga0172375_10004115_pt1 | contig 21694 bp, 25 predicted proteins | sample LakKiv1m_FD_114537 | JGI IMG/M metagenome (GOLD analysis project Ga0172375, IMG submission 114537) | Freshwater microbial communities from Kabuno Bay, South-Kivu, Congo - kab_092012_11.1m | ecosystem: Environmental > Aquatic > Freshwater > Lake | place: Democratic Republic of the Congo...
ATGCTTTTTTCTATACCCATAGCTGGAGAGTTAGCAGTGTTAATTCCAGAAACTACGAATATAAATATATATCCAATCATCTTCATATGTCTTGCAGCTCTCGTATTTTTTGAAATTTTCGGACAGTATATCTATCAGATTCTTTACTTTAGATCATATTATTACGACTTAACTGAAAACTTCATTATCATTAAAAAGGGTGTGATTACATCTAGGGAAATCACTATTCCTTATGAGCGCGTTCAAGATGTCTATGTTGACCAAGATATTTTTGACCGATTGTTTGGTTTGTATGATGTACACCTATCAAGTGCCACCTACTCATCTGGGTTTGAAGCTCATATCGATGGTGTAGAAAAACCTGCAGCTGATGGATTAAAAAACGTATTACTCACAACTATTCACAATAAAAATATCAGCATGCAAACCAAAGCTCCAATGAATCCAGTAAGTCCTACAGTTGCTTTATGAACACAATGACTCAATTAAGTTTTAGCGAGAAGGAATATCCCATTGAGCTAAGTTGGGTTTATAAAAATCTCATTGGTAGCCTTATCTCTTTTTTATTGTTATTGATTCTTGGCATTATCGCTTTAGCTAACTTCCCTCAATACTATGTTCTTATGTCCCTAGGATTATTACTGGTATCGATAGTGTTACTCATCGCGTTAAATATATTGATTAGAGCCTTAACTAGAAGTAACATCCACTACACCTTTGATGATAAAGGCATTACATATCGCCAGGGCATTATTTCTAAGCAGGAAAGAACAATCGCTTATAATGTCCTGCAAAACGTATATCTCTCCCAAGATCGCAACGATGTACTATTTGGCCTGGTGAATCTGTCCATTGAGAATGCCTCCCAAGGTGGAATGATGGCTTACACGCCTGCACAAGGCAATACATATTTTTCTTCCAATGGAGTGTTTATACCTGGACTAAGCAAAAAAAATGTTCAAGAACTCAAAGTGTTTGTTCTTGAACAAATGAAAATGAAAAAGAATAGCAAACAACCAACGGCAGGAGGTTTGTAATAATATGTCTGATCAGGTGATAGGCTCACAATCAACATTCTCCCTTTCTCCTGATCCTACTTATTTTGATCTATATAATGAGTATCAGACGATCTTTAGAAGTAAGTTATTCATTCTAGCCACGATGCTGGTGCCTAATTTTTTTGCCTTACTTGTTTTTGGCGGTGTATTTGGCTTTTCAATTAAAGCAATTTTGGTATCCATACCAAGCGAAACATCGTACAATCAATCAATCCCTATATCTAATCACCAAAGTTACCCTACCCCAACTCAACTAGTGCAAAATAACATTGCTCAGTTTAACCAACTGAGTGGTGAAGTAAAACAATCATGGGGGAACGGTGAGTATGCCAAAGCACTAAATGAGGCTCAACAACTACTGAGTTTAGCAGATACAGACTACCTAGAAGCTATTGCGTATTACTGGATGGGACTTTCAAACTACAGCCTTAAAAATATCGATATTGCGGAAGTCAACTTACTACGTGCAGTACAGCTTGACAGCGATTACGCCGCGCCGTATGTAACCTTATCGGCAATTAGTATGGGAAAAACTGAGTACCCACAGGCACTTGTTTACGCTCAAAAATGCGTTGAGTTAGATCCGAACTATGCCTGGTGTCACAACAATTTAGGCTTGGCTTATTCTCTTACAGGAAATCATGAGGAAGGAATCAGGGAGTTACAACAAGCTGTATCTCTTGATCCTGAAAGTTTTGTCTTTAGCAACAATCTAAAGAGAATGCAGGATTCACAGTAATCTCAACGAAACTGCCCTCAAATATGATTGGCCAATAGTACCTACAATTACTCGGCTAACTGTTGAGTAAAGCGGGGAATTGACAGCTTTGCTAGGCCACGCAAATAAGCATTACTAAAGATGGTTGTTATGTAGATTTTGTTACAAAAATCTATCCAACCCAAGATTTTTGGAGTAGGCAAAGCTGCGGATGAAAAACCAGCCGGCAAGGGTGAGGTATAAAATGTTTAAGCCAAGGCTGATGAGTAAATAAGTGGGGTCAATGGGCGCGCCGCCCACGGCGGCGCGCATACTTTCCAACACATACGTTGTGGGCACCATCATAGAAATTTGTTTAATCACTTCTGGCAATTTGTCCACTGGAAAATAAATAGCGCTAAACGGCAGTAATATCCCTGGCAAAGCCCAAATGATTGTCTGCACTTTTGGTCCATAACGCAAAACTACTCCAGAAGAAATCAAACCTACCCACCAGCCAGTCATGCTACACAAAAAGAAAAAAGGTATGAGCCAAAGCCCAAGCTCCAAAATATTAACCGAGTAAAGTATAAATATTGCTGGGATGATCACCACCAAAGTGACAGTGGTTTTAATAAAAGACAAACCAATGACTGCAGTCAGCCATTCGCTGATTTTTAAAGGTGTAGAAAAAAGATTACTTAAATTATTGTTCCAAATTTCGTCCATTAGGTTTCTACCTACTTCAGATTGCGATCGCCAAATCACATTCCACAGTACCAGTCCCGTCAGAATAGCCGTCACCAATCTAGGTATACTGCTTTCTTCCGTCAGCCACCTGCCAGTGATTCCCCAGATAAGAGTATCAACCAGTGGCCAATAAAGCATATCAGAAAGCAGATCAAAATCGCGGCGTAGTGGATAAAGATGACGCATAAAAAGCGCCTTGACCCTATGATTAAAAAACTTTTTAAACATTTGATTCTTTCTTGGCTTGATTAATGAAATAATCTTCCAATGTGGGTTTATCAATACTAATCTGGGTGTACTCTATTTTGGCATCGGCCAAACAAGCCAAAAAGCCAGCAATTAAAGATTCTTCAATATTAATCACAATTTCCCTACCATCAATATTGCTAGAAAATCCCTGTTCTTTGGCAAAACGCGCGGTACGCTTCAAACCATCCTTGAGTATTAATCGCATTCTGGTAAGTGAGACCGATTGAGCCAATTTTTCTGGAGTATCCTCTGCCACAATTTTGCCAGATTTAAGAAAGATGACTCTATCACAAACGTTGGCTACCTCATCCATATTGTGAGAAGTATAAAGAATACTGGTACCAAACTCTTTTTGCTGACGCAAGACAAATTGGCGCACTTCGTGCGCCATCTCTGGATCAAGCGAGGCAGTAGGCTCATCCAAAAGCACAATCTTTGGGTGAGGAATAAAGGCTTTGGCCAACATTACTCTAGTAATTTGACCAGCAGAAAGCTGATTTAAGGTTTTGTCTTTTTGCTCCCAAACATTAAAAAACTCTAGCAAATGTTGCGCTCGTCTTACAAAGACTTCGCGCCGCAAACCATAAAGCAATCCATACACCCAAAGATTTTCTAAAACACTTAATCGCCACGGCATCTTGATATAAGTACTGGCAAAAGTGACATGATCCAATATTTCTGTGCGATGAGTAGCAAAATCTTCATTAAAGTACTCAATAGTACCAAAAGTAGGAGTAAGATTACCCACCAGCATTTGAATAGTAGTGGACTTGCCAGCGCCATTAGGACCAAGCAGACCCAAGATTTCACCCTGTTTTAAGACAAAGGAAATTTTATTTACAGCAATAAACTCCGCCTCGCCTTTTTTGCTCGGCGGATATTTTTTGGTCAACTGATCAACTTCTAAAACTGAAGCTTTCATAAAATACTCTCACGGCAATTCTTGGCCGCCTTCCCGTTTCGGTTGCAATCACTTTGGAAACTGTTATAATGATTGTACTTCAAATTTACTTGAGTGGCAATAGAAATTTTTGTACCGCAAAATTAACATCTTCACCAAAATAGTTTGTATTAAGACAAGTTAATTGTATGCAAGGAAAAGAAACTAGCCAGCGGCAATTTAATATTACTAGAGAAGAAAGAAGCCTTATTGCCGAAAGAAGAAGAGTCAGACTAGAAAAGCCACCTCTCAACGAAATAAGAGAAATCATTAAAAGACTTGAAGTAACAGATAAAATGACTGAGAAGCTGGCATCTGGTGGTCGTATTAATTATCATCTACTAAGATTGTTAGGTAGGCATGGAGCAGAAAGAGATTTTGCTCTAGCTTATTTGCAACACTGTGATAATATCTTCGAAAAGATGGATAAAGAGGAAGTTTCGTTAATAGAAAGAATTATTGCTTCTGAAGGTGCAGATACTATGATGTTTTGGACTTTTGCTCCCTACATTTTCATAGCTATGACAAAAATGGAAATATCAGAAAGAGATGCAATTTTAAAAATACTCCTTTGGTCAAAAGATGGAATTTCTAAAGATACTGAAACTATTAAATCAGCACCAAGTGCTTTAGACTGTAGCGCATTTGGCAAATTACATCTCCAAGGTCTAAAAGAGTATGATATGGAAACAGGCGGAGGTTGGACACTAAGTAGTGATCCAAAAGATTTTTTACATCAATACACAGAAAGAGAAGCGTATCGCGTTGCCAAACTCATTCTGGGCAAAACAAACTAACTAAATCGCTTCGCAAATCTAAAGATGAATGCCATCTTGAACCTAGATATCTAGCTCTTTTTTATTTTCTGCACGCCTCTTAAACACCCTAATAATAATCACCAGTGGAGTAAGGATTGCACCATACACAATCACCCAGATCAAAAATCGCGCAACAACGTAGAGATTATCCAAAACAGAAGTGTAAGCGTCAATCAACTCTTCCCACAAACTAAGTCTAGCTTGAGGATTATAAAAGTTTTTTGATGACGAGGCAGACACATTTAAGGTAGCGTATGACACTTGCTCTGCCTGCGCAGTGTCTTGATTCTTCATCTGTTCAAGCTGTTTGGTAAGTCTTTTAATTTCCAGCTCTATTTGACGTCTTTCCACTTCAGTTTTAGCCCCCACCAATTCTATCTCTTTTTGGGCTTTTTGATCTTCAAGACTAGCAATTTGTGATTTAATTGCTTCTACCTGACCGGTCACATCGGTGGCATTAAGTTGTTGAGACTCTACTGAACTGACTTTTTCTGTCACCATGGCTGTAGCTTCATCAAACTTGGCTACAGGCACTTTGGCAGTCATATACCCAGTTTGATACTTGCCTTGATTGCCTGTTTGTAAACTTAGCACTCTACCACCCACGCTCAACACATACTCACGCAGTTGTCTAAAGTAAGCAGGCACATCATTGGTCACTAAACTATAAGAGGCATACATTTCATAACTTCTGTTTTGTTTGGTCAGAGCATCATCGTAATTGTAAATTGGCTCATAATCATTGGGTGGAGCTATTGGCATAATATCCACCTTAGGCAAAATACCAGCAACAGAATCCACTGCCCTTCTTTCCATTGCAGATCCCATTTCGTTACTCAATACACCACCGTCAATACTCACTCGATTGACCAAAACAGAGCTTCTCAAATAAATGGTCAAACCAGCAAGAGTCAAAACTAACAGAGCAAGTAGCAACATAGTTTTTTTGTTCATAGTGCCTTTCTTGAATTAATCACTAGTTTTATTCTCCATACTATGAATATACTCCATAATTTTGCCGGCGTTAACTGTCCGTGGTTTACTACCCTCACTAGGACCAATCATACCAGCAGCGTAAAGCTGGTCTAGGATTCTAGCCGCTCTGTTGTAACCCAAAGAAAATCTGCGTTGCACCATAGAAGAAGAAGCTTTGTCTGAAGTCACCAAGAGTTTGGCCACTTCTAAAAATAACTCGTCTCTGTCCTCACCGTTCTCTCCACCGCTACTCACTCCAGTGTTGCCGCTTATAGCATGATACTTGGAGGTGACTTCCTCCACATAATCCGGCTGTTGACCTTGTTTTTTAATTACTTCAATCAGCCGTTTAATTTCTTCATCTGACACATAAGTGCCTTGGATTCTAATAGGCTTGGCTTTATCTGGTGGGATAAAAAGCATATCACCCCTACCCAGCAATTTTTCTGCTCCCGGAGTATCTAAAATTACTCTGGAGTCTGTCATAGATGAAACATTGAAAGCAATCCTTGCTGGAATATTGGCTTTGATTAAACCTGTCAAAACATCAACCGATGGTCTTTGGGTAGCCAAAAGCAAATGAATACCCACCGCTCTAGCCATTTGGGCAATTCTGGTTACATTTTCCTCCACTTCTGCCGGAGCAAAAAGCATCACATCAGCCAACTCGTCCACCACCAACACAATGTTGGCCATAGCAGTGTAACCAGCCAACTCATTATAGGCATCTATGTTACGTACTCCCGCCTCGGCTAATTTTTTGTATCGCTCGTCCATCTCATGTGTAGTCCATTTCAAAGCCGAGACCACTTTCTTGGGGTCAACAATTACAGGCGTTAATAGATGTGGTATGCCGTTGTAACCAGTCAACTCCACCCGTTTTGGATCAACCAAAATAAACTTTACTTCGTCTGGAGTAGAACGAAATAGAATGGAACACAAAAAACTATTAAGCGCCACCGACTTACCAGAGCCGGTGGCGCCAGCAATCAAGACATGAGGCATTCTGGCAATGTCCACAGTAATAGGTTTGTTGGAAACATCTATTCCCAAAGCCACTAGCAACTTGGCCTTAGATTCCTCCATTTGTGGAGAAGCAAGCATCTTACGCAAAGTTACGTACTTTGCAGAGTGATTGGGTACCTCAATACCCACTAGTGACCTACCGGCAATTGGCGCTTCAATTCTGATCTGACCAGTGGGTGCCGCCAAAGCCAAAGCTAAGTCTGTAGCCAAACCCGTGATCTTGGAAAGTTTAGTGCCTCTAGTAATCTCCAAGGCATACTGGGTAACAGAAGGACCAAAGTTGACTTCTTTGACCTTGGCTCTAATTCCAAACGACTCCAAAGTAGCCTCAATCATATCTGCGTTATGCGCCACATCACCTCTGTCTGCTTCACCGCCCTCACTTTTATTGAGCAGATCCAAAGATGGCAACTGCCATGGCCTGTTGGGATCTTTAATTGATAAAGCAGTACTAGGTTGGGCAACTGCCGTCTGCGGTGGCTCAATTAAGGGTTTGATAGTAGGAGGAATTATTAGTTGATGCGACTTTTTGTCACTTTTTGAAGGCAAACTGTCTACAGGCACTCTAGCCTCTGGTCCCTCTTGATTGATAGTAAACTTTTTACTACTCAACAAATGAGGAATAGTAATCTTGGGTAAGGCAAATTTATTCTCTTTTTTTTCTGTTGCAAAATCATCATCTTCTCTCTCAATTTGCTTTTTATTTTTCCTGCTCAATAGACTTAACACCTCAAAAAACTCATCAAGCTTCATCTGTACCATAATAATTATGCCGCTTAAGATCACTGCTATAGAAAAAATCAAAGTACCGACCGGTGAGAGCAATCTCACTAAACTAGCATGGGTTTGCGCACCCACGCTGCCAGTGCTAAAAACACTTAAAAATCCCACAAAAAGTAACAGTGCGCCGAGCAAAACGCTGGGCTTGGCCGCTTGCCACTTGACCTTCAAAAAAATCAAGCCCATGGCGATAAAAACAAACGGTAAAAAAACCAAGGCCAAGCCCAAACTATCTATCAACCAATTATTCAAGTTCCTCAACAAACTGCCTTGACCAGAAAACGAAACGACAATTAACAATCCCAAGGCTACAAACGCCACACCAATCACAGAATAAACAGTGTTTGGCTTAATATCCAGCTTGAAGGGTGATTTAAAAGCTCTCTTCCTTCTTTTCATATTATAGGATATAACATAATTCTTTGACTGATTCAAGCAGTAAAGTCTTAAAATCTAGGTTTTAAAATTTACAATACTAGCCATGATCAAAGGCTCTCTTTGGATAATTTTGTAAAGTTTTCTAGCCAATCTTTTTTCAATAATTTGCTTGAGATCTTTATCAGACAGTTTTCTGTTTTGATTTACAGCATCTTTAACTGTTTGTTTGATGAACTCAATCACCTCGTCTGCTTGCTGCATAAACACAAAGCCTCTGGAGATAAGCTGGATCTGGTCAAGTTTGAGATTGCCTTTTACCCTAGGAATAATCACGGCCACTATACCTGACGCTCCCAAACGCTTCCTGTCAGCAATCACCAAAGGACCTACATCACCAATGCCTAGACCATCTACCGTGGTAGGCGAAAGTGTTATTTTGTCTGCCACTTGAGCTTCCCCTTCAGCACCAAATTCTAGTATCTCGCCATCTTTGGGTAATAGCACTTGGTTTTCTTTGTAACCCAAGGGTTGAGCTACCGTGGTTTTAAATAAATAACGATGCCGATCGGCGCCGCCGATCGGCATTAATAACTTGGGCTTAATTAACTTCACCATCTCTACCTGTTCTTGCCTGCTGGCGTGACCAGACTGATGTAAGTTGGGATTGATTGCCGGATAAAAAACACTGATTCCATTGCCTGCCAGCTCATCTATAGCTTGGTAGTACGACACTTCATTGCCCGGTATAGCATCGGCAGAAAAAACCACGCTGTCAGCTTTTTTAATTTGTAAAACTGGGTGTTCACCAAAAATTGCTCTTACTAAAGACGAACCCTCTTGACCTTGACTACCTGCAATAATCAAACAAACTTCTCTGTCGTTAAGTGAATCTAGATGTTTCTTGTTGACAACTTGTGCCTCATCAATCTGCAGTTTACCAAGATCTCTAGCCACTCTGACATTTTGTTCTACCGACCTACCCACAAAAACCACTTTTCTACCCAATTTCTTGGCTATATCCACGTTTTGTTGAATACGATGAATGTGAGAACTCATCAAAGTAAGAATAAACTTGCCCTTGGTCTCAAGCATAATTTTTTCAATTTCTGCTCCCACCGCTGTCTCTGGCTCGGCTGGCAAAAGTTTTTCCACTCTCAAGCAGTCCAGTAAAGCACAAAACACACCTTGGTCTCCTGCAGCGGCAATGTTCTGCAACTCACTTAGCTCGCCATCTACCGGTTTGGGATCTAATTTGAAATCACTGCCGTGATAAATCTTGCCCACTGGCGTAGTAATTAGGTAATGTCTGGTATCTGGCACCGAGTGGGTCATGTTGAAAGAGACTGCTTTGAAATGAGTGCCCAAGACAAACTCATGACCAGCCTCTACTATTAAGAACTTGGGCTGTTGCGCCAGTTCACTCACTCTTTCTTGAGCAAAACCCAAGGTCAGAGCCGAACCATAAATGGGAAACTGTGGTAAATGGGGTAAAACAAAAGACAAAGCAGCAATATGATCATCGTGACCATGGGTCAGGATCATCCCTACAATTTTTTTGCCCTTTTCCAATGCTTTGAGCAGGTAAGTAATATCTGGAATCAAAATATCCACACCGGGCATATAAGTCCCGGGAAAACCAATGCCACAATCCACCAGAAGAATCTCGTCTTCATACTCATACAAATACATATTTTGGGTAATGTTACTTGTCCCACCCATGGGTAATAATCTTAATTTAGACACTTTCAGCCTTTCTGTTTATGATTGAAACTTAAAATATTCTCTCCCCAATGTTGATGCTTCATTTTATCAAAGATTATGCGCAAAAATTTTTTGGTTTTACTTGAACGATAATCAAGCGCTGTTAACAACACTATACCGGTAAAAAACATCAAAAATCCCCAATAAACAACGTGTTTAGATTCTAAATTGGGATCAAACAAAAAGTAACCCAAAAGCTGAACACTAAAACAAAGGCCTACAATGAGTTTCACTAATCTAGTCAAAGTTAAGCGTTTTTTTTGCTCTACGGCAGAGATTAAAATCACAAAATAAAAAGCCAAACCCAGAACAAAACCAACGAGCAAAATCAAGAAAAACAACGGTGTAGAGAAAAACAATTTGAGAGGAAAAAATAAATTGACTAGCGACAGAGCGGTAAAAATTAATAAAGTGCCAGCAAACATCACAATGTGTGACAACCAAAGATGAATGTACTCCGAATGCGTAAAAAGGTTATAAAGCGGATCGGCATTTTTTAAACGAAAAGTTTTAGTTAAAAAATGCATGGTGTAAAAAGCATAAACGTAAAGCATCACCAAGCTAAAAACACTATCCGCTAAAAATAGTTGTTTAGATGTTAAGTGATATAGCTCACTCGAAACTAAAGTGGCATACAACACAGTTTTGAGCCAAATAAAAATCAGAGGAGTAAAAATAAAGTTGTATAGAAACTGCACCAAATCAAAACTAAAAATATTTTTTTTGCCTTGGAATCTGTACAAAATTAAAAATGGAAACATCGCAAAAACCGGAATCAGTAATAAAAAAAACTCAACTTTTGACACATCTCTATCCTATCACAAGATGTCGCCAAAGAGACTGGACATAAAAAAATAATCAATACAAAGCTTGACCAATTAAGTCTTTCGTCTTTTCCAACTCCAGCTGTTTTTTGATCCAATCAAGCACTTTGGGTAAACGTGAGAAATCTTTGACAAAAGTGCTTTTGAGTTGAGTGGAACGCAAAGCGGCAGCGGGATGGTACATGGGCAGGACAAAAAGCTTTTTGTCCTGCCACACTAATTTATGTAATCTGCCATGCACTTGAGAAACTTTAACTTCAGGCAAAAACTTGGCCATGCTAAACCTACCAAGAGTGACAATTAACTTTGGATTAATTAGCTCAATTTCACGGTTAAGATAGGGGCGAAAAGCCTCAATTTCTTCTGGCGATGGGTCTCTATTGTCGGGCGGTCTGGCTTTGACAATGTTAGAAATGAACACCAATTCAGGTGGTAAACCAATCTCATTAAGCGTCAATCGTAACAACTGTCCCGACCGCCCCACAAACGGTCTTCTTTGCACATGTTCGTTGTACCCCGGAGCTTCACCAATAAACATGATTTCGGCTCGGGCACTGCCCTCGCCGTGCACAATATCGGTAACTTTTGTCACCAACGGCAAACTAGCATAATTAGCCTCAAGCAGAGCTTTAAGTTCCGTAAGATTCTCGGCTGTGATCACTAATATATCTTATCACCAATAGCGACAAACCTTTCATGCCGAGCCTGTCGACCATCCAAGAACTTCACAGCAACATTATCGCTGTCATACTTGAGCTTGACGAAGCATGAGCTTGTCGAAAGACAACAAAACACTAGTACTGCGGCAAGAATATCTTGCGGTTTTCTTGATTGACCACGATCTGTGAATAACCCTTTTCTACAATGATTCTTGCCGCTTTCCTCACCGCCCCTTGAAGAGTTCTTTGCAAGGAACGAATACCCATATCATAGCCAAGCGGCCTCAAAACAGAGGGCCAAATACTCTCTTCAATTGCAAATTGCTCGCTTTTCAAACCAGCCGCTTCCAAAAGTCCCGGCAAAACATACTTTTTGGCAATCACCATTTTTTCCTCATCGGTATAACTAGGCATAGGGATTTTTTCCAATCTATCAAGCACCGCAGTCACTATCTGACTGGTATTATTGGCCGTAGCTATAAAAATAGCATGAGAAAGATTGACAGGGTAATCAATGTAGGCATCTCTAAAAGAGTTATTTTGGGCGGGATCCAAAAGCTCCACCAACACTCCCATAATGTCTCTATTCGCTTCTTCAGCACCTCTGTCGATCTCATCCAGTAATACTACGGGGTTACGTACACCAGCTTCACAGATGCCTTTGATCACTCGGCCCGGTTCAGCTCCCAAAATCAATCTTGACTCGCCGCGCAACTCTTTGGCCGAGCTCATGCCTCCAAAAGGAATACGAACAATTTTCCTGTCCAAAGCTTCAGCCAAAGAATAGGCAAAAGTAGTTTTACCCGTACCTACCAAGCCCACAAGCAGTAATACCGGCGCTCTGAAATCTCCATCTGCATACTGTTTTTGACGAAGTTTTAAAACAGAAACATACTCTAAAAATCTATCTTTCACTTCCTGCATTCCGTAATGATGCTTGGCAAAGATCTCTTGAGTGACAGCTAAATCTAGTCTGTCTGCGGTTTCTTTTTCCCAAGGAATTTTTAAAACCCAATCTATATACTTGGAGACTTTTTCATATTTTTCGTCATAACTACCCAACTCCACTGAACGCTCCAATGCCACAATATCTTTTTTTAGCTTATCTCGCATCTCTTCGGCCAATTGAGCCGCTTGGACACGTTGTTTTAACTCGTCTATTTCTTGATTGAGAATTTGTTTGTAATCAGACACGGCGGGCTTTCTTTTTTACTATAAGATCAGTCTAGCAAAGATATTTTCTGTTGTCATATCCAGCTTTGTCTACCATTCGTAAGCCTCATGGTGACTACTAAAAATTCAGGGTGAAGAAAGTTGTGACTTGTTAAGCAACCCTGCTTTAGCGCCAAACTGCTCTACCACTGAAGCAGAGTTTTTCTTACCCAGTTCAATAGCTCTGTCCACACCCATTTTCCAAATTAAACCAGCGACAAATGCAGTAGCAAAAGCATCACCGGCTCCCGTCACATCTAAAGCCTTGGCTGGTAAAGCGGAGAACAGCTTTTCCCGTCCTTTCTCAATCACCTTACCACCATAGGCTCCGCTGGTAATCACAACAATGGGAATTTGTTTGGTTAAAATAGAACGCAAAGCATAAACACTTAACCACTCTTGCTCGTTAAGTAGTAAAACGTCTGCGGGCAACTGGCCAATGTCCAGTTGCCCGCAGGCCAAAAGCTCTAGCTCTGCCTTACCCGGATTCCAAGACAAACGCCTAATTTTTTGTCTTTCATAAAAAATAGTTTTCAAAGTGCTGTGTCTGCCAGCAATGCTACTTAAATGCACCCAGTCAGCATTCAATAAAATTTGCTTGGGTATATCATTGGGATCAAGCATGGCGGCAGCGCCTCTATAAACCATCACTGCTCGCTCACCACCACTCCCAACTAAAATCACCGATCCACCTGTTTGTTCACTCTTTTCCCAAACAAAGTGATCCAAACCCACCTTTGCCTCTTGTAGGTCATGTAAAAGCAACTCCGCCAAAACATCCTTACCAGCCTCGCTAATTAACTGCGTTTCAAACCCCAATCTAGAAAAACCCACTGCTGTGTTACTACCTCCACCTCCAGTAAAAATTTGAAAGTTCTCCACTTCTAGTTTTTGACCATAAAGCTGACAAAGTTTGGCACCATCGGCAGATGTTTCCAGCTCAAACTGTTTTGAGCCAATCACAATATCCACCACGCTTGAACCAATACTTAAAACGGTGTGATGGGCAGGTTGATTAAACATATTTCTTTCACTATCTACTGGGCAGACCGCAACGTTCCGCCAACTCTTCTTCAAACTGTTGCAAGACTTGCAGTGTTTCTACCTCATTTTTGACAATTCTATAAATACTTCTTTCTTTCTGTCCAATCAAGAAACTGTCATTAATGACTCTCATCACTTCATGCCAAAACTCACCATACAAAACAATTGGTTTGTGATGACCGTAGTGTAGATAAGAAAGCAACCATGCGGTAGCCCACTCGCTTAAAGTCCCAGTGCCACCTTGAAAACAAACAAAAGCGTCAGCTTGCTCCATCAGACCAAACATTCTCTCAATATAGTTGCTAGCCTTAATATCAAGATCGGCAATATTACTACTAGCCTGACCTTCAAACTCCGGCATATCTAAAGGTGCAAAACTCAACGTGATAGTCTTACCATCTACAGACTCTGCTCCCAAAGTAGCCGCCTCCATTGTGCCTGGACCGCCACCGTTGATCACAGTCTTGCCATAATAAGCCAAGCTTCTGGCTACTTTGAAAACTTCTTTATAAAGCGGATGTTCCTTATCTACATCCGCGCTACCAAAAAGAGCAATTCTATCCAAGGTACAATGCTTTTTTGGTGAAGGAAAAACTAAACTTTTTTTCATAACAAACTATCATATATCATACAGGTTCTGGAAATTTTCTGCTTGCCAAAGAAAACTACCCACCACCAAACCATCTAACTCCAGTGTTTTCAACTCATCTAGAATTTCTGGCTTTACTCCACCATCTACCAAAAGTTTAAAATCAAGTTTGTTGTCTGCTCTCCACTTAATTACTTGGTGAATCAACTCCAAACTAGCAGAGGAAAACTGCTGGCCTTGAAAACCTGCTTCCACCCCCATCACCTGCACAAAATCTAGATCTGGCCATACGCTGGCATCTATTGACTCAAAGGGTGTATAAAGGTCGTAAGACAAACCAACTAAAAAACCAACTTCTTTGACCAAGCTCACATAATTTGCTTGATGAGACATGCGCTCTACTTGTGCAATGATTGCTCTGACAGGCAATTTTTCTTTATGATCTAGAATTTCGTAAACATAATCCAAAGGTTCCTCCACCATCAGATGAAAATCTACTTGTAGCTGACCAAACTCATACTCTGCATAATCACTGGGGGTGAGTGTGAGATTGTCGGCATAAAATCCATCAATCACATCTAGCTGCACAAAAGGCACCTGATGTTGACGCAATAAACCTAATTGGCGCGAAACCGTCTTTTTGCTATCACTCAAAATAGATGGGTAAATAGATGGTGCTTTAATGTCTTTCCTCATACTGCGCAATGTGTTTTAAACGACGTAAAAAACGTTCATCATCTAAAGTTGGGGCATCAATAAAAACCGAGATTAAATTAATAGACTGTTCAAAATCCAAGTAATCAGCAGCCAAAGATAAAACATTAATGTGGTCTGATTGCTTGGCATGCTCTACTTGATCTACAGACCAAGCTTGAGCCGCACGAATGCCTTTGACTTTATTGGCGGCAATGTTGACACCCACACCAGAGCCGCAAATTAAAATGCCCAAACTACTAGGGGCGGAGGCGACAGCCTCCGCCACCGCCTCCCCCACCTTAATTGCTACCTCTGGGTAATCATCTCCAGGCTCCAGTTTTTCACTCCCCAGCTCAATTACTTCAAGACCACCTTCCTCCAACCAACGTTTTAAACTTTCTTTCAGTTCAAACCCACGGTGATCTGCCCCAAGATATATTTTCATTACTTTTAAGTGTATCAAACTTGACAAAGAAGAAGAAGGAGAAAACTAAATCCCAAGTTCCGCTCGGGCGGTGGGCGTCATCATATCTACCACCCAAGGTGGATCAAAAACTAACTCAATACTGACGTTATCATGATCACCCACCGTTGGTAAACTAGCCACAGCTTCTCTGATCATATCTTGAATTACCCCAGCCAACGGGCAACCGGGAGTAGTCAAAGTCATAGTAATCCAAACCAAGTATTTCTTAGTTTTCTTGTCTTGAACGAGTTTCACCTTGTAAACCAACCCCAGGCTAACAATATCGATATTTAACTCTGGATCCAGCACTTGCTTTAAGCGAGACCAAACCTGATTTTCTACTGTTTTTGTAGTCATATTTTGATGATACTATGTCATGCTAAGCCTGTCGAAGCATGACATAAAAAGCCCCCTACTTCGCCCCGCCTTTTGCGGGGCTTCGTAGGGGGCTTACTTTTTAACAAAAATCCTGCTTTATTTCTTTTTCAAAACAGGCATGTTGGTACGTTTGGTTTCCATTACAGCATAACCAGCTGGAACGGCATCCAAAGAGCCACTTCTGACATCACGAGCAAAGAAGTAAATTCTTTGTTTGCGACCATTCTTCAAAGTCACATCTTTAAAATGCAGGTAGTAAGCCTGACCTTTAGCGTTAGTATAGCTATATGCCATACGTTTCCTTTCTTTCCTTCTGTTTTGATTTAAAACAAAAGGACTATTTTATACCGACCTTGACTTGAGATTTTTACCTCCCAAGAGATCACTACTTATTTGTTATACCATACTTGAGGTGACATGCAAATATCAATCTGGCGTTATTGGGATATAACTATTTTGCTATCTTGCCCCGCAACACCACGTTGCTCATGTCATCTCTTAAACCAGAGCCCTTACTAACCAACACTTCTACTGGTAGTTGATCAGCGGAAAAAGCCCCACTGCCTACCAAACCACCTTTACCTTGACTTAAGACAAAAGCTTGAGTGGCTTTTTCCGATCCTTCGGTCTTGAGCCATACATAATAATTATCAATAGAGTCATTGGTCTGCACAATTACACTCAACTTAACCTTGTCTTCATCTACTTCATACCTAATAGAACCAGTTGAAGGGGTTTGGACAGTACCAGTGGGTTTAGGAACATCACTCTGGTATTGTTCTAAAGGCACTGTGGTGTAATCACCCACACCAGATAGAGCATCTTGCAACTCTTCCTCACTCAAGTTTTCTATCTGAATTCCCTCTCCGTACTCGGAAATCTGTCCTCTTTTACCATACCATCTGGTAATTAAAAAAATCACCACCAAGATTACTAAAACAGGAAAAATATAGGGCGTAATTTTTTTCATAACTGCAGTTTTCCTTCTTTTTAAATTACTTATTTATATCACTTTGGCTAAAACCAGCTCAATGGCTTCTATTCTGCCCAATAAACTGCAGTTGTCAAGAATGAATTTTTTTACTCGATTGGCCAAACTTGTTTGCCAGTGGCGGTATCAATTACAATAACTGCTGCGGTAGGACAGCTTTGGGCAGCCAAAAGTTTGGTCTCATCGTCATTGCCATTTTGGTCAATGACTCTGGCAATTCCTTCTTCATCTAGCTCAAAAACTCCACCGGCAATAGCCACACAACTGCCGGCACTAATACATTTTTCGTTAATTACTGAAACTTGATACTTGCCTATTTGTTTGGTTGGCATAATTTTTAACTTTCCTTAAAAATTAACTATTACTACACAAACTAAGAAAATTTCTCATAATAAATGGAGTCTTTATTAAAACCTTTTTCAAAAAGCAATTTTTGAACATCGTTAATCATAGCGCTAGAACCACAAATGTAAAAACCACTGTTTTTTTGCAACTTGTGAGCTAAAAGCAAATCAATCACGTGTCCTGTACTCAAACTCCAGCCGTTTGTGGGTCTAGAAATCACTGGGTAAAAATGAAAGTTGGGCAATTTTTCTACCAAATCCTGAAAATCATCAAGCCAAAACAGTTCTTCCACATGGCGCATGCCCCAATAAAGCGTAATATCTCTTGCGTCCTGACGCACTTGAATCAAGTCCAAAATCATACTCCGCAGTGGAGCAATGCCCGACCCAGTTCCCACAAACACCAAAACCTGCTCCGGTTGTTCAGACAGAACAAAATGTCCCATTGGACCTATACCTTGTACTTCATCACCGAATTGTAAACTGGACAAAAATTGCGACCCCACTCCTGCCGGTGCGTGATCAATCAACAGCTCAAAGCCATGTTGCGCAGCTGGTGTGGAACACAACGAATAAGACCGGCGCTGACCAGTGGTGGAATCAACCAACAACGAAATGTATTGTCCAGATCGAAAGTCAAGCTCGTGAGGACGAATCATCTCAAAATGATACTCGCTGTACCTGGCGTTGTGGACGATTTTTTCTTCAAATTTTGCTTTAAATGGTTTTGGCGCGTTCATATGATTGAGCGAGTATATCATCCCAACCAGCCCCGTACCACAAACCCAAAGCAAGTTTGGCAATACTGCCATACTCCTCTGCCCTTGTAACAAAATTGCGAGTCACAACCCCAATTGCCCCATTAGTATGACGAATATCCGCGCCATCAAACAGTCTGCTGAGAACTGGACCCATCTCTTCACCTCGCAATATTGGCTGCGCTATGATATTTGGAACCTTAAATCTAGCGCCGTTAGCTTCATAAACCTTACCTTCAGTAGTTGTTACTACCACCCACACTGTCGACCACAGCTCATCTCCTTTTGTCAAAACTCCACCCTCCAGTCCCAATCCTAAGCAAGTTGCTTTTGAGTGGGGTTTGGATTGATTCAAGCCCAACGTCAGCGCTTGCTTGGCTCTAGCAAGCGCGCCAAGATATGTTTCTTCATCAGTCCGAGGTTGAGCTGATACTCCAGAATCTACCTCAAATCCCTTGATAATTATTTTTGGCCAATACTCAGCTGTCGCCATTTTAATCGCTTCTAGCTTAACGGGATTAAGCGAACCCACAAAACAGTACTCCAGTTGGTGAAAAAGTTTAGACATGTTGCTTCCTTTTTGAGTTAGAAGTTAAAGCTTGTTTGATAGTTAATAAGCCTAGACTTAAACACTTAAGTCTAGCTGGACTAATCTCACTCAAACCAAGTTTGGCCAAAATCAATTCAGGCTCAATTGCCAATACCTGAATTACAGAAAGATTTTTAATCATCTCTGAGAGTTGACTCATGGCGGCTGTGCTGATTGCACAGCCGCTACCCTGCCATTTGATTTGAACCACTTTCTTTTTATCTTGAGAAAGCTTCAGACTAACTTGAATTTTATCACCACAAGCTGCGTTGTACTGCGAATTAATAACATCAGCATCGCTTAACTCACCATAGTTGTTGGGGTTGCGCGCCTCTTCCAAAATCACCTGCTGGTAAAGATTATCACGGTTATCGTTCATCACTTCCTTAAATATCAAATAAATTTTTCAACCAAACACTTTCTTCACTTTGGCTAAGCCTGCAAGTAATTTGTCAATATCATCTGGAGAGTTATAAACTCCAAAACTGACTCTGGTGGTAGCTTGCCAACCAAAGCGAGTGTGTAGTGGCATGCAACAATGATGACCCGAACGGGCAGCGATGTTTTCACTATCTAAAATCTGTGCCACGTCATGAGCATGGACACCTTGGTAAATAAAAGCCACTGAACCAAGACGAGTGCTGTCGGTAGGACCAACAATCTCAATTTCTTTAACCAAAGAAAGTTTTTTTAAAGTGAGGGCGGTCAACTCCCGGTCATGTGAGTTGACCGCAGATATGTTCAAGCCAGATAAAAACTTGCAGGCCTCGGCTAAACCAACAGCTGAAGCCACGTCTGGCGTGCCGGCCGTAAAACGATCTGCTGGATCAGCTTGATAGGTGGCTTGATTTTCGCTGACAGCCTCAATCATGCCGCCGCCAAAAAGCCAAGGCTTAAACTCATCTGAATCTAGTAAACTCTTTTTTACCAAAAGTCCCCCCACTCCCATTGGCCCATACATTTTATGGCCAGAAAAAACTAAAAAATCAGCATCTAGCTCTCTAGAGTTAATCGGTAAATGAGCGGCCGCTTGGGCGGCGTCAATTAGAACTCTGACCCCCATTTCATGAGCCAAATCAATTACTCTGGTTACGTCGTTGACCGTGCCTAACACGTTGGAAACATAAGTAATAGCCACTAACTTGACTTTTTTATTTAAATTGTCCATTAGCCATTCGTAATCCAACTGACCAGTGGGTAAAACTGGGATAAACTTCAGTTGCGCGCCGGTACGTTTGCAAAGCTCCTGCCAAGGAACAATGTTAGCGTGATGCTCCATCACGCTAGTAAGAATCACATCGCCGGCGCGTAAATTATCCAAACCCCATCCATATGCCACCCCATTGATACTTTCAGTGGCATTACGGGTAATTATTAGCTCTTCGGGTTTGGCCCCAAAAAAAGAGGCTATTGTGTTTCTACTTTCATACCAAGCTAAAGTGCTTGAATCGGATAACTTATATACTCCACGATGAATGTTGGCATTGGTAGTCTGGTAGTACTTAGTAATGCTGTTTATTACCACTTTTGGCTTTTGAGTAGTAGCGGCATTATCCAAATAACTCAAGTTTGGATATTGAGTGAAAATTGGAAAATCTGCCTTGATTGGTTGGCCTAGTTTTAACATCGGTATGGTTATATTTTACTACGGCTAATTTTTAATTCCGGTACTTTCAACCCTTTAGGTAAAAGTTGGCCAATAGCTGAAACCAAGGATTGATTGCGTTTTTTGGTGTAGTCAGCAATGATCAACCTGCACAAAACATGCAAGTCTTCCTGACTCAACCTGTACTTGATCCTGGACTGAGCTACAAAAAGTGCTAGATCATACATTTGCCTGTGAGAAAGTTGAAGCTCCAAGTCGTGAAAATATAAAAAAGCATCGGTATACAAAATGCAAAGACGTTTATTACCATTCTCAAAAGGATGTAAGCAGTTAATCTTGTAAAAATAAGCCGAAGCCGCATCCAAAACTGTAGGGTACAAACTCTGGCCAGCAAAAGACTGGCTAACAGAGCCCAAAATTGCTTCCAATTTGCCCGGAAAACGCGACTCAAAATTTTTCAACGGCTCTTGAAATTTAACGCGTTTCTGAAAGTTTGTGTAGATATTTTTGCACAAAGTCAGGGTGAGCCAGGTTTTTGGTGTTTGATTGAGGCTTGGTGTCATAACTTTCCAGTTTAAGATAAGTCTGGTGATATTTTTTAATACTATTGGCCACACTCTTGGCAACTCTCTCACTAGAAACACTCCTGCAGGTAGCAGTTTTGGAACGACAAAATAGTTTAGACCAAAATTTGTACCACATAACATGGTCAGTATATCACGGAGTATTAAAAAAACCTGAAATAATCATTTTTTCCGCTTGCAAACGACCAATACCTCTACTCATCAAGTAAAACAGTTCTTTCTCATTAAGCTGGGTAATGCTGGTAGCGTGAGAACATTTGACGTCGTGGTTTTTTATCTCTAAATCTGGGATTATTTCAGCCCTGGCTTGCTTGGATAACAGTAAAATTCTTTCGGTTAAAAAAGCGGTTGAGGCAAAGCAATTTTCAACAATAATAATGCGCCCCGCAAACTTAATAGAACTTGTGTTTTTACCCACTGCTTTAAGCATCACAGTAGAATGAGTGCGGGGCGCAAGATGGTTAACGATTACCCTTAAAAATAATTCCTGCCTGCCAACAGCCAACAAGCCACTGCTAATAACCACTTCTGCCTCAGGAACCAAAAGGTTAAATTGGTACTCCCCAGGCTGGTCAAGTTGAATAATTTTTTTATTTGGAGTTTTTAAATCAATTTTTTGCATTAACCCACGCTCCCCTCCATCTCGTAATCAATTAAACGATTCATCTCTACCGCGTACTCCAAGGGCAAACCCCTTACTAAATCACCTACAAAACCATTGATAATCATCTTCCGCGCCTCCTGTTCACTGATCCCCCGGCTCATGAGATAAAACAATTGGTCATCGCCAATTTTGGAAACTGTAGCCTCGTGCTGAAAAGCCACTTGATTGTGAAACGTCCGCTGAATAGGATAAGTGTCAGCTCTTGATTTTTTGTCTAACAAAAGAGCATCGCAGATTACTACATTCTGACTATTTAAGGCTAAAGGACCGGCTTGAACTAAACCTCGATAACTGGTACGCCCTCCATCTTTGCTAATTGATTTGCTGACAATTGAAGAGCTGGTGTTTTGTGCTAGGTGAATGGCCTTACTACCAGTGTCCTGATGCTGACCGGCTCCAGCTAAGGCCATGCTCAACATCTCTCCTTTGGCTCCTTTGCCAGCCAAAACAAACCCCGGGTACTTCATTGTTACCTTGCTACCCATATTAAAATCCGTCCAAATCATGGTGGCTTCTGCTTCTACTCTGGCGCGCTTGGTTACCAAGTTGTAAACGTTTTTATACCAGTTTTGGATCGTAGTGTACTGACAACGCGCGCCCTTTTTGACAAACACTTCCACCACAGCCGAGTGCAAACTAGCACTGGAAAAGTTAGGGGCGGTACACCCTTCAATATAATGGACATTGGCACCTTCGTCGACAATTATCAAAGTTCTTTCAAACTGGCCAGCATTAGCGGCATTGATTCTAAAATAAGCCTGTAGTGGCAAACTGACTTTCACCCCTTTTGGAACATAAACAAACGATCCTCCAGACCAAACAGCGGTATTAAGAGAAGCAAATTTATTATCTACCAAA